>JYMV01033110.1_pt1 | contig 13811 bp, 9 predicted proteins | sample 338911 | NCBI WGS metagenome assembly JYMV01 (sample SAMN03354496, study PRJNA234377) | hydrothermal vent metagenome | biome: Deep sea; feature: Hydrothermal plumes at the Eastern Lau Spreading Center, Western Pacific Ocean; material: Seawater | place: Tonga | collected 2009 | depth 2000 m m
GGACGGGTTGGAATTACACCTGGTTTCTTCAGATGACCAGGCGGTATCAGCCGGAGGACGCCCGGAGCTGGGCGGAGATCGCGGTGCGGGCGTTCGACAAGACTTATGACCAGAGCTTGTTTCCGATTCCGGCGCAACTGATGGCGATGGGTGCAGACGGTGCGTTCTTGCCAAAGTTTCGCGAGATCTCGGCGCGGCTTCTTGAGTTGGGAGACCGGGGGCGGGAGATTCTCTTTGAGGCCTTGGGAAAAGTTGAGACCATCGGGGAAGATGAGAGCGTGGACATCTGCGGCCTGGTGACCGCTCTTGGAGAGTTTTCCAAGGACGAGACGATGGGGGCTCTTTGTGAAGACTTTCTGGGGGCGTATCAGAGCGAGTTGATTGCCTTGAGTCAGCCTCCCAATGACGGCAAGTTTCACACGGGATTGACGGTCTGGTTTCCTCGGTTGGGTGATACGATGAGAGTTGAGGGCTACTATGCCAACCTCAAGTTTCACAGGGAAACGGGGTGGCTGGACGTGGTTCGGGATCTCATTCACCAGAAGCCGACGGTGAAGCCTCCGTCGACCTTTCTTGTTCTGGGGGTATCGGGGCTGGAATTGAAAGAGGCTCGTGAGGTTGAGCGGACCGACGTTATCCAGGAAGGCGAAGAGCAAAGGTTTGTTTTGAATATTCCGGAGGGGTCGGAGGCTTGGGTGGACTTGCTCTGTGAGGGGGAATATGAGTTTCAGAGTTTGAGCAGCATGACGCCTTCTCTGGAAGCGATGTTGAAATTGGTGAAGCTCGCTTTGTCTTTGAGGCGGAAGGACGATGAGTTCTTGCCTTTGGAGGCATTGAGTCGAGGGGACATTGTGTTGGGGGCCGAGAGTTCCCGGAAGCTGGCGCACGACCTGGAGAAGTATGAGCGGATCGTGATTGATGAGTTTCAGGAATTCGCCAAGGCTTACTGGTTGTTGAAGAAGTTGGCTTTGCGGGGGGCCGAGTCGGGGGCTCTTCTGTTCGGGGGAATCTGATTTAGAATCCTACTTTTTATCCTACTTTGGGTAGGAATTTGTTTTGACTTTCTGATGTTTCGAGACCGGTACTGGTGCGTTTTAGGAGCGGCGGCGGATAAAAGAGCGGGTCCTTCTTCGTTTCGTTTTGCCGGTCGCCGGGAGCCATTCGGGCCTGGCGTAGTGGCCGGGATCTTTGGCGTGAAGACCCTCGATGTAATCCATGACTTGCTCGAGTTTGTCGTCCAGCTCGGCGAGGCGTTCGTGATGGGCTTCGTTGGGGTCGGCGATTTGGTCGGCGAAGAACACTTCTAAAATGTGGGCCACGGCAGCGGAGCGTTTGAGGCCGGTGTCGGTGGCGAAGGCCTCAAGACGGTCCTTGAGTTCGTCGGGAAGAGAGACGGAGATCTTAGCCACGGGCGCTGTCTTCTTTCTTTTCGGACTGGGCCAGGGGGTGGTAGGAGTCGTACTCTTCGAGCAGTTGGCCCACGCCGGTGTGGACGTAGATAAGCGTTGTTGTGTGGAACCTGTGACCCATGAGATCTCGGAGACGGTGGAGAGGCATGCCCGCCTCGTAGAGATGGGTGGCGTAGGCGTGACGGAGCGCGTGAGAGGAGAAGTGTCGCCCCTGGGCTTCGTAGCGGGCGGAGACTCCTGAGGCCTCGGCCCAGTGTTGGATTCGGCGGCCTATTTGTCGGTCGCCGATGCCGAAGATCGGGTCGGAGAGTGCGAGACCATAAGTAAAGTCGTCGAGAAGTAGAGCCGTTTTTTCATCAAGCAAAGCGTAGCGGTCTTTGCTCCACTTGCCGTCACGGATGAAGATGCGGCGTTTTTGAAAACTGAAATCGGCGAGCTTCATGTTCTCAAGTTCCGAGCGGCGGCAGCCGGTGGCATACATAACCCGAAGGATCAGGTAGTCTCGTTGTTTCTTGGCGCTCGAGCTTGCCTGCACGGTGTCGAAGATTTGCCGGACCTCGTCGGGTGTCAGAACAGCCGGAAGGCGACGACCGTCCTTCTCAAAGTCCTCCAGCTCATCATCGAGTTCCTCGAAGATCTCTTTCTCAAGGAGGGTCAAGGGAGAGCGCTTGGGCTTGTCGCTGGGTGAGTTCCGGAAGACAGGGTCAAAGGATTGAGACTCCTCGCCTCGGGCCGCCCGCTTCACCTCAAGCAGAAGTCGAGAGAAGGAACGGGGGCGGGGCTTCAACGGACGGAAGAACGAAGAGCCGGCGTTCTCATCGGAATCGTCAGCACCCAGATCGTCATCGAGTTCCTCAAGCTCCATGGCTATCTCTTCGAGAAGCTCAAGCTCTTGAGGGTGAAGCAGAGCGGCCAGGTCTTCGATGGAAAAGGTGGTCATGGAGCGGGCTTCGGTCGGAAGAGATCCAGTCCTCGTGAAAGACATGCCCTCGCCGGTCGTACCAAAAATTTTCGCGCGAGCCGCCTCCGCCGAAACCCATGACCCAAAAAACGGGATCCCGAAAAACGCTAAAAACAACAATCTGTCTGAGAATTACTTCGTATGTTCCGGACACGCCCTTTTCAGAATCGCGTCTACGGGCTTGTTTTTGAGGGGCTAGTCCTTCGGTATGCCGGGTTGTCGGGAGTTCGGTAGACGGCAGCCGGTGAGGCTAGGGGTGATGTTTTGGGGGCGGATGTGGATTCTGTAGGGGTTTGGCAAAAAATGGGCTCTCCAGGGGTCTTCTGTGCCAGAATTTGGGGAGGCTTAGTCATTGACTAGGCATCGCACGAGAAAGGCTCGTAGAGGTCTTCTGGGCGGAACTGGAGGTCAATTTGAGGCTCGAAGGCCGAAAACGCCGAACTCGTCCTCATTAGGTGCTCCGGCTGGCGTTGTCTAGTCGTCTATGGATTAACGACAAAAGTGACATGAGATCCTCGGCATCTTGTTGTGTTATGAGCCAGCTGACTCTGGGTTCGTGAGCTGTTGGGTTCCTAAACATAGATACAATTCCGCGCAGTAGATTCGCAAATCCCCGATGTTCATTGATTTCGCTACTCGTGGCGTGGTTATTTATCTTGAGTAAAGGGGGATTGTTGCCGAAGGCTTCGTTGACCAGCGTATTTCCGTCAGTCGACAACCCCGAAATAAACCTGATTTTATCAGAAACGCTTTTGCAGGCTTCAAAAACTGCATGAAAATAGTCTTTCGCAAGATATTCAGCGCGACAAAACCTAATGACATCTTGGTGAACATTCCGAGCTTCCAGCGTTTGTCGAAGACTTCTGGCTCGTTGCTCTGCGGAAGCAACGGTACGAACTTTGGTTGTTGTTGTTAGGATACCTTCGCAGTCAACCACTAATCCAGATAGCATCAACGCAGCGTTTAATGCCTCTCGCATGTCTTCCAAACGCCCAGTTCGACCCAAATGGCGGTGTTGCTTCATCGATTCCCTGATAAAGCTAATGACAGGTTTCCTCTTGCCGATTCTTTCCTGTGCTAGCAAAAAGCTTTGATACAGTCGTTTCCATTTCGTCATTTCACCGGGATCTGGAAGGCCGAGCGAACTCAAAATGTCTGCGATTTCGGAGCCGGTGAATCCAAATGATGTATCACCCAATGCTCTCGCGATCGCTTGAAGTTCGGCATTGTCAAAAAGTAGTGGTCTGTTTGCCATGTAGTAACCCCTCGATCAGATTGTCTTTCACCCTAGACCCAAAGAAATCCGTCCGCGGCGCTCATCCACTTCTAGCACCTCGACGTCAACAACCTGGCCGACAGACAAGCGCTTTCCCTTGAGTTTAGATCTGTGGATCAGGCCGTCCTGTTTCACGCCAATATCGACAAAGGCGCCAAAATCCACAACATTGCGCACGGTACCTTTCAACTCCAAGCCTGGATAGAGGTCATCCATACTCAAGACTCCGCTCCGCAGGACCGGCGCAGGTAGCTCTTCCCGGGGGTCGCGGCCGGGTTTTTTGAGCTGTTCGAGGATGTCTTTGATGGTGGGGGTGGGGTCGCTGAGTTTGGAGCGGAGTTGCTCCCAGGTGATGGACTCAAGGTCTTTGCCACAGAGCTTGATAACCTCTGCCGCTTTGTCGTAGCTCTCGGGGTGGATGGCGGTGGAGTCGAGGAAGTTTTTGCCGTCGCGGATTCTCAAAAAGCCGGCGCTGAGCTCGAACGCTTTAGGGCCGAGCCCTTTGACTTTTTTGAGGGACTTTCGGTCGGGGAAGGGCCCGTTCTGGTCTCGAAACTCGATGATCCGTTCGGCAGTTTTGGGACCGATGCCGCCGATATGCGATAAAAGCGTGGCCGAGGCGGTGTTGAGTTCCACTCCTACCCGGTGAACCACACTCTCCACCACGCCGGACAAAGCTTGAGTCAGCTTGCCCTGGTCGAGGTCATGCTGATACATGCCCACCCCCACCGACTTGGGATCGATTTTGATAAGCTCAGCTAAGGGGTCGAGCACGCGACGAGCGATGGAGACGGCACCTCGAATTGACACGTCGAGGTTGGGGAATTCTTGTTTGGCCAGGGGACTAGCCGAATAGACCGAGGCCCCCGCTTCCGACACGATGAGATAGGGCGTGTCGAGTTGGGCCACCAGATGTTCCGACTCCCGAGAGGCGGTTCCGTTTCCCACGGCAACCACGGTGACTTTGTGCTTGCGGATGAGGTTGCGGAGCGTATCCAGACTCTGCTTTTCCTGTTTTTGAGGCGGGTGAGGAGAAATGGTGGCAGTGTCCAGAAGTTTGCCGGTGGAATCCACCACGGCGATCTTACAACCGGTTCGAAAGCCGGGATCCAGGCCGAGAACCGTATGATCTCCCAGAGGCGGAACCAACAAGAGCGACTTCAAGTTCTCTCCGAACACTCCAATGGCGTGTTCCTGAGCTTTTTCCGTGAGAGATCGACGCACGTCTCGTTCGATGGCAGGCAAGAGTAACCGCTTGGCACCATCGTCTAAAGCGTCCTGAAGCTGTTGGCCCCAGGGCGAATGAGATTTGGGTCGGAATTCCCGGGTGAGCACCTCACGCCAGTCTCGTTCTTGAAGCTCCAGCCCAACCTTGAGAACTTTCTCTTGTTCACCGCGATCAAGGGCCAGAATCTGGTGAGGCTCCAGTCGACCGGCCGGCGAGTTGAAGTCGTAGTAGGAGCGATAGACTTCCTTGGGATCTTCGGCGCCCTTCTTCAAGGAGGCTTGAATGCGACCGAACTTCATGGCCTTATCCCGCACGATCTGACGAACCCTAGGACGTTCCGCCGCCCACTCGGCCACGATATCGCGCGCCCCGCTCAAAGCCTCATCCACCGATTTCACCTCACCCTTCACATAGCTCCGTGCCGCTTTCTCGGGCGTGGGGTCGTTGGGCTGATTGGTCATCAGAACTGCCAGCGGCTTGAGGCCCAGTTCGATAGCTTTGCCACCCCGGGTCATCCGTTTAGGCTTGTGAGGGAGATAGAGATCCTCAAGTTCGGTGAGGTTATCGGCCTGCAAGATGCGGTCTTTGAGTTGGCCGTTCCACAAATTCTGCTCTTCCAAAGACTTCTGGATAGCCTGGCGCCGGCTCTCCAGTTTTTCGAAGGTCTCGTTCAACGACTGAATATCGCGGAGCTGCTCTTCGTCCAATCCTCCCGTACGCTCTTTTCGGTAGCGGGCCAGAAACGGAATCGTGGCGCCGTCGGCCAGAAGCTCTAGAACGGTTTCAACGCTTTTTTGCGAGAGAGAGAGTGACTTGGATATTTTGCTTGCAATCGACATGCAGAGTGGATTGCTCTGAAATCAAAAGCCCCCTTCTTCTGGTAAGGGGGCGAGTCATAGAAATCGGGCTTCAGGGGCGCCGCACTGTTCCTTAAGTAGGATACTACAGCACGGTTCCGTTTGAGTTCTGGTTCACCAGAAAGCTTGGAAAAGGATGACTGCAAGAGTTGCCGTTTTGCCAGAGTGCCGAGAAAGTGGGAGCGGCTTCGAGGGAGGCCATGGTGCCTCGGCTGGGATCGATAACGAACTCGTCGACAATTCTGCAGGCAGTTCCGGTTCCGCTTTCCACGGTGTCGTTGCCCATGATATTGCTTGGTGAGTAGTTTCCGTTATGGTTGAGAGTCAGTGTTGACCATCGAATGTCGTTCATCTTGTTTTTCCCCTAACTCCGTAGAGCTGGATTGTCGTGTGATGAATTAGTTCATAGTTGGTACCTGTATCATGCTTTGTTCAACCTAAAAAAAACTGAAAAAGCTCCCTTCATCCTTAAAAAATCCATGAACGTGGTGACCGAGAAGTTTAGCGACGAAACTCAAACGTCGTTCGTAATTGATTTTCTCCTCGAGTAGGATCGTCTTTGTGATATTCGACCACGACCGGTTCGTAATAGTGGCCGTGAAGTTTGGTTGAGAGAACCGGGGTAAACCTATTGTCGAATCCTTCTAATCTCCGATGCTCGTCGCTTCCGGAATAAACGGCAGTCGAGCTATGTGTGTATCCGTCCAAACGATAGCTTTGCACCGGCATCTTTTTCCAGCCAAGGCGAACCCGCTGGTTGGACGCCCGAGTTGCGCCTATAGCGCCTCCAGTTCCTCCGGCAGCAGCCACTCCCAAAGCGGCGCCTACAAAGGGAAGGCCAACAAATGTTCCCAAAGCGAAGCCGGCAATTCCGCCTAAAACGCCTCCAGCCGCTCCCCAGGCCACTGCGTTCGCATTCTTCACTTGAGGCTTAATCTTGAGGGTCTTTTTTGCCTCAACGACTTTCACGGTCCCATCCTGGTTGGCCAGGGGCATCGGTCTTGTCACCGGCTGTCCCGCGCCGGGCCAGGCTTCGGTGTTCCCGTTTCGGAAGCGCTTTCCGAGATTCGCCATCTCGGTCTGTGTCCTAATGGCGGCGGGAATTTGACCTAGCTCAATCTCTACGGTATCGGGTTTGAGGTAGGGGATTTCGAAAGTCTGCGATTCAGAGGTTTTCTGCACGTTGGGTAACGCGGGTAGTTCTCTTGCCGATGGAAGTCTTAAGCTAGTGATTGCTGAGTTCATAATCGGCACACTAGATGGTCGGCGTCAAAGGACCGTTATCCAGTGAGGTCTTTGATTCTTTTTTAACGTCACCGCCTTAGTCTGAGGTGATGTTTTCAAGTGCCCAAAATCAACCCAGCCGACCCGGTCAATACATAGCGCGTCTGGCCAAACCCCTGGCTGCTCAGAACGACTCAAGGATAGAGAAGTTGAGCGACGACTTTGTACTGGTCAACGATTCCAACCCCCACGCCTTGTTCGATGCCGAACAAGTGGATTACGTCGTGCCGAACCACATGTACCGGCGTCACCGACCCCAGGAGAGCGAAAACATCCCTAGAGCACAGTGGGGACTGCACAATACGGGTCAAGACGGCGGAAAGGTCGACGCCGATATCGACGCCCCCGAAGCCTGGAGGACCACCACTGGGAAAACGCTGGTTGCCGTGCTCGATACCGGTATCGATACGACCCATCCCGATCTTCTGAAGAATCTTTATCGAAATGAGGGAGAGGTTGCCGGAGACGGTGTCGACAACGACGGCAATGGAATCATCGATGACGTTCATGGCTACGATGCAGCCATGAAAACCGGTAACCCCTGGTCCGACGATCCTCATGGTTGTCACTGTGCCGGAACGATAGCCGCTTCCGGTGAGGTGCTTGGGGTGGCACCCACGGCCACCGTTCTTCCCATCAAGATCTACGACGACGAAGACTGGACCGATGCCGCCACCATCATTCGGGCATTGAGCTATGCGCGAAAGGCAGGCGCCAAGATCGCCTCGCATTCTTACGGAGGTCTTATCTTCAACGCCGCTGTGAGAGACGCATTCGCCCAGCCGGACATGCTTCATATTGTGGCCGCCGGAAACTATCGCCACAACAATGACGAGAAGATGAACTATCCATCGTCCTACAATCTCCCCAACATGATCAGCGTGGCGGCAAGCGATCGCAACGATGATATCGCCTCTTTTTCCAATTACGGTCCAAAAACCGTTCACCTTGCCGCGCCCGGCGTTGATATTCTCTCCACCACAAGCTATGGCAATCATGGGAGTTGGAGCGGAACGTCTATGGCGGCTCCACATGTCGCCGGAGCGGCGGCGCTGGTGGCGACGGTTTACCCCGATGACGGACCGGTGGGCTGGAAAACGAGAATTTTGGACAACGTGGATGTCCAACCGGGCTGGCAGGACAGAGTGGGAACCGGCGGGCGTTTGAACGCTGCCGAGGCGCTCAAGCCCAAATAAAAATAGCCCCGCTCGTAGGCGAGGCCTCTCAACTTCGAAGGAGCCTTCGTTTAGGCTACGTAGGCGTAAGAACGTTTCTTGGTAGGTCTGCGACGGGTTTTGGTGAGAGCGTTTTGCTCTCTCACGAAGTTAGATACGACCAGTATGTTGGCCAACTTTTGAAACTCTTGAGCGTGGTAACGAGCGGTAGAACACTTGCTGTAATTGATGAGCCCGAACTGTCCGATGGCGAAGGCGGAAAGAAGAACCAGAAGAGTCTCCATATCGGCGGTCACGATGCCGTTGAAGGTCAGGGCCAGGATGCCGAAGACCAGTCCGAAAGAGACCAGGCCGACTCCGGCTAGAGTGGTTTCAATCCAAGTGGGCCCGGAGCGAGTTCGGAGATCCAGAACGAGTTCTCCTGCGGTGGAGAATCTTGTCCCGGCAAGAGACAGAAGAAGCTCTGTGGCGTCTTTGTCGCCTGCTTCCGAACGGGAAATCAGTTCGGCTCTAAGAGTATGAGTGCTTACGTTTTGACCTGCGAAGTGAGTGTTCATACTCATGTTTTAAAGGATGCGTCGTTAGTCGGATTTTGAAGGTGACCGGGCTCAGGTTAACAACATGTAAACTTCTTTCGAAAGGACATTAACCAGGTGTTTTACAGGCCGGTCGTCGAGCCCGAGTCAAATTTTCTGACTCCTCAGCCCATGTATAAGATACGGAAGCCTCTGGCCGAGCGCTTAGGTGTGAAAACCTCGGAGTTGTCTGAAAGTATTCTGTCAGCCCTCACTGATATTGAAAGGGGAGTGGGCAATTACTGCTGGGCTTTCGAAGAGAAAGTAGATGCGGAACAACTTTTGAAGTTCACCGCCTCACCACGATTCAAGCAATATACTCCACCTAAAAGTATGGAAGAAGCCGGTACGGATCTTCTGGCTCAACTCTTTCCCCTCTCATGTACCGAGGTGGAAGAGCTTAATGGAGAAGCTATTTGTCCTCATCCTTTCATAGGTCCACGGGCAGGAGCTGGTTCGATTCAGAGTGAGGTTCCGCACCTCATCGACAGAAAGGATTGGTTGAAAGCCTACGGATTTGGTAAGGGTCATCTCATGCTCATTCGGGTTTGTCACAATTCGGCAACTTAGTTTTACAAGAGGTCAATCTATGTTGCAATCTGTTAACCCAAAAGGGGTATCCAGTGTGCCTATCGCCTCTATAATGAGTTTATAAGCGAATAACACACCGCCCGAATCACACGCTGTATGTGGACCCTCCTGCTAATCATCCTATACACGATTCGGGCGGTTTTTACTTTGTTATGATGTTCTGGATCCCACCCGTTTTTCTAGTAGCTCCTTTTCTTTTCCCATGACTTGCGAACGTCGTCCAGCCAGGCAGCTATCAGAAAATGTGGTTGTTTTTCGGTGTGGGGGCTCTGGACCAAACGTTTGGGGATCTCCTGAGAATGCTCTTAAACAAGGCCTCTCGCCCCGTTTCTCCGTAATCACCGGTTATATGGTGGAGAAGTCTCAGGATAGCGACTCGGCGGCCGGTTTTGATCATTGGAGCCTGGACCGCCAGCTCGGTTACTTAGAGCAGAATCTGAGAGCCGAGACCTTCGCTGATCTGATCCTTTTGTGCGCGGGACTGGCCGACACCACTCCTCTTCTTTCCCTGGTTCGACGCGGGCAAGACCTTGGGCTTTCTCTCGACGCCTCCCACGGGGAGCTTCTGCTGCAGTTATCCACCTCGGCTCTGCAGAAATTGCTGGAGCTGCCCAACCTCGGCCTGGCAGTGAAGGCGGCCTGGACCCGCGCGGAGGTGGGGCAATTAGTCTCTTTCGCCCTGCTGGATCGCTATCTCAGGCGCCGGCACCCGAAAACCTGGCGCCAGTGCTTGGACAAGGTTGCCACTCTCTCGGAGGAGAGACTGCAGAGCCAAGGCGAACCGGATGAACGTCTCATACTTCGTCTGGAAGGTCGACAACAGAAGCGACTGAAGAAACTGTTTCCCGAAAGTTGGCCCCGATGGAGTCAGGCCTGGACGGAGTCGTCCAAGCAGGCTATTCATCATCTGGCCGCTCGACCCAGAGGAGTCTCACTAGCCAACGCCGAGCGGCTCCTTTCCCAACAGGTCTACACCGACCAGGGCCACTTTCTGCTGGAACTCTTGCAGAATGCCGACGACGCCGGCGCCGACGAGTTCGAGGTCCGGTTTGAAGAGAGCGCCATCACGGTGAGCCACAACGGAGACCCTTTCGACTTTCGCGACCTGGTAGGCGTTCTCTCCATCGGGCAAACCACCAAGACCGAGCGCCAGATCGGTTACTTCGGAGTCGGTTTCAAATCCGTTTTTGAAGTCACCGAGCGCCCACGCATTTACTCCGGTCATTTCGCCTTCGAGATCGTGGAGATTTCTATCCCCCGATTTCTGATGCAACAGGAGTACTCACCCGAAAAGACGGTTCTGGTTCTACCACTCAAAGACGGTCTAGAGGTCCAACCCTATTATCAGAGGGCGCTCGGTATCCAGTCGACATTGCTTCTCAATCTGCCTAACGTGAGAACGCTCCGCTGGATCGGTCCGGACGGTAACCAGACGATTCTGAGCCAAAGCCAACAAGGAATGAGTTTCACTCTCAGTCGAGGAGACGAAGCAGAGCAATACTTGGTTTGGCGCGGTGATTACGAGCATCAGGGCTTTAGGCCGGAGGGTAAGCCACGGTCCACTCATCTGATGCTTGCCTTCCCTCAAAGCTACCACAATCAGATTCCTGAGCAGAATCTCTTTAGCTTTCTCCCGATCCAGGAGAATTCCGGACTGCGTTTCTTAGTGGGGAGCCATTTTGATGTTCCGGTGGATCGAGAGAGGTTGGATCAGACTTCGGCCTGGAATCAGGGGATTCTCAGAAATGTGGCTCCTCTCATCGTGAAGCACTGCCTGGAGAATCCTGAACGGGTCCTCGGTCTTCTCAAGAGACTGCCGTTGCCCACAGACCCTGTGTCACCCATGTTCAAGACAATCGGTCCATCCTTGGTGGAGGGTCTCACTCGTCTCCCTTTTATACCCGGCGATGAGGGGTGGAAGAAGCCTGCGGCGGCAAGGATCTTGGAAGAGGAGTTGGGGCCTCTCTTCCGTCCGGAGGAGATGAGGGACTACCTGGAGCCGGAAGACTCAAGAACGGCTGAGTGGCTGAAACTACTGGGGGCCAGGTCCTATGATCTCAAAGCCTTGCTTCTCGACCTCACCCGAGGAAAAGCTCCCAAACTTTTGGAGCAGAGAGATGTCGAGGTATGGGTCCATTTCCATAAATTGTTATTGCAAAGCCCATCGTTCGAAGTGTGGGAGAAGCAACTCCGACAGGTGCCTCTCTTTCCCAGTGATAGCGGTAGTATCGAGTCTGCCGACGCTCTCTGTGAGATCCCAGAGGAGTGGAAAGGGGTGTTCAAGCACTCCCCGCCCACGGTTTGGTCGGAGTTGTTGGAGATTCCTGAGACCCAGGCGCTTCTGGCTTCTCTTCAGGTCAAGCTTCTCACCTGGCAAGACCTTCTCAAAGATCTCTCCACACACGGCCTCGAGGCGTTTCACTTCAAAGCGCTCGTGGAACTTTTTTGCCAGGCCCCCAAATCGGCCCAGTTCGCTTTCCTGCGGCTCCCTCTCTTTCGCAATCAGCGAGGACAATTGACGGCCCTTGCCCCGGCTGCCTCTCCATTGGAAGGAGCCCTGGTCCCAGCCTCTCAACTTCCCCAGGAGCTTTTTCCTCATCTTGACTTTTGTTCCGATCCCGAGCCCCTCCGCCCACTTTTTGAAGCCTCGGACTGGAAGTGTTTTGGTCGTTCTCAAGCTATCGCCTATCTTTACCTCCGGCAATGGGCGCCAACCCCGGAGGAGGCCGAAATTTTCGCAACATGGCTCATTCAAGGGAAGTCGGAACTGGCTACCCTGGAGGATTCGGAACGCCTGGCTCGCCTTCAGATTTTTGAGTCCGACGAAGGGGCTTTGAGATCGCTCAAGGAGCTTTGGGTCTATGAAGATCAGGAGTTGGCAAGTCTTCTTCCCGACCTGCCGCAACTGAAGAAGGGGAGTTTATCGGAACGACTGGTGCACCACTTCAGCCTGCAGCATCTCTTGGGTCAAGCGGGTCTCTCAACTCTCATAGAGCGCTTCAACAGTCAAGACCCGGGCGAGATTCTGGATGTGCTGAGCCAACGAGCCCACTCTCTGAGCCGAAATCAGATCTCCAAGCTCCTCAGCCAGCCACTCATTGGGGGTCGTCCCGTAGCCCATTCCGATGCACCTTTTCTCAGCGATCCCGTTGAGGTGGCCGAACCGGAGTACATTCCCCTTTTTCTGGATCTGGGTCTTGAAGTTGCCGGTGTGGAAGACACGCGACGTTTGCTACCGCTCCTCAGGGCGGCCGGTTACGAACCGTTCGGCCACAAGCACCTTCTCCAACGATTAACAGAACGAAAGCCCACAACCGAAATGCTTCCCTCTCTCCAGGCTCTTTTGCAAGAGAAGGGTCCCGAACTTTGCTATGCCTATTCCGAGCAAATCTTGCGCGGGCTTCCCGTCTGGAAGTGTGCCGACGGCGAGATTCGGAGTCTTTTGGAGATTCCGCCCGATGAGGACACCGCCGCACTCTTGGAGATGACGCATCAGCAGTTGGCAGAGGATCAGTCGCTCCAACTGCTCCACTTCATAACGCCTCTAGAGCCGTTGGAATTTCTGGTGGAACAGCTTCGAGATCAGGTGAGAGTCAATCGCCCTCTCTCCGAACAACCACCCTGGTTCAACACTGTCCGGAAAGTCGATGCGGTGGCTCAGCGTTTGGCCAAACATATTGTTTGTGTGGACCGCCAAGAACGAGTCAGAGACCAAACGTTGCTCTATGCACCGGTGGAGAGTTATCTCTGGCTTTGCGACCTCTACGGAGGGGAATTGCTCCATCCGGAAAGCTCACGTTCGCAACAGCAACGGGCGGTTGCCGTGGAGCACCACGACATTGTAGAACAAGCGCTTCCCAGGTTCGATGAGATCGAGGTTCGAGAAGCCTTTTACAGCTACCTGAGCGGTCATCTCTCAGAGGTCGTGCGCGATGAGTCGGCGCGTCTTATCTTATTGACCCAAGCGATTTGGTTGACGGGAGATGGAGCCTGGCGTTGTCTCGATGAACTGATCCTGGAGCCGGGCTTCCCCGACCTGGGCTATGACTGGTATCCCCATCCGGAAATTCCTGAGGAGCTTTTAGAGAAGCTCAGGGTGGCTCTTGAGGTGGGGCGACCGGAACCCGAGACCCTATTCGCCACTCTCTTGCCCGACTACAGGGAGAGAGTCAAAAATCATGAGGAGCCTTCCGAACTTCTTGCCCTGATGGCGAGAATTGCCGAGCCTCTTTCCAACAACCAACTTCGAGCGTTGGTCTCCGAGGCTTATCCGCAGGAGGAGTTTCCTCTACTTCACCAGGGTCGGCCCATACCGATATCTTCTGCCTACGCACCGCCGGTCGAGCTATCGGCCTTGCCGTCGGTCACCCCTCAGCCTGCGGAGCAGGTGCCGTTTCTACGAAAGCTTGGATTACCATACTTGCCCGCGCCGGAGTGTCTGGGCAAAATCGAGGG
>JYMV01043814.1_pt1 | contig 13809 bp, 15 predicted proteins | sample 338911 | NCBI WGS metagenome assembly JYMV01 (sample SAMN03354496, study PRJNA234377) | hydrothermal vent metagenome | biome: Deep sea; feature: Hydrothermal plumes at the Eastern Lau Spreading Center, Western Pacific Ocean; material: Seawater | place: Tonga | collected 2009 | depth 2000 m m
TCGTAGACGCGCCTCAGGAACATTATTTCTTTGTTGTGCGAAGTTCACAAGACCACCAGTATTCTTTCATTCGCACGCCTCGAACTAATGTTCCTGATGCTGCGCTGAGTTGGAAAATATATAAAAGAACTGGTATTAACCTGATGGCTGGTGCCAATTTCATAGGGCAGCACATAAAGCGAATTTTGCTGTTCGGGGAAAACAGCACAATCAACCTCAGGTTTTGCACATGCCATCAAAGATACGGATGATAAAAAGGCCAGAACTAAAAGATTCTTCATTGAATTTCCTCATTTAAAAAACCTTAGTCGTGACAATTTTTATGATGGTTTAAAAGTTCGAATCGTTACCCTGACACCCATAAGAATCGTTACCCTGACACCCATAATATTTTTTTGTTTTTAATGTGGCTGTCCCGATAACTTTTAAAAATTACATCTACAAAACTTCACAATCAAATACTTTTCCGTCGATTGTTGAGGCAAATAAGTAGTACCTTGATGTATAGTTTTGAAGATGTTCAAGTGGCTTTATCTGAAAAAAAGGTTCACTTAAATAAGTAGAGTATTGAGAAATGAGAACTAAACTCAGTTTAATGTTTTTCTTTATCTTATCCGCATGCAAACAGCATGGTGTAGAGGAAACATCTATTGACGTTGCTATAATAACTGGGAAATGCGACAAGATCGAAAAGTTAGTAAAAAATGGCAGCAATCCTAATTTTTCAGAAACCGAGGGAATTACACCACTCTCAAGAGCTTTAACGCTCAAAAAGTTAGAGTGTGTTGAAAGGCTTTTAGAGAATGGGGCTGACGTTAACTTACTAGATGAAACCAGAAACGAATATCAGATATTTCGGGCAATTAGAACCTATGATATTGAGTTTGTGAAAGTTTTAGTAAAGCATGGTGCAAATGTTAATGCCAAAAACTCTGTTGGCCGAACTCCAATAATGACAGCAATAGTCCTATCACAATACGATATAGCCTATTATCTAGTTGAGAAAGGCGCGAAATTATCTATCACAGACAATTTTGGACATTCTGCATTAGACAAAATCAATAATAATGCAGAGAGTTTGACGGTTGAGCAAGCCAAATATAAAGACAAACTATTAGCTGTTGTAAATAACTCCCCTGACACCCAAAGCAATCTATTGCAAAGTTTCGTTTCTGAACACTAATTCAAGACGAATACCTGCCGGGCTGAACAGAAAAATCTGAGTGATGGATATCTGAGGTTGGGTTTGAGTTTGAAACTCAACATTCATTGCTTGCAACTTCTCTACAAACTCGTTAAGTCCCTCAAGTTTAAAGGCCACATGATCCAGATAGCCGGGTGTTGAGTGATTTACATGTGAGTCACTGATCACCAGGTGAAAAAAGGCATTGTCTTGGTGATAAAGCCAATAACCGTCGCTGGCAAGTGTCGGGCGAAATCCAACCTTTAGAGAAAACAGCTCACACAGAAACTGCTTTTCCAGCTCAATCAGATGAGCAGGTGCACTTATGTTGATATGATCCAGTTGCATAATGTTCCTTACACAAGAATTGTGTCCTAGAGATTACGCCAATTCTGACCAGCGGTTAAGCGTACCCAGCAAATAAAATGCGCCGAAACTGGTACAAATCACCGAACTCACCATCCAGAATGTCACTGAGTTTTGAGCAATAGCAGGATGACTGGTTGCAAAGGGTAATATCAACCCCGCCAGGCCTCTCACCAAATAGATAAGGGTAATCAGCGCCAGCGCGGTTTTTAACAAAGGTAAGCGTACTATCACGCCAGCTGCCGATAAGGCGTAAAGCCCCCAAATAGCAAGAATTGTGGCGATGATCAAAGTGGTGATCATCGGCTGTTTGCTGCCCATTTCAGCCATTTTCGCCATTTGTTCTCCGGCACCAAAAAAACGATACCAATCAGGCCCACCGAAGACGATAGCAAGGTGCAGTAATGAGGCGGTAAAACTGCAAATGGCAGCAATGATAAGTTGCGATTGTCCGTTCATGGTGCTGTTCCTTTTAATTTAAACTGTGTATTACACCTGCCGCAATTGCTGCAATATCAATCCGGCCTGAGTGCGATTATTCACTTCCAGCTTTTCCAGAATCGCTGAGACGTGATGCTTGACCGTGCGCTCCTGAATTTGCAGTTCCCAGGCTATTTGCTTGTTTAGCAAGCCATCGGTAAGCAGTTGTAGCACTTTAAATTGTGCCGGTGTGAGTTTTTCCACTTTAGCCGCCAGCTTTTTTTCTTCTGACTCGGTTTCAGTGACCTGAGATAGATCGATATCTTGCGGTATCCAGATCTCTCCATTAGCCACCATGTCCACCGCTTCAGAGATATGACTTAATGAGGCCGATTTGGGAATGTAACCACTGGCACCAAGATGAATGGCTCGGGTAATGATGGCGGGATCTTCGTTGCCAGAAACCATGATAACCAGAATATCCGGCCAGGTGTGACGCAACTCCGTTAAGCCGCTAAATCCATCACAGCCGGGCATATTGAGATCAAGAAAGATAAATTCGACTTCGGGTTGCGCCGATAAAGCCTCCCGCACTTCGGGGAAACTTTGCGCTTCGATAATCTGGCATTGCCCCAGCGATTGCAGTATCGCCTGAGTTAATGCAGCCCGAAACAAGGGATGGTCGTCAGCAACAATGGCTTTCACGGCATCAGGGGTAAACATAAATTTTTCATCCCTGTAATGTACTTGAAGGAGTCACCAGAAACAATTCATCCGAGAAAAAAGGCAGGTGCATAATGCACCTGCTCACCTATGCCAAAATCAACAGAAACCAACACCTTTTTTAGCGGCAAAGTGCTACAACATTTCTCGCTATTCATTGCTGAACAGTGGTGCAATGAGGCCGATTCAAGCACCTGAGAAGTCATAACCATCACAGTGTTTTTGATGTGTGAACAACGTAAGAGCACCGTTATTACGCCATTCACACACCGCCAACTCCGTGTTTAAGTCTTTGCCGGGTGTGGGATTTCTGTGTTCATTCGACACCACACACACTCTTAAAAGCGATAGCCCACCGTTAAGGTAACAGTACGAGGATCGCCGTAATAGGCAATCAGGGTATTGTCGCCGCCCAGGCCTGGAGTATATTTACTGATGTCCGTCGGATCAGTTGGATCTGGGGTAACAAACTGATAACCGCCCACCATGTACTCTTCATCGGTCAGGTTCTTCACGTGCAATCCAGCTGTCCAGTCACCGCTGGGGCTGTACCAGTTGAGGCTCATGCTAAGCAGTCCATAGCCGTCCTGAGTTAGCAGGCTGTCCTCTTCAAACAGTACATAGTCATCGCGGTAGTAGTAGTTAGCATTAAACACAAAATCGCCATACTGATTGTCGAAAGCGTAGTTTAAGCCGAGGTTGTAAGTCAGCTCCGGGGTATTAGAAATGGTGAAGCGATCAGACTTATCAAACAGCGCTCCGGTTGCCGGGTCGGTATCCAGTACTTCAGTGAACTCAGCATCTATCCAACCCAGATTTAAATTCAGGGTCAGATCGTCTGTGGCCAGATAAGTAAATTCCGCTTCGATACCATCGGCTTTAGATTTACCGGCATTGGCCAGTCGCTGATTCAGATCGGCGAAACCGTCACCAGGCAGAATTGAAATGTACTGGCGATCTTTGTGATCCAGAGTGAACCAGGTCAGGTTAGCTCTGAGGTTATCGCCCCAGTCGCTTTTCATCCCCATTTCAAAGCTATCTACAATCTCAGGATCTGCGGCAGGCTCAGCACCGGTTGCACGCGGGTTGTAAGTACCGGATTTAAAGCCCTGCGCATATGACGCATAAAACATAATGTCGTCAGAGTGCTGATATTCCACACCAACACGCGGGGTAAAACGGGACCAGTCATCTTCATCATCCAATACGTTTGGCACCAATTCACCATCGGGACGCACGTAGCCATCAATCCAGCCGCTTTCCGGATAAACCGTATCAAACACTAAACCATTGTTAACCGTGGCTTCTCGCTCATCTTTGGTGTAACGGGCACCCAGAGTCATAGACCACTTATCCGCAATATCAAAACTACCCTGTGCATACACGGCGGTGCTATTGGAGTTACTGCAACCGGACACTTCACGGGTTAATCCTGGTGTGCCAAATGCTGCCTGTCCCAACACTTCAAGAATCGCTTCAAACTGACCACAAGACTCACCATCGTAATAATACACACCAGATACCAGGCTAAAGCCATCAGAACTATAGTTTAACTGCAGCTCATGAGTGGTTTGCTCATCATCATAGATGGCAGGCACATCGAAGATGCGCAGCGGTGTATTATCAAAATCGATATTAGTGGGCGAATAACTCTCTCTGTCCGCAAAGATATATTTTACTGTCGTATTATCATTGACATCCCAGGCCGCGGTCAGGCTTATCCCTTCCAGTTCAACTTTGTTCTCTGTGGGAAGACTGGTGTAAGAATCGTAAACGCTGTCAGGTACCGGAGCATCGGTGAGTAAGCTGGGTAATAGTCGATAACCACCCTTAGCATTGGAATCGTCGTCGGTTTTATCCCAGGCCAGACGGAAGAACAGGTCTTCAGAAGGCTGATACTCCAGGGTTAAACGCGCAGCGGTAACGTCTTTGTTGTAGTTTTCGCGATCCTGATCAGGTAAGTCCGATTGCAGATACTCACCAAATCCGTCGCGATTTAAACTGGCAAAACCAAAACCTACATATAATTGTTCGCTCAACGGATACTGGCCTGTCACTTTCAGGTCCCGTTGCCCGTAACTGCCCACCGAAGCTTTCACGGAAAATTCCGGGTCACCAGACATAGGCTTAGTAACATACTTAACGGCACCACCAATGGTGTTTTTACCGTATAAAGTCCCCTGAGGACCACGCAATACTTCGATGCGCTCAACATCAATAATATCCAGCACTGCCCCCTGAGGACGTGCCAGATAAACATCGTCAATATAAATGCCGACGCCAGGCTCATATCCCCAAAGCGGATCCTGCTGTCCCACGCCACGAATAAAAGCAGTCAACGTGCTGTTAGTACCACGGCTACGTTGCAATGTTGTATTGGGAGATAAGGTCTGAATTTCAGTAATTTCTGAAAGACCTTTTTCGGCAATCTCAACGGCAGAAACGGAGGTAATAGCCACCGGCACTTCCTGGATGCTCTCCACCGTTTTACGGGCAGTCACCTGGATTTTCTCCAGACCTTTGGTTTCTGATTCGTCAGAGGTTTGTGCCAACGCTGAGGTTGACATCACACTGCCAGACAGTGCCAATAAAATTGCCAGCGACAATTTACTGCGTACGCCTTTAGTTGTTTGCCCTTTATCGGACTGTCCTTTATTAATATTCATCGCAATCTTCGTAGTTGTGTTGTTCATGGTACATACCCTTTACTGTGCCATATCTGTCTCAGGAAGTTCTTTATTTTTATTTATTTCAACAAGTTACCTGCTCAGACACGAGCGGTTTAAAGCCCGCCTACTCTCAATGTCAACAATACATTAACCAATTTTTTACAATCGCGATGCTGTACTTAAGTACCATATGAAAATTTACCCAGCTGTTTCAGAATCAATTCGAAACTCCTTCATCTCAATGTCAGTTTTGTAGGGTTTTACAGTCGCATCCCCGGCTCCGGCTGGGGAAGTGGCTGTCTTAAAGACGTTGCTTGTGCAGTAAGGGCAACGGCAACAGGAGTACGACATCTTGACAGAAATGATTGGAATGATTGGGCTTATTGGTGGCTTAGCGCTGCTGATAGTACTGACAATGCGCGGCATGAACTTGTTTATCAGTGCCCCGCTGTGCGCCATCCTGGTGGCACTGTGCAACGGATTACCACTTCTGGCTGACAATGAAGATCTGGTGAGCTTTTACATGTCTGGCTTCACCAGCTTTATTGCTTCCTGGTTTTTTATGTTCTTGCTAGGCTCGCTGTTTGGCAAGTTTATGGAAGATACCGGACTGGCAGACAGTGTTGCTCACTGGATTGTGGGCAAACTGGGCATGCAACACGCGGTGTTCGCCATCATCGCAGCCTGCGCCATTTTAACTTACGGCGGAGTCAATCTGTTCGTGGTGGCATTCTCCGTATACCCCATGGCCCTGAGCTTATTTAAAGACGCTAATTTGCCGCGCCGCTTTATTCCGGCGGTGCTAGCCTTTGGCTCTGTAACCTTTACCATGACTTCAGCTGGCTCACCAGAAATTCAAAACTGGATCCCCATTAAATACCTGGGCACTACGCCTTATGCAGGCTGGGAAGTGAGTCTCATCGTGGCGGTGTTTATGGCAACATTCGGTTACTGGTGGTTAAAACGCATGATTGGCAAGGCCGTAGCCAACGGCGAATGCTTTGTACACAGAGAAGACGATCCAAGTTGCACCAGCCCGGAACAAAAAGATCAACTTCCTCATCCGGCCATGGGCTTTATCCCCTTGTTAGTGGTGTTGCTTTTATCATTTTTCCTGCACGATGCCTTTGGCCACAAGGCGCTGATATTGGCGCTGGGTGGTGGTGTATTGACTATCCTGGTGCTGTGTTTTAGCTATTTCAAAAATCTGAGTAACGCCATAAACGAAGGCACTACAGGCTGTCTGATTGCCATTGGTAACACCGCTGCCGTGGTGGGTTTTGGTGCCGTGGTTAAAAACACCGAAGCCTTTCAGGTGGCGGTCGATGTCATGACACACATTCCGGGCAACGAGTTAATTGGAGCTGCAGTGGCAGTATCGGTGATTGCTGGCCTGACAGGTTCCGCATCCGGTGGCCAGGCCATCGCACTGCCATTGCTGGCTCCCCATTATATGGATCAGGGAGTGAATCCCGAAGAACTGCATCGCGTGGTTGCCATCAGTTCCGGGGCACTGGATACCCTGCCCCACAACGGGTATGTTGTAACCACGATCCGGGCCATCTGTAAGGAAACCCACGCCAGCGCCTACTGGTCCATGTTTGCCATGACAGGCATTGTACCTCTGATAGGTCTGGCATTGGCCGTTACCCTGTTTATTTTGTTTTAAGTTGATTGAGACAACACCGATATGAAGAAAACCTTTCGCTTTCCAAAGACTATCAGGCCTTATGTCGCCCTGCTCAGTTTGCTGCTGTTTTGCCAGTTTAGCTGGGCCAGCTTTCTGGTGGAAAAACAACAGTTCAGCATAGACAACTTTCAGACCCACAACGGCAAAACTATCCCTAAAGTCACTTTGGGCTGGGAGGCATACGGTCAGCTCAATGCGGATAAATCAAACGCCATTCTGATCACTCATTATTTTACCGGTAGTTCTCATGCAGCCGGGAAATATCACGAATCAGACGCCAAACCCGGCTACTGGGATGCCATCATTGGTCCGGGGAAAGCCATAGATACCAACCGCTATTATGTCATCAGTATGGATACTCTGGTGAATGCCAACGCCAACGATAAGCAAGTAATTACTACCGGTCCGGCCTCGATAAATCCCGTAACGGGAAAACCTTGGGGCTTATCATTTCCAGTGGTCACCATTCGCGATTTCGTGGAAGCACAAAAAGCCCTTATCGACAGCCTGGACATTAAAAAGCTACACGGCGTTGTTGGTCCGTCAATGGGATCGATGCAGGCGATAGACTGGGCTGTGGCCTATCCGGAACAGGTGGGCAAAATGATATCGGTTATCGGCGTTGCTGAAGCCGATGCCTGGCTGGTTGCGGGTCTGCAAAAATGGGCAGCTCCCATACTGAGCGACCCTCACTGGCAGCAAGGCAACTATTATGGCCAAACACCACCATTGGCGGGCCTGACCCAGTCTCTGGCCATTATCACTCAGGAAGCCATGCATCCGCGTATTTTTAACCAACTCAATCCTCAACACTCTGCAATGGAAGCCGCACCGGCAGCAAGTATCACTGACAATTTTAAGGTGGTGGACTGGCTGTATAGCGCCGCCCAGAGTCGTGCCAGCAGTATGGATGCTAATCATATTTTGTATCTGGTTCGCGCCTGCCAGTTATTTATCGCCGGACACGAAGGCTCCCTGCAGAACGCGCTAAACAAAGTGCAGGCCGAAACCTTGTTTCTGCCCGCCACCGGAGATTTGCTGCTGTTTCCTGAAATGGCTAAACAGGCCCACCAGCAGTTACAGCAAGCAGGCAAAACGTCCCATTACGCTGAAATTCAGGGGGACTGGGGGCATCTGGATGGTATTTACAACATTCAGCAGCAGGCAGATACCATCAAACAGTTTTTGGAGCAGTAATCATGGTAAAACCTTATCGCAATCTCATGGCCTGTGGACTGGTTACAGCCGCAGTCTCAGGGCCTGCTTATCAGGCAATGGCGGATACTGACCAGGTCAGGCTCAATCTGAATGACGCGATCACGGTTTCTGGCGTTTCCTCCGGAGGCTTTATGGCCAATCAATACCACATTGCTCATTCTGACAAGGTCTCCGGGGCCGGTATTGTGGCCACTGGGCCGTATCTTTGCTCAGAAGGAAACCTGATGACCGCCATGCAGCAATGCCTTGCCGATGGTACGCCACTGCAACAAAAAGACTTAACCCAGTCGGTTAGGAGCGCCGCTGAAAAAGCGCAGATTGCCAATCCGGAAAATCTTAAAAACGACAGAGTCTGGTTGTTGCACGGCACTCTGGATAATCGGGTTGCAGCTGGCGTCTCGGATGCCCTGCATGCCCAATATCAAGCCTTGCTACCAGAAGCTCAGATCCAATACGTGCAGGACAAGCCTTTTAACCACGGCTTACCCACTACAGATTTTGGCGTTGCTTGCAGTGAAACCAGTACACCGTTTATCAATGACTGCGACTATAACGCAGCCAAAGCAATGCTGGATTGGCTTTACCCTGAACAAGCTGCTGACGACTCAAGCCCTTCAACCGGCCAGCTATACACTATCCCACAACCAACAGAAGTAAATGGCAACGCCACCGGGCTGGATCAAAACGCCTGGCTGTACGTGCCTGAGCAATGTGCCGCAGGTGAACCCTGTGAGCTGCACGTCAGTTTCCATGGCTGTCAGCAAAATTACGCCACTATAGGAACGGATTACATAGCAAATGGCGGTTTCAACAGTCAGGCAGAGCAGAAAAATCTGGTGCTGTTATATCCTCAGGTGGCTGACGGTAATCCATTAAATCCACTGGCCTGTTGGGACTGGTGGGGTTACACGGGGGCTAACTTTGCCGAGCGTTCTGGGGCGCAAATAACGGCAATAACGCAACTGATTGATGGCTTGCGATCACAACCCTTTGCAGGAGAGGCACAATGAAACACAGAGTTTTAATCACCGGTGCCGCCAGTGGTATCGGTCTGGGAATCGCCAGATTATTAGGTGAAGAACATCAACTTATTCTGACGGACCTGAATGCCGATGCTTTGCAACAGGCACAGAGCGTTTTGCGGGAAGAAGGCATTGAGGCGCAATGCTTCGTACTCAACGTTACCTCGCAACAAGATATTGATGCCCTGGTAGAACAGTTGGATGCACCGGTGGATGTGCTGATCAACAATGCCGGTATTCAGCATGTTAGTCCGTTAGAAAGTTTCCCCATGGATCGCTGGCAATTAATTGTGGACATACTGCTGACCGGCCCAGCCAGACTCACCCGGGCGCTGTTACCCGGTATGCGTAACCAGGCATTTGGCCGCATTATCAATATTGGCTCTATTCACGGCCTGGTGGCATCCCCCTATAAATCCGCTTACGTAGCGGCAAAACACGGTCTGGCAGGGTTTTCCAAAGTGCTGGCGCTGGAAACCGCCGATACCGATATCACCATCAATACCATCTGCCCGGCCTATGTAAAAACCCCTCTGGTGGAAAAGCAAATTGCCGATCAGGCGCAGGCCCATGGCATCAGCGAAGAAGAAGTGATCAACAACATTATGCTGGAACCGATGCCGAAAAAGGCCTTTATCGATATCGCAGAAATCGCTCACACAGTGAAATTTTTAATGGCCAAAGAAGCCTGCAATATGACCGGTCAGTCTCTGGTATTAGATGGCGGCTGGACAGTGCGATAATTTTCGCAATTGGCGTTTCCCCGATGCTCATCGGGGAACTCCCGCCCTTTCGATTTTCAACGCAAAAATCACTATTTTTTCTTCTATAAATCTAAACTTTTTGCCAGATCCCACGCTATAATTGCCACCTTTATCCTTAACGAAAATGATTATGGGATCCGTACCTCGATTATTACCTGAATGGGTATCTCAGGAAGCTGTTTTACTCAGTTGGCCAGATGCTCAGACAGACTGGGCTGACTGGCTGGAAGATGTGCAAGATACTTACATCTCGCTGATCAACAAGCTAAATACCTACTCTTGTCCGGTTATTCTATTAGCGCGCCCGGAGCAAATTCCCCTGTTGCAGGAAAGACTGCATCCCAGCTCCAGCGTGATGCTGCTACCCGCCGATTACAACGATACCTGGATCCGCGATTACGGTTTTTTAACCTGCGAGTTGAGTGGTCATCGCTATCCTGTGAGTTTTACTTTTAATGGTTGGGGCAACAAGTTTGATGCCAGTAAAGATAACCGGGTCAATTGTGCTTATCTGGCAGATATGTGCCGCAAACAAATAACTGAATTTGATTTGGTACTGGAAGGCGGGGCGCTGGAAATCAATGGCGACGGGCTGTTGTTGTCCACTGAACTCTGTCTCACCAATCCCGAACGCAACGGAAAGATGTCGCTGGCCAGTTACGAAAAGCACTTTGCCGAACAGCTAGGTGCTAAGCGCACAATTATTTTAAAACACGGCCACCTGGAAGGCGATGATACCGATGGTCATATAGATACGCTTGTTCGGTTTACCCCGAAAAATCACTTAGTGATCCAGACAGCCTTTAATCGTCCGGAAGACAGCCATTTTCAGGGGCTCAATGAGCTGAAAGAAGAGTGTCGCCAACAATTACCCGACAGCGAAATTTTCGAGTTACCGCTGCCCCATATTATCAATAAAGAAGGTGACAGACTGCCCGCCTCTTATGCCAACTACCTGATCAGCAATAAACACGTTTTTGCACCAGTGTACGACGAAGCAGAAGACAATCTGGCGATTCAGACCCTTGAAAAAGCCTATCCGGACTACAAGGTTATACCGGTAAATTGTAGGGCATTAGTAGAGCAGTACGGCAGCTTGCACTGCATAAGTATGCAAGTACCCACAAACACTTTAAAGCCTGAAATTATTGAACAGTTAAACCGTGGAGTGACAGTTTATGAGTGACCGCAAGCTCACCGTTGGTCTGGTGCAACAGGCCATTGCCGACAACGATAAACACAAAAACTGGGAAGCCAGTAAGGTCCAAATTGAACGTCTGGCAAAGCAAGGCTGTCAACTAGTGATGCTACAGGAGCTGCACAGCACTCTGTACTTTTGCCAGGAAGAAAACACCGATTATTTTAATCTGGCAGAGCCGATCCCAGGCCCCGCCACCGACTATTTTGCGCAAATAGCTGCCGATCTGGATATCGTTCTGGTGACCTCTCTGTTTGAAAAGCGCGCTGCTGGGCTGTATCACAACACCGCAGTGGTATTTGACGGCAAACAGGGCATGGTGGGTAAATACCGCAAGATGCATATTCCGGATGATCCGGGCTTTTATGAAAAATTCTATTTTACTCCCGGCGACCTGGGCTTTACTCCGATTGACACCTCAGTGGGCCGTTTAGGCGTATTGGTTTGTTGGGACCAGTGGTATCCGGAAGCCGCCCGCTTGATGGCTATGGCGGGAGCGGAAATCCTGCTTTATCCCACAGCAATCGGCTGGGATAAAACCGACAGCGAAGAAGAGCAGCAGCGACAATTTGGCGCCTGGCAAACCATTCAGCGCGGTCATGCGGTTGCCAACTCTTTGCCGGTAATGGTGGCCAACCGCACCGGCTTTGAAGCCTCACCTATGGCGGGCGACCCTGGTATTCAGTTTTGGGGACAAAGCTTTATCGCCGGTCCGCAAGGTGAAATTCTCGCCAGTGCATCCGCTGATAAAGAAGAAAACCTGATGGTGACCTTTGATATGCAGCGCTGTGAATCGGTGCGTCGTATCTGGCCTTATTTCAGAGATCGTCGTATTGACGATTATCAGGATCTTACCAAGCGCTGGCGCAGTTAAACTTACTTTCAGGCTGAGTGTCCGCTCAGCCTGGTTATTTCCCTCGCCTTGTCTTGCGGCATATAGCGCTGCAACACCTCGATAACTTCCTCCTGATGCCAGAGCGCAAAACCTTGCCGTGTAAGCTCCGTAAAGTGCTCGGTTTCAGGCAAAGCAAAATATCGCTGTCGGGTTACATCCTGCTCGTAACAATCCAGTTGCCCACACTGCTGCAACTGTTCAACGGCCTTGAGTATCATTTGCACGCCGAGCGGGTATAACTTAAGAACGTGCCCAAACAAAGATACAGAGCTATCAACCGATACAGTTGCGGTATCAATAATGCTCCCGGTATCTATGTCACCGGAATCAATATAATGCAGTGTGCAACCTACCTGCGCTTCTCCGGCAAGCAGAGAATGTAAGGTGGTCAGTATGCCCTGGTATTGCGGCAGCAACCCGGAATGCAGATTTAACACGCCCAATTTGGGCACCTGGATAACCGGAGCTTTGATGATTTTGCCAAAGCGGATGGAAATTACCAGATCAGGTTCAGATGCTCTAAATGTTGCCAGCCCTTCTGGCTGATTAATATTTTCCAAAACACGACAACTATTTCCGCCACCATATCCGCCTAGCTTCCCCAGCTCATCAAAAGTCAGATAACGCGCTTTGTTTTTTTGCTGCTCTGCCAACGGGCAAATCACCTGATTAAACAATGCCTGCTCTAAAAACTTCAGTTGCTTTAATGCATCAGGTATTACCCAGTCCTTTTTTGGTAAGCCTACGGACTCGGACAAAAACACGGTCACATTATGTTGTTCAAATAAGGGCCGTAGCAGATTAAGGGCCACGTTTGCGTGCAGGTCCCTGTTAGCCAGAATGGTAATCTTCATCAGTGTCTCGCGAGGAAAACGTCTAATCACCTTAGCGCAAAACCGACACAAAGGTCAGCCCTGAATCTGACAAACTTTTAAAGGCCGTTTATTGGTTAAGTGCTTCCAAAGCGTGCTTGGGATCAGCATCTAAAATTTTAAGTAAAGCGCGAGCAGGACCTGTTGGATGGCGGCGGCCTTGCTCCCAATTTTCTAATGTGCGTTTGCTCACACCCAATACGTCAGCAAATCGGGCTTGTGTTAATCCTGTTTTAGCGCGAATAGCTCTTACTTGCGGCTCAGCAAACTTCGTTGTACGGGCAGGCTTAGCATTACCTTTGATTATATCGTTGGCTTGACCAACACTCTCTATTAATTGTTTAAACAAGTCGTCATTCATTCTGACCACCTCTCTACGATTTGCTTTAGCTTTTTAAGCTGTGCGTCTGTCAGGTTATCCTGCACATTTTTCGGGTAAGCCAATAACATATAAATTTGTTCGTCGTCGGTCATCCAATAATAAATAACCCTCGCGCCACCACGTTTACCTCTTCCTTCCAGTGTCCAGCGAACCTTTCTAAGGCCACCACTGTTTTTTATTATTGCTCCCCTATCAGGCCTGCTAACCAACGCCTCCTGAAAATCTTTGTATTCGTCATCACTCATCACTCATCAACTCAGTTATGAGCTTGGTGAATATGGGAGTTTCAATAATTACCATTTGGTGACTATAACACTAAAACGAAAATACGCCAATGACGTACTTAATTTGCATAAAAAAGAACCTAACTTTTAAACATAAGATTAAAGTTGTGGACGGCAGTTTTG
>JYMV01030303.1_pt1 | contig 13805 bp, 14 predicted proteins | sample 338911 | NCBI WGS metagenome assembly JYMV01 (sample SAMN03354496, study PRJNA234377) | hydrothermal vent metagenome | biome: Deep sea; feature: Hydrothermal plumes at the Eastern Lau Spreading Center, Western Pacific Ocean; material: Seawater | place: Tonga | collected 2009 | depth 2000 m m
GATTTGTTTAAAAAAACCATTAATAAAATATCCTAAAACTTGACCATAACTTAAACTTGGTTAGATTAGTCTTTATGGCAAATTTAATGACCGGTGCAGAAATAGTTTTCAAAGCTCTGGAAGATCAAGGTGTTAGACATATCTTTGGTTATCCCGGAGGAGCTGTATTGCCAATTTATGATGAACTTAAAAATCATAAAAGCATACAACATATTTTAGTCCGCCACGAACAAGGAGCGGGTCACGCTGCAGAAGGATATGCAAGATCATCAGGTAAACCGGGTGTAATACTTGTGACTTCAGGACCTGGAGCTACCAATACAGTTACAGCCCTGACCGATGCCTATATGGATTCTGTTCCTTTGGTTTGTATTACAGGTCAGGTGCCCACACATCTTATTGGTACAGACGCATTTCAAGAATGTGATACGACAGGTATAACAAGACCATGTACCAAACATAACTGGCTCGTTAAAGATATAAATAAATTATCATCAATTTTACATCGGGCCTTTGAAGTTGCCACAACAGGAAGACCCGGGCCGGTTTTGGTTGACATACCCAAAGATATTCAATTTAAAAAAGGAAAATATGTTAAGCCTAAAGAAGTAAAAAAGAAAAATGGTGAGACCGATATAAAATTTAATGGTAAGGATAAAGATATTGAGGCTGTAGTCGACCTCTTTAGAAAATCTTCTAAACCTATTTTATATACCGGAGGGGGAGTTATCAATTCCGGACCAAGAGCAACCCAATTACTCCGAGAGCTAGTTTCGTTAACCGGTTTTCCAATCACTTCTACCCTTCAAGGATTAGGAGCTTTTCCAGGATATGATCAACAATTTTTAGGCATGTTGGGAATGCACGGCACATTTGAGGCAAACAACGCGATGCACGATTGTGATTTAATGATCAATATTGGAGCGCGTTTTGATGATAGAATAACGGGCAAAATTGATGAATTTTCTCCTCAATCAAAAAAAATACATATTGATATTGATCCCTCTTCGATTAATAAAAACATTTCCGTTGATTTAGCATTGGTTGGTGATGTTAAAATTGTTTTGGAAAAATTAATTTTAGTTTTCAAAAAAAAAGATCCTAACTTTGCAAAATCAAATAAACAAAGAATTGCTGTTTGGTGGAATCAAATTGAAAAATGGAGAAAGAAAAATTCTCTAGGTTTTATAAACAGCAAAGAGGTAATTAAACCCCAATTTGCGATTCAAAGGCTTTATGAATTAACTAAAGCTCAAGATGTTTTTATAACAACCGAAGTAGGTCAACATCAAATGTGGGCAGCTCAACATTATAAATTTGATAAACCTAACAGATGGATGACTTCAGGAGGACTTGGAACCATGGGTTATGGATTACCATCTGCTGTTGGGGTGCAAGTAGCTCACCCTGATAAATTAGTCATAGATATTGCGGGAGAAGCTTCGGTTTTAATGACAATGCAAGAAATGTCTACTGCTGTTCAATATAAATTACCAATAAAAATATTTATTATCAATAACGAATATATGGGGATGGTCAGACAGTGGCAAGAGATACTACATGAAAAAAATTATTCAGAAAGCTATACAGCTGCTTTACCAGATTTTGTTAAATTAGCAGAGGCCTATGGTTGTGTCGGTATTAGAGCAAAGAAACCAGATGAATTAGATGAAAAAATTACACAAATGCTTTCAGTTAATAAACCAGTTATTTTTGATTGTGTTGTTGATAAAGAAGAAAATTGTTATCCAATGATACCTTCTGGGAAACCCCATAATCAAATGTTGTTAGGTAAACAAGATGAAGAAGATGAAATTTCTGAAGAAGGGAAGGTGTTAGTTTAGCTATGGTAAAATCAGCTTACAGTTTTGCAACAAAAAAAGAAAAAATTGAAAATCACATTATTGTTGTTTGGGTGGATAATGAAGCAGGAGTTCTTGCAAGGGTAGTGGGGTTATTTTCTGGAAGAGGTTATAATATTGATTCACTTGCGGTTGCAGAAGTTGACAAGAAAAAAAATATATCTCGTATAACTATTACTACATCAGGAACGCCACAGGTGCTTCAACAAATAAAGTCGCAATTAGGAAAACTTGTTCCGGTTCATAAGGTAGCTGATTTTCCACGTAACAAAAGAACGTTAATGAGAGAAATGGCATTATTAAAAGTTGTTTCCTCAAAAACTCAATTAGAAAAGGCTAAGAAATTATGCAAAAAATATAAGTATACTCTTTTAGATAAGACAGAAAAATCTTTTGTTTTTGAGGTTTCTGCATTAGAGAAGGAGATTGATGAATTGATAAAAAAATTGCAACCACTTGGACTGGCTAGTGCATCAAGAACTGGAGTGGTAGCAATGACTAAAGGATCGGAAACTTATAAACAACACTGAAGGAAATATTTATGAAAATGTTATATGAAAAAGATGCAAATGTAGATTTCATTAAGTCAAAGAAAATTGCAATTTTTGGTTATGGAAGCCAAGGACATGCTCATGCTTTAAATTTAAAGGATAGCGGGGTGAAAGAAGTTGTCGTGGCGTTAAGAGAGGGTTCTTCAAGTAAAAAAAAAGCTGAGGCAGAAGGACTTGAAGTTATGTCTCTGTCTGATGCAGCTGAATGGGCTGATATTTTAATGATGTTAACTCCTGATGAGTTGCAATCTCAAATTTATAAAAATCATATTGAACAAAGAATGAGAGAGGGGACAAGCCTAGGTTTTGCTCATGGACTTAACATTCATTTTAATCTTATTAAGATCTTGATATTTTTATGATAGCTCCAAAAGGGCCAGGACACTTAGTAAGGAGTGAATATAAAAGAGGTGGAGGTGTCCCGTGTCTGATGGCAATTCACCAAGATAGCTCAGGTAAAGCAAAAGATTTAGCACTTTCTTATGCAAGCGCAATTGGCGGAGGCAAAGCTGGAGTAATTGAAACTACATTCAAAGATGAATGTGAAACAGATTTATTTGGAGAGCAAAGTGTTTTATGTGGAGGTTTAGTTGAGCTAATAAAAAATGGATATGAAACTTTGGTTGAAGCAGGATACCCACCTGAAATGGCATACTTTGAATGTTTGCATGAAGTAAAATTGATTGTTGATCTTATTTATGAGGGAGGTATTGCAAATATGAATTATTCAATTTCTAATACAGCTGAATATGGTGAATATATTACGGGTAAAAAAATTATAGATTCGAAAACCAAAGAAAGAATGAAAGAGGTGTTGAAAGATATTCAGTCAGGAAAGTTTGCTAAACAGTGGATGGATGAAAATAAAAATGGTCAAAAAAACTTCTTGAAAATGAGAAAAGAACTTGCAGAACACCCAATAGAAAAGGTTGGGAAGAAACTTAGAGATCTTATGCCTTGGATTGGGAAGAACAAACTAGTTGATAAGGAAAAAAATTAGTAAATTTAGTTAAATTTTGTTGAAGAAGCCAAAGATCTTTTGCATACGACCCGCTTAGGTTGTAACATAATCATTTGTAAAAAATAAATTGTTCCAAGTTAAAACTTGGATTAGAGGGATAATGTCCGACGACAAAAACAGAGTTTATATATTCGATACAACCATGCGCGACGGGGAACAGTCTCCTGGCGCGTCGATGAGTTTAGAAGAAAAACTTCAAATATCAAATTTATTTGATCAAATTGGCATTGACATTATCGAAGCTGGTTTTCCTGCTGCATCAAAAGGAGATTTTGAAGCTGTTAGCGAAGTTAGTAAAATTTTAAAAACATCAATTCCCTGTGGTTTATCTAGGCATATAAAAAAAGATATTGATGCGTGTAATGAGGCATTAAAAATAGCTGAACGATTTAGAATTCATACATTTATCTCAACTAGCCCACTACACATGAAACACAAATTGAACAAAAATTCCGGTGAAGTTTTGCAGGCTATAAAAGAACATGTAACTTATGCAAGAAAATTTACTGATGATGTAGAGTGGTCTTGTGAAGATGGTACTAGAACTGATATTGATTTTATGTGCAGAACAGTTGAGTTAGCAATAAAGTGCGGAGCTAAAACAATTAATATACCAGATACTGTTGGATATTCAATCCCTTCTGAATTTACAAAAATTATTAAACATTTAATAAATAATGTTCCAAATATAGATAAAGCAATTTTATCAACCCATTGCCATAATGATTTAGGCTTGGCAGTTGCAAATTCTTTGGCCGGAGTTGTTGCGGGCGCGAGACAGGTAGAATGTACCATAAACGGAATAGGAGAAAGAGCAGGTAATGCTGCGCTTGAAGAAATAGTGATGGCAATGAAAACTAGAAATGATTTAATGCCGTTTCATACCAATATTAATACAAAATTATTAAGCAAGGCTTCTAAGCTTGTATCAAGCGCTACATATCCTGTTCAATTTAACAAAGCGATAGTAGGAAAAAACGCTTTTGCTCATGAAGCCGGAATTCACCAAGATGGAATGTTAAAGCATAGGAATACATATGAAATCATGACTCCAGAAAGCGTTGGCGTAAAACAAAGTTCATTAGTTATGGGAAAACACTCTGGTAGACACGCCTTCAAAGAAAAGTTAAGTGACCTTGGTTATATGGGTGTTACTGACGATATAATTCAAATCGCGTTTGGTAAATTTAAAGTTCTGGCTGATAAAAAAAAACATGTTTACGATGAAGACATCGCGGCTTTAGTAGATAATAGTCTAATCAAAGAAGATAATGTTATTATTTTAAAATCTCTAAGGGTATTTGCTGGAACTGGAGAACCGCAAAAAGCAGACATGACATTAGAAGTTTATGGAGAAATAAAGAAAGCAACTGAGACTGGAGATGGTCCAGTGGATGCTATTTTTAAGTGTGTAAAAAAATTATACCCTCATGAAGTAAAACTTCAATTATATCAGGTACATGCCGTAACCGAAGGAACGGATGCTCAGGCTACTGTGAGTGTAAGAATTGAAGAAGAAGGCAAAACAACTGTTGGCCAAGCAGCTGACACTGATACACTTGTCGCATCGGCTAACGCTTATTTAAATGCGTTAAATAAGATGATTATTAAAAGAAAAAAAACCGCTCCTGAAGAGTATGAGCGATCAACAATGAAAGGAATATAAATGTTTAAATTTGGATTAGACAAGTTATCACAAATATGGTCCACAGATATGGCCATAGATTTAGGAACATGCAATACTTTAGTCTATGTTAGAGGTCAAGGTATAGTTCTTAACGAACCATCAGTAGTTGCTATAATTGAAGAAAAAGGAAAAAAATCAGTGCTTGCCGTGGGCGATGAGGCAAAAACGATGCTGGGAAGAACTCCAGGAAATATAACTGCCGTGAGACCTTTAAGAGATGGAGTGATAGCTGATTTCATAGTAACAGAAGAAATGATTAAGCATTTTATAAAAAAGAGTCACAAAAGCAAAGCATTTGCAAACCCTAGAATATTAATATGCGTACCAACTGGATCAACGCCTGTTGAAAGAAAAGCCATTCAAGATTCAGCATTAGCCGCTGGAGCAAGAAAAGTTCAATTAATTGATGAATCGATAGCTGCCGCAATTGGAGCGGGACTTCCTATTTCTGAAGCGACTGGATCCATGGTTGTTGATATTGGGGGTGGTACTACAGAAATTGCAATCTTGTCATTAGGTGGAGTGGTTTATGCTAATTCAATGCGGGTGGCAGGCGATGCAATGGATTCTGGTATAATTACCTATATGAGAAAACAATTTAATTTGTTAGTAGGCGAAGCGAGTGCTGAAAAAATAAAAAAGGAAATAGGCACAGCCATACCAACAACCGGCAATACTTATTTGATGAAAGGTAGAGATATAAGATCAGGAACCCCCAAAGAAATATCGCTGAAAGAGGAAGATACTGCAGAAGCGTTAAAACCAGTTCTAAACCAAATTCTAGGTGGAATTAAGGACGCTTTGGAAAAAACTCCTCCAGAATTATCTGCAGATTTAGTAGACATGGGTTTAGTTCTAACTGGTGGTGGAGCTCTTCTTAAAAACATAGACAAACTAATTACAAAAGAAACAGGATTGCCTGTTCAAATTGCTGAAGATCCATTGTCTTGCGTTGCTCTTGGGACTGGTAAAGCGCTGGAACAAGAGGAAACATTCTCTAACATGTTAATAGATGGATGATTTTTGTAGATAAAGTATTATGGATACAAGTCGCGAGGATGTTGGCATAGCAATTCGTTCCGCTTTTTTAGCTAAAGGATCAAAACAAAAATTTTCATTATTTGCACTTATAGTTCTTTCGATTATATTTCTTTTTGTTGAAACAATAGAAACAAAACCACTTAATTATTTTAGATCATTTATTAAGGATGTAATCTATCGAGGAGCTTTAGTTGTTTCAGCTCCATCTAACAGTATTAATAATTTTACTGATTTTGTTAAGGAGCACGTGCATCTTTATGACGATTATAACAAATTAAAAAAAGAAAATGATGACTTAAAAAATAAAATTTCGGAGACAGATTTTTTAGAATTAGAAAACAGTCAATTAAGAAAATTAATCGAAGAGCAAATTTCATCATCCACTAATCTTATGAGCGCAAGAGTTATGCTGGATAAACAAAGCCTATACCTTAACTCTTTTATTATTAATATTGGAGGTAATAAAAATATAAAAAATGGCATGGCGGTTCTGGATGGAAAAAACTTTATTGGAAGAATAGTTGATGTAAATTTTTTTTCATCTAGAGTTTTACTTGTCTCAGATTTAAATAGCAAAATTCCTGTTATAACTGAACCATCGGCGCATCATGCTATTTTAAATGGTCATGGAAAAAATGAGCCAACCTTAGAATATTTACCTGAAAATCATAATATTCAGAATGGTGACAAAGTTTATACATCGGGAAAAGGGGGAATTTTTTCTCCGGGCATTCCCGTTGGTGAAGTTAAAATTGAAAATAATATTATCAAAGTTTTATTATTTTCTGATTTAAGCCAGATCACTTTTATAAATATTAATTTAGAAAATTTGGATAAGGGTAAATAAATTTTTATGGCATATATATATAAACAAATTAGATTTAAATTTTTTGAGCTATTACCGCTTTTATTACTTTTTTTTATTTCACTAAATGGAAATTCTACAATTGATTTAAAGCATTTTTCAATTAATGTTCATTATATTCTAGTTTATTATTGGGTTTTAAGAAAACCTCAGATGTTAGGATATGGTTTCATATTTCTTTCAGGAATAATTAATGATGTCGTATTCGGGCTTCCATTAGGTGTTAATGCTTTATCTTTGTTAATTATAGCTGCGGTGGCTGCATATGCAAGAGTCGTAACTGTTAGAATAACATTAATAAATGATTGGATAAGTTTTATTCCCGCATTATTAATTGCAAACTTTATTTATTTCTTATCATTATATTTTTCAAATTATTCGGTAGATTATTTGTTTCTGTTCAAAAATTCTGTTGTTACGTTTATTTTTTATCCAGTTTTGTGGGGAATTTTTTCATTGATATTAAACTTAACAAAATCCTGATCTATGCTTAGTTTTTCAAGAACTTTTCAAAGTAAATCAAAAACAATCACCAGACGAATGTTTATTTTATCTTCGTTAAAAATAGCAATTTTTGTTGCTATAATTACCCGTCTGTTTTACCTACAAATTTCTGAAAATATAAAATGGAGAACATTGTCAGATAAGAATAGATTGAGAGAATGGAAGACGGTTCCTCAAAGAGGAATAATAGAAGATTATTTTGGAACAAAAATTGCAAAAAATACTCAAGTATTTCAACTACATATGATTCCAGAAGATGTGCCCAATCTAGAGGAGCTTTTTTTTAAACTGTCAAAAATAATTGATTTTGATAAGCGAGCAAAAACTAATTTAATAAAGAGACTAAAAAAACGTAAGCCTTGGGAGACTATAATAATTTCAGATAATTTATCTTGGTCAGAGTTTTCAAGATTGAATCTTTTTTTACATGAGATGCAAGGAATAAAGCCTGTGGTTGCTGTAGCACGAAAATATTTAGAAGATGGCTCCTCTTCTCACATCATAGGATATGTTTCAGAAATGAGTGTAAAAGATTTGGAAAATAGCGCATTATTAAGAGAAATTAATGTTCCTGGATTGAAGACGGGTAAAAATGGTTTAGAAAAGTCTTTAAATGAAGAAATGATCGGACAGCCAGGACTTCAAAGATTTGAAGTTAATGCGCACGGTAAAAGAATCAAAGAACTTAAATTGATTCAGGGAACTACAGGTAAAAATTATAGAACAACTTTAGATATAGAAGTTCAAAAATCTGCAAGTGAATTATTAAAAGACAAAAGTGGATCGATTTGTATAATGGATATTTATACAGGAGATCTTGTAGCTATGGTATCTAGTCCTACATTTGATGCAAACAAGTTTGTTCATGGTATAGCCTCTAAAGACTGGCAAGATCTAATCAATAATGAAAAAAAACCTTTGATTAATAAATCCATAGCAGGACTTTACCCACCAGCTTCGACCATCAAACCTCTTGTTGCGCTATCAGCATTGGAAAACGATGTTATTAGTCCTAATACTACAACCGAATGTAGAGGAGAGATTGAACTTTATGGTCATAAATATCATTGTTGGAAAGAGAAAGGTCATGGATTTATGAGGTTAAGAAATGCTATTAAACAATCTTGCGATATTTATTTTTATGAAGTAGCACGAAGATTAGGAGTTGATCGCCTAGCTGTTACAGCTAATAAATTTGGACTAGGAAATAAAGTTTTAGATATTTTAAGTGAAGAACTAACTGGGCTTGTTCCATCGACTAAATGGAAATTAAAAAATATTGGAAAAGGATGGTTATTGGGAGAAACTTTGCTTGCTGGTATCGGGCAAGGTTATTTTCAGGTTACTCCAATACAACTTTGTCTAATGGCTGCACAACTCGCGAACGGCGGACATAAAATTGAACCAAAGATAATTTATAATGAACAAGCTTTGCAGCCTACTATAGATGCTTCGAGCAAACGGTTTAAGCAATTATATAGGAATCAAGAAAATGTTAAATTTGTTTTAGATGCTCAATTCGGGGCAACCAATGAACCAATGGGCACTTCTTACGGATCAAGACATGTTAAGTCAGAATATATCTTTGCTGGAAAAACTGGAACAGCTCAAATAAGATCTATCACTGAGGAAGAAAGAGAACTAAAACTAAAACAAAAAGATTTGCCTTATAAAAAAAGAGATCATGCTCTTTTTATCGCATTTGCACCTTACAAAAACCCACGATACGCATTTAGCATTGTTATAGAACATGGAGGATCGGGAAGTTCAAACGCCGCTCCAATTGCAAAAAAAATAATAAAAAAAGTTTTGGACAGAGATCAGCTGAGAAAAAAATATCAAACAGATCTGATTCAAGAGATTTAAAAAATGATAAGACAACATTTTCATAGAGGCAATCAGAGTTTTAGAGATAAAATATTTGCTTTAGATTTTTTACTAATTTTTTTTATTTTATTATTAGGAGTAATTAGTTTTTTTGCAATGTATTCTACCGAACAAGGAAAGCTTGGTTATTATACTCAAAGTCATCTTTATAGATTTTTTATTTTTTTTATACTTTTTATAATAGTTTCTTTTTTTAGAATTAAGACTTGGTATAAATCTGCTTATTTATTTTATTTCGCAGTATTAATCTTATTGTTTGCCGTTGATATTTTTGGCGTTACCGCCTCAGGATCAAAACGTTGGATTAGTTTATTTTTTATTAATCTTCAGCCTTCCGAATTAATGAAAATTGCTTTAATTATTTTTTTAGCAAGATACTATTATAAAATTCCTACAGAAAATGTCACAAACTTAAAATATATTATTACACCTTTCTTTGCTATATTTGTTCCTGTTTTATTGGTTGCAGAACAACCGGATTTGGGAACAGCAGTGCTAATTTTAATTGGCGGTTTGGCCGTTATTTGGTTAACGGGTTTCAGAATAAAACTTTTCTTGTACTCATGTTTCTTTTTAATTTGCTTACTTCCAGTTGGAATATCATTTTTAAAACCGTATCAAAAAACAAGAATCCTATCTTTTTTTGATCCCGAAAGAGATGCTTTAGGGGCCGGCTATCAGATTATTCAGTCAAAAATTGCCTTGGGTTCAGGAGGCATTTTTGGAAAAGGTTTCCTGCAAGGAAGCCAGAGTTACTTGGATTATTTACCTGAAAAGCACACAGATTTCATTTTCACTTTATTTTCCGAAGAATTTGGTTTTGTCGGCTCTACAGCATTATTACTTGTTTACGTTATGATTATATACAGAATTACTGTAATTGGTCGTCAGTCGAGAAATAATTTTGCAAAGTTATACTGCTTCGGTTTTGCCACGGCATTTTTTGCTTATGTTGCAGTTAATATGTCAATGGTACTTGGTTTACTGCCGATTGTAGGAGCTCCACTTCCTATTATGTCATATGGGGGCTCATCGATGCTTTCGGTAATGATTGGCTTGGGTTTCGTGATGAGTTGTAAAATTTATCAACAGGAGGATGTAAATTAAATACTTAAGGGCTTTTATAAAACAACTTGAGATTGTATTATTTACTTTTGATTCCAATCAATATCGCGAAATTTTTTTCTTTTTAGTTTTAAAAAATTGACTTTTTGTGCTTAACTAAAACAAATGTTTAAAACTTTACGAGGAGTTGAAGAAAAAAAATTAAATTACAATGGTCGATCACATATTGGTGAGACTATGCAGTTTGAAGGCGATTTAAGATCATCAGGATCATTGGATGTTGCGGGGTTGATGAATGGCAACATATTTGTTTCAGACATGACGATAACCGAAGCTGGATCAGTAAGAGGTTCGATAGAAGCAGCAAGTATAGAAGTTAACGGACATGTAGAAGGAAAAATTACAGCTGATGTTGTAATAGTCGGAAAAAATGCAGTGATAAAAGGCGATATTTTTTTTAAAAATACTTTAAAAACAGAAGAAGGCGCTGATATTGATGGTTATATAAAACGAGTAAGCAAAGGGAAGTCAGATACAGAAGAAGATATTGCAATTGAAGAAATAGTGGAAAGAGGAGATTCAACAAAATCTAAACCTAGAGTCGTTCATGTAGGGCAGCATAAAGAAGCTGTATAACGTGTCCCCCGATATTTAAATCTTAAATAACATATAACTAGCGATACTATGAGCGAAGATGTTCAGTTAAAATCTTCAATTGGAGTAATTGGAGCCGGGATACAAGGTATTTGTATTTCACTTTGTCTTATTAAAAAAGGTTTCAGAGTAACTCTTATCGATCGTGATGATCCTGGGAAAAATTCTGCTTCCTATGGTAATGCTGGTCATTTTTCGCCCTATGCTTCAGTACCAATTAACAGACCAGATATATTAGTAGATATACCTTCAATGTTGTTAAGTTCTACTGGACCATTAGCATTACAGTGGAACTATGTGCTGAAGATGATTCCATGGTTTTTAAAATTTATAAAAAATTGCAGTAAAAAAAAAATGATGCATACAGCAAAGTATATGCATCAAATTTTAGATTTAGCATTGCCAGCTTACGATGAACTTTTTGAAGACATCGATATTTCAGGATTGGTGGAAGGTAAAGGAATAATATATTTTTGGACTAAAAAATATTTAAAAAGTAGAGAATTAGAAATCAGGATTAGAAATGAATTGGGTGTGAAGCAGCAATTGCTAACTCCGCATGAAATTCACGATCTAGAACCACATATAAAAAAAATTTATCATGGCGGCGTTTTGTATCCTAATGCTAGACATGCAAGAAATCCCGGAAAGATCTTATTAAAGTTATTTGATTTATTTTTAAAAAGAGGTGGACATTATGAAAAACAAAATGTTCAAACGTTAAGCTTTACATCAGACAATAAACCAGTGATAAAAACGGATTCAAAATTTTACAATTTTGATAAAATCGTTATTGCGTGTGGCGCATTTTCAAAAAAATTGACTGATCAAGTTGATGAAAATATTCCATTAGACACTGAAAGAGGATATCATATTCATTTTAAAGGATACGATCATTTACTATCAAGACCAGTTATCTTTTTAAATAGAGGTTTTGGAATAACTCCTATGGAACAAGGATTAAGAGTGGTAGGTACCGTTGAATTTGGTGGATTGGAAAATCCAGTAAGCAAAAAAAGAATTCAGAATCTTGTAAATAGCGCAAAATATCTTTTTCCGGAATTAGGGAAACACGAAGATGAGTGGTTAGGTTTTAGACCAACTTTACCTGATTTTTTGCCGATCATCGGCCCTTCAAAAAATTATAAAAACTTGTTTTATTCTTTTGGTCACCACCATCTTGGATGGACATTGGGAGCAATCTCAGGAAAAATTCTTGCTGGAATGATTGCAGAAGAGAATACAAATTTAAATTTATCTCCTTACAATTCTTTAAGATTTAGCTAGGAGCTATTTTGTTTTTAAAAGATAAAACAGCTTATATTTTTCTTATACTTGCAACTTTGTTTTGGTCAGGCAATTTTATTGTAGGAAAAGCAGCAAGTCTTTTTGAAATTCCACCTTTTACTTTAAACTTTTACAGATGGACTTTTGCTTGGTTGATATTAGCTCCGTTTACACTTCAGGAAGTTTTGAGAAAAAAAAATTATATATTAGAAAATATAAAACTGATTTTAATATTAGGAATTACAAGTATTACTGTGTTTAATTCAATCGTTTATTATTCATTAAATTTTACGCAGGTAATTAGTGGTGTTTTGATGATCTCAACTATTCCTGTGATGATAATTTTTTTTTGTTGGATTTTCAATATTGAAAAAACAAACTTTTATCAGATACTAGGAGTGATTTTTTCATTATTAGGTGTTGTGGTTATAGTGACAAAAGCTGATGTAGATAAATTGATTAATTTAAATTTTAATAAAGGTGATTTATGGATGGTTGTAGCCATGTTTTCTTGGGCTATTTACTCAGCATTGTTAAGAAAGAAAAAATTTGATTTATCACAAATTTCTCTTTTACAAGTGATCATATCAGCCGGGTTAATTTTTTTATTACCGGCTTATTTGATAGAGATGGCTTTAGGTTATAAATTAAATATTAATTTACCTTTCATATTAACGCTAAGTTACGTGGTGCTTTTTCCAGGATTGGCTTCCTTTATTTTTTGGATTAAAGGAATTTCATTAATAGGTTCTAATAGATCGGGAATATTTTTACATTTAATGCCAATTTTTAGTACAATATTAGCAATATTAATATTTAAAGAAAGATTCATGTTTTTCCATATAATTGGAGCTATATTAATTATTACGGGAATTGTTTTATCGTCTAAAAAAAACAGACATGATTAAAGACTTAACCTCAGAACAGAAACATATTTTACTTGAAGAAGGCACAGAGCCACCAGGAACCAGTCCTCTGAATTATGAAAAAAGGGAAGGCGAATATTGTTGTGCAGGATGCGGCACTAAACTTTTCGAATCTAAAAAAAAATATGAAAGTGGAAGTGGATGGCCATCTTTTTTTGAGGCATTGCCAAACGTTTTTGAAACAAAAATTGATAATTTAATTGGATCATCCAGAACGGAGTACCATTGCAAAAAATGCAAAGGACACCACGGACATATTTTTGATGATGGGCCAAAACCTACTGGTAAAAGATATTGTAATAATGGGTTATGTTTAGTTTTTGCTCCAAAAAAGAAATAATTTAAGCAACAACTCTGATATTGCTCAAAAGTAAAAGTTCTTCTTTTAAAAACTTGGCTATTGATTTCATTCCCTTTATTTTTGAGCTTTTTTCAGCTTGTGAATTGTAGTTTGT
>JYMV01046944.1_pt1 | contig 13799 bp, 9 predicted proteins | sample 338911 | NCBI WGS metagenome assembly JYMV01 (sample SAMN03354496, study PRJNA234377) | hydrothermal vent metagenome | biome: Deep sea; feature: Hydrothermal plumes at the Eastern Lau Spreading Center, Western Pacific Ocean; material: Seawater | place: Tonga | collected 2009 | depth 2000 m m
TGGCAACGTCAACAGCATAATGGTTAGTACGCTGGCTGCGGGCAAGTATTCTGTGCCGAAAATGAGATTCATTAACCGGTCGGACGCGATAATTCCAAGTCCGGCCGCGGGGATAAAGAGCAACAAAATGTAATCGACGAGTTTGCGCTGAAAACGACGAAACTTTTCCGGGTCCTTTTGGTGGAGGTCCGTCAGGATCGGGTAGATCGCAGAGGTAATCGCAGCCATACCGCCTACGGCGACAATATACAGGCGGTGAGGTGCGGCAAACAATCCGGTGTCGATGTCGGTCAGCATTACCGATACCGCAAAAAAAGGGATGTACTGCCCCAGGTTGGTGGCTACGCGGTTGATCAGAAAGTGATAGGTCTGCTTGATGAGTGCTAGCCAGTCATCAAGTTGCGCACTAAAACGAAAGCGGACTCCCTCCAGTCGCGAGAGAATGATGAGCCCCGCGATCGCGCCAATCGCGAATGAAAATGATCGTACCAGTCCTGCAGTCGTCGCGTCTTCGGGCCCAGACACCAGAATGGTAGCGCCTAATATAAAGCCGACCGCTGTAAAGCCATTAATCACAAAACCAATTGACATGCGCTCCAGGCCTCGCACCACCCAGTCAGGCGTAATCGCGTAGGTCGTCATGTAAAGGAGTGTCGCAAGAACTGTCCACTTTTTAGACTCGTCAAAGCCGATTAGCTCAATGACAACCGCAGATGCTGCAATGAGAACCACGGATGCGGTGAGTCGCATCGAGTTGAGGGAGGGAAGTAACGTGTGTGCATTGCTCCGGTTGCGCGCGATTTCCCGGGTGCCGTATCCGTTGGTGCCCAAGTCGACCAGTGGCCACAAGGTACTGGCAATCGCAATGCCAAGGCCGAGCACCCCGAATTCAGTTACCCCAAGAACGCGTGCCAGATAGATCGTGACAAAAATAGTGGCGCCTTTGGCCACCACATCACTCATCATGACCCACATGAGATTGGAGCGCGCACGTTGAAACAAGCTCATCCGGGTGGTACCCCGGCTGTAGTTTGAGACGGATGCTTGAGCACATAGGCACCGCTTCCATTCGATGACAGAAACACCAGATCGGGATAGGTGTCCGCTACCGAAATATTCCATGCTCGCCGCACAGCGAGCCCGGTATTGTGCGCCGACCAGTTCCTGCCACGGTCGCTACTAATAAACATCCCGGAGCCTGCGCTGCTGTCGTGGTAATTGTGGTCATTAGTGGCCATGTACAGAGTCGAGTCATCCGATGGGAGCTGGACAATGCCAGAGACATACTTATGTAGCTTTTTGAGGACGGGATACCAAGATTTTCCACCGTTAATGCTGCGGTATAGCGCAGCCGGTCCCGAGCGACTGGTTGCGGATCCAACCAGAATGGTTTCCGGGTGTCCGCGAAGTAGGGTAATAGCGGTAACCGGTACATTAGATAAAAACGGTATCGCTAGCCAGTGTCTGCCAGCGTCGACGGATTTATATAATCCTGATTTGGCACCTGCATACATGGTGTGCGGATCGGATGGGTGGAGCGCCAGCGCGGTAACTTTTTCGTTCGGCAAGGCGGTGGTATTGGTTTGCCAGGTGTTGCCGGCATTGCTGCTGGCATAGATGCCTTGGTTGGTGCCGAGAACGATCTGATCGGGGTTGCTTGGGTGAATGAGTATTTTTTGAATCTGGTGCGTTGGGTTAAGCGAATCACACAAGGCACGCCACGAATCGCCCCCATTGGCGCTGACGGACAGGCAGGATTTATTGCTCCAAGTGAAGCTGGCGCTGTACAGTAATGCGTCTTTTCCACTGGAAAACTGGAGGTCGGCGGATGACTGGCCGTACCGAGGTTCTTCGCCAATTGTGTTCCAGCTAGAAGCGCGGTCATTGGATACAACGATTCCGTGGTCAGCCGTTGCGATGAATATTTGATCAGGGTTGGTTGGGTTTACCTCGATGTCGCGGGTATGGCCGAAGATATTAATCCCGGTGTGGGTCCAGCCGCTGCCGGTCTGTCGAGAGATAAGCTGTGACCACGAATCGCCGCCATCACGAGAGCGATAGACGTATCGGGAGCTGCCAAGATAGACAAGTTTTGCATCGGTCGGGTCGAAGGCGAGCGCGTTGATGCGGCGGCTGGTGCGCAGCCAGGATTCGGGCAAGTGATCGGTTATGCGATGCCAGGTTGCGGTGTCATCGGTACTTCGGTAGACACCACCAGCTGATCCCCACGTGCTGTTAATGGCAAACAATGCAGCGCCGGGTTTAGCCCGGGCGATGATTGAGTATCGGTCTGGCCCGCTGCTGTGGGGCTTGAATTTTATCCCAGTATTGCGTGTCGTCCATTGCTGGCCCGAGGAGGTGCTCTCTAGTATCCCCGCATCACCACAGGCGGCTAACAATCGCATAGGGCGTTCTGAAAATTCAAGAATACCAAGGCAAGGTTGGTTTAGAATTCGTTGCCACAGCTTGGTTTTAGAGTTGCCGCGATACACGCCGGTGTCGGTTGCCGCATAGATGATATTTTCATGTACGGTGGATGCCAATAGTTGGGTGACTTTGGAGGGGTGCGGGAAGGCAAGAACCGGATGCCATGATTCGCCTTGGTCAGAAGACAAATAAATATAGCGAGACCATTTGAGTTTTTTGACGGTGGTGGTTCCATCTGAGCTTTGCCGATAACCCAAGCCAAGATAAACAGTGTCAGGGTTCTGTGGGTCGACTGCGATTCCACCGATGCTACCGCTAAGCTTGTGTGCCAGCTCGGCGGGCAAACCGGCGCGTTTATTTTGCCACGACTTGCCGCCATCACGGCTTTTGTAAAATCCGCCGCGGGTACCAACAAAGCGTGTGTTTGGATTTGTAGGGGAGATAATTATTGCGGTTGTGATGTCGTAGTTGTTTAGTGAGTCATTGCTTGGGAACCAGGTGTCACCTTGGTCGATGGATTGATAGATCCCGCCGATGTCGCTGCCGAGCAAGATTGTCCCGTCGTTAGTGACATTGAGTGAGGTGACTTGATCGGCATCACCCGGTCCGATCAGTGTCCATACTCCCGGGGTCAGGTTATCGAATGGGGATGCTGGACCGTCTGCGCTTAGCCCGACCAGACTTTGGCTGGCAAGCAGCGTGCAACCGATGATCCGCAAGATCAGTTTACGCATCAACCACGAGCGACAACGAGCGACTTTTGGGTTTGTTTGGCGACAGAACCAACTATGCGCTTTTGATAAAGTTGTGTGTTTTATCGGGCCCATCGAGATCAAACAACGACACCAATGTTGTGTGGATATTGGTGATTTTACACTCCTCTTGGTCGATCTTCAGGGCAGCACCCTGATTAGAGAAGAAAATACCGTTCTTTTTGTGGCCGCCAGAAATTTTCTTGTGGGTGGGGTTGATAGAAAACAAACCTGAATGCATCGACATGCCGGTGCCTAGCTCCGGAACCATTTCGTAGAGGATGTCAGGGTAGCGTTCGATGTGTTTGCCGTTGTAGAGGGCTTCGCGTGGCCGCATCCAGCGGATCATTTTTTTACCCTCGTAAGTGAGTTCGTCCAACTCTGCCATCAGCTTGGTTCGGAACGCCTCATAATCTTCGACCTTGTCTTTATTGATGCAGATGCCTCCAAACGGATTGGTGCCAGCAAAATCCGAGGCATAGGCCTGACTCTCTGCATTGTTGGAGATATGTTTGCCGCTTTTCATCGCACTAGCATTGGGCACCAGCTTGGCGATCTTGCTAATGTATTCCTCTAGGTCGTTGTCATTCAGGAATTTCAATACACGGTTTTTCAGTTTTTCAAGAAGTACCTTCTTGCTGAATTTTCTGCCGCCGCCGGCGCTCTTGAGGTAACCCTTCTGGTATAGATATTCGTTAAAGTTGAACGTATGGGTACAGCGCATTCCATGACCGTGATCACTCATGAGCAACAGAATGTCATCGTCATCAAGTGCATCCATGAAGTCACCAACAATCTTGTCGATGAGAGCGAAAAACTGATCTATACCACCTTCCACTTCATTGCTGCCTGGGTAAGTAGGGTCGGTTTGGTCACAGTAGCGCCACAGGTGATGCTGAATTCGATCAGTGGTGAGAAATGTCTGAAAGAAAAAACCCGGCTGGTTTTTCTTTAGCATGGATAAACCAAACTCGGCTTGCTCCTCGGTGTCTTCAATGGTCCAGTCCAGAAACGGTTTAATATTGGATTTATTCGGGAAGTTGGTAATACCACCAATGCTGTCGGGAATTTCGATGCCCTGCAGTTGCTCGCGGTTGGATACCTGAATATCACCCTCGATAAACACGGGTCCGCTGATCATGGTGCCGTTGACCGGCCACACAGGATAGGCCATGAATGGGTTGATCACGCATACTTCGGCATTGGCCTCGTTACCGATGCGGTCCCAGAACGTTTTCTCGTGGAAAACGGAGGTGTCAATGCTGACGGTCTTATTGTCGCCCAGCAGATAATTGACGTGCTCGAGAATGCCATGATCGGACGGATCCATTCCGGTATAAGCGGTAATCCAGGCTGGAATTGAATCGGGTGGAAACACCGACAGCAGGGGTTCAAACGAGCCCTTTTCTTCCAGTCGTTTCAGGTTGGGCAGGCGTCCATCGTCGATCATTGTCCGCGTCAGGTCGTAATCCATGCCGTCAAAGCCGAGCAATACAACTTTTCTCTGTTTTTCAGTATCTGTCATGGCTATTTCCCAATTTTTCCCACTATCCAACTGTAAATAATATCGTTAATTTCATCAACGGCCAGCGTGCCATCAACCTGTAGGGCATTATCACCCGTCGCAAATACCTTATAACTGGTTTCGCGCTGCCGTAGATATTCTACCGGTGTGCCGTCCATTTTGCGTTGGTAGCCGATCTCAGCGGGCAAATTAATGATAATAGACAGATCTGGCCGCTGCATTTTGCCGACGGCGGAACTGCGGAGTTTTTGATCCAGTACTTCTGGTGGCATATTCACATTAATTGACTGGTCAATGGTGAAGTCGAACAGATATCGATCCATGATCACATAATCGGCTTTCCACGATGGGCTGACCCGTTTGTAGGCCCCAAAATAATCGTGGGTCGCATATTTTAGCCACAGCCAGCGAATTGGTCCCATCGCCAGCAGGCGTTTCTTGAGTTTGTTCCAACTCGCATGGTCGGCGTTTTCACCGGCCTTGAGTTGTTCCGAGTTTGTGGCCGAGCGCGAGTTGCGTCCCAACAGTCGCTTGACCTTTTTGATGAGGGGAACGATGGATGGTTCCCAGCGCAGCCATTGATATTCGCTATCGAAGCCGGCCTCATTGAGTCGTGCGGCCAGTTTTTCTGCCTGGGTGGTTTTGCCACAGCCGTCGATGCCGGATAGGTAGATAACAAACATTCGGGTCCTCCTCGCTATCGTTCAAGCAAGCGCTGGGCAGTGTGGTTCCAAGTATAGGGTTCGGTTTTTCGCCGATTCATACATTGGGATTCAAAACCTTGGCGAATTATAGCAATAATATCCTCGGGTCCACTGACAAAACGGAAGTATTCATCTTCGTCAAACAGCTCCGGAACCACGCCAAAGCGGGTGGTGATAATAGGCAAGTTAGTTGCCATGGCTTCGAGTACCGAAAGAGGGGTTTCCATTGCGCCGAAGTCTTCGGTTACGGGGAAGCAGTACCAGTCAGACAGTTGATACAGTTCATGGATGTCTGCCAGATACTCGCGAATGACACGCACACCGGAGTCCTCCAGTTGCGTGCACAAGCGTTCTTCCTTGTCAGTGGCCGTACTGCCGATCAGGACAACCTGAATAGTGGGTAAGGCCTGTTGAACCTCTGCCAGCCAGTGGGCGTTGCGAGACGTTTTGATGTGGCCGACATGGAGCAAGACGGGTTTATCTTGCGGAAGTCCATATTTGGATTTCAGGGCGTGTTTGTTGTCCGATGGGACGTAGGTCTCGCGGTCGATCCCGATCGGAAGCACGGTCGCGTGAATGCCCAGCTTTTCTAGATCCTCGGCCATTGCCGAAGACAGTACAAAGACATTTCTTAAGGGCAGGCGCGAAATAATCGCTCTCTGCCAAGGTTTAAAGCTGCGTTTCTGTAGCCCAAATATCGCAAGCCGGGAACCAAAGAACAGACCGAGGAGCCAGGATTTTATCAGCGCCGAAAATGTCAGCGCACTTTCGGGCACATAAATGATTCTTTCGGGGCGCAGCCATAGTCCACGCAGAATCAGTCGTGGTGTGATCAGCAGGCTGTTGAGTTGGTGGGGCAAAAATGTCAGGTTTCTCACCAGACACATTTCATGATCGGCTTCCAACTCGTCAAAAATCATGTGGGTGGTCTTTTTCATGCCTTCATCAAACGGCGGGAAAAAGTATTCATAGCAAAACAGTAATTTCATTGCCGTACTATCCCGTTTTCCCAGTGCAGACAGACTGATATACATCGAGTGTTTGTTCCGCGACGACGTCCCAGTTGTAATGTTCGGTCAGCACGGCGGTATTATCGATGGCTTCGGGACTCTGAAGTCGCCGCATCAGGCAACGGGCGAGGTCATCAACATCGCCGGTTCGGTGATAGTTTTCGGTTGCCAGTTTTACCTGCAGATTGGCGGGAATGTCACTGACCAGTACTGGCAGGTTGTAACTCATGGCCTCGAGCAGGGCAATGGGCAGACCTTCATGGTATGACGGCATGCAGAACAGGCGGGCATGGCCGAAGGTCTGTGCCAGTTCCCGCCCCTTTATATACCCGGTGAGCACCACTCCGGCGGCGTTTGCTTGTTCCTTCAGGGCGCGGCTGTAGCTGGTTTCGTGATCCGCATCGCCGACCAGCACTAGCTTGTGTTCGGTAATTCCTGCCTGTTGGTAGGCATGGATTAGATCGTGAAAGCCCTTTTCCTCAACAAAACGGCCGACGCCGATCATATATCGGCCTGGTTCGAGGCCCAGAGAGCGGATGTAGTCTGACTCGGTGGGGATGTCCGGCAGATCCACGCCGTTGAAGATAAGGTGATGATCATGGCGGTCGTATTTATCAGACAGAATGTCACCAATCACGGTGGAGATCACAATGATCCTATTAGCAAAGCGAGCACCCATGCGTTCGCCCTGAATCAGTACCCACTTGGCCAGTCGTCCCCATTTTTGACGATCATAGTCTGGGCCATGGTGGGTAAAGATGGTTTTCAACCCCAGCAGTCGGGCGAGTGGCACCATGATGGAGGGACCGATGGCGTGGATATGCAATACATCCGGTGATTTCAGTCGCGCGTAGAGAATGCCCAGAAACGTGTGCACGATCGCCTCAAGGGATTTTTTTCGCGGCGCGAACAGGTGGTGCAGTTTGACGCCCCGATATTGCTTCAGACGTGTGTTTTCAGAGATATAAGGGGTGCGCGTGATCAGGGTGACCTCGCAACCCAGATTCACAAGGCGGGGGTAGAGCGCCTCACAATGCGTCTCTACGCCGCCAGGGACGTCGGGTATGCCCCGCGTGCCAAGTACGATTATTTTCATTGTTACCCGGTGTGCGAACCCGCACGCTTAACGAATCGAATCTTAGCCGACCTTGAGACCCGACTGATCGGGGATGGTGCCGCCACCTGTTTCGCGTAGATCGCCCTGCAGTGAGTCTTGACCTACATCGTAGGTGGGAATGGTATCCACGCAAATGGGGCGGCCAAGCAGGCTCTTGATCTTATTCTTAATGACCCATGCAGCAGGATGTTTGATGTACTTTTTCATCACCGGTGCTGCGGTACCCACCATCCAGCAATTTTTGGGACAGGTGCTGACCAGATTTCTGACCTTGGTGGCGTCATCGCTGAACCACAGTTCCTCGAAATTGTCATAGTTATGAATGTTGCCCATACTGGCTTTCCAGTAGCGTTCCTCAAGACCATTGCAAGGATAGACATCACCATTGGGTTCGATGAAGAAGTTGGCGCTGCCTGCCTCACACGGCAGCATGCGTTTGCCGCCACGGATGTAGTTGATCAGGCCGAGGTTGAAGAATGCGCGAAACCAAGATTTCGGCGAATTTTCTTTCATTAAGCGCTCGATCAGCTCATGAAAGTCAGCGATCACCTCTTCCTTGTTGGTGACTTCATTGTCTTCTTTGTGGAAGTAATAGGAGTTGTGAAAGCTGGCGGTGGCAAATTCCATGCCGAGGTTTTTCGACAGCTCGTACAGCCACAACATGTCTTCGGAATTCTGGTTGGACACGGTGCAACCAAAACCGACATCGGTGACGCCCATTTCCTTGAGCTGCAATACGGTTCTGAGCCCGCGGTCAAAGCCGCCGGGACGTCCGCGCAGGCGATCGTTGTGTTGTGCCAAACCTTCGATACTGACGCGCACACCGATGTTGGGGAAACGTTCGGCCATCTGTGCGATGCGATCGACATGCCAACCGGAGGTGGAAATCACAACGCGATCCGCTTTCGAATAACAGACTTCGACGATGTCTTCCAGATCCCGACGGATGAAGGGCTCGCCTCCGGTCACGTTGACGAATTTGAGCTTGGGTAAAATCTCAAGATCTTTGGGTGTGATTTCAGTCTTGCGGTCGCTTGGGTTTTCCCAAATGTCACACATGGTGCAACGCATCTGACAACGGTAGGTTGTGATGACTGAAACGTCGGTCGGCATTAACGCCGGATCATAATTCGATACATTTTGCATAGAAGCGTCATCCGTACAGCATGGTGACTTCAGGGATACCCGAAGGTAGACCGAAGTATATTCCCCATTAATATAGCAGGAAATACGTTAAATTACGTAGTAATATTCGGTAATTCAGAGAATATTACCGGGTTAAGGCCTATTTGCAGCCGTTAGTTAGTCTGTCGACGTGGGGCCGCAGTTCCTTTAGCCCCTATTTTCGGGAAAAACCGTATCAGGCCTTGATGTCTGCTTCGGTGATGACAATGCTGCCATCGTCCTCGAAGCGACCTTGTTCGATCAGGCGCGCCGCAATGCCTTCGACTTCGGTGCGAACCTGCATGAACGCAAACAATGGGTCACTGTATTCGCCCTCGTAATGCTCGTCGATCAGCGCATATGCAAGGTTGCAAACCGTCGTATTTCCGTCCTTTATCGCATCGAAAATAATGAGTTTCTGTTTCGTGTCGTCGGTTTCCGCGGGGGGGAAGGTGAAGTCCGAGTGTGCCATTGTCTGTCTCCGTATCAGTCTGATCCAACGCCAATGTCTTGATACAAGGCGATGAGTTGATCGTAATGTTTTTGCGGGTTAAATTCGGCTGCGACCTTACTGCGTCCAGTCTGGCCAAAGGTTCGTCTCAAGGCCTTGTCTTGCCACAGCCGGTCCATTTTCTCTGCCAGATCAGCGGGACTGCGGTTGTCATACAGGAAACCATCGACGCCATCGGCAATCAGGTCGGGGATTCCGCCAATATTGGCGCCGACGACGGGTTTTTCCATGGCCAAGGATTCCAGCACCGACATTGGGCAGTTTTCGTACCATTTCGAGGGTAAAACCGTGAAGGAGGCGCGATCAAGCAGATTGCGCATGGCCTCACCGGTCTGAAACCCGACAAATTCAACATTATCCAGATTCAGCGACGCGGCCAATTGCTTAAGTGCGTCTTCAGCGGGTCCGGTTCCTGCGATCAAGATACGGATGTCTGGTTGGAGTTTAGCGGCTTCCAGCAGGGTTTCTAGTCCTTTCTCCTCGGACAGACGACCAAAATACAGCGCGTAATCGTCATCTGACCCGCTGGGGGCGAAATCTTCGCAATCAATATAGTTGGGGATGTACACCACCTGATCTTCGCTGAAGCCAAACTCGATCATTTTGCGTTGGTAAAAGCGGCTGACGGCCACGTAGCGGTCGACATTTTGGTAATACCCGGCAAAATAATGGAAATACATCTCGACCATATTAACCAGGCTTTTTCCTGTGGAGCCCTTGGTGCACTTATGTTTGACGCAATTGTAGAATTTGCGACCTTTGCAGCGTTCGCAGACCTCGCCGTGCGTGAACATCTTATAGTTGGGGCAGATTGGCTTGAGGTCGTGCAGAGTCAAGACGATGGGGATGCCGGCCTTGCGTAAAGGCGCGAACACCGAGGGCGAGATCTGGTGTTGAAAAATGTGGAAATGCGCCACGTCAGGGCTAGTTTTTTGTACCAGTTGCCGCATCTTTTTACGCGCTTCCATCGAAAACACGATTCTGGCGGCGCTGGTTATCTTGTCTCTGATCTTGCCGCTGGTGTAGTCGATATTCGACACGAAGCTATCGGAATACTCGGAAGGGACGTTTTTACTGTCCTGCATTGAAAACGGGACAACGTCATGTCCGTTGGCTTCAAGCAGGGCTTTATCGCCGAAAAAGACGGCTTCGCTTCCCCCTTTCATCCAGTAAAACTTGTTAACCAGAAGGGCTTTCATGGATCGATGATCCCAGTAGGATTGTATGGCATGGCTTATTGTTATTGGCCAAAGTCTACTAGAACTTGACGTTGGGGACATCTGTTTCTGGTGATACACTTAAGAGCTACTATCTCTAGCCTTGAATCTATGGCGGTCTCGCCTACGTTGGGCGGCCTGCACTTTAGCTTAGGGGCTATCAGCCGATTAAATTAGTAGATGCTCATATTATCGGTTAGATCTATACCTGATGATCGCCCTGAGAGTGACCATCCAGCAATTAATATCCATCAACATTTTAGTATCTAGCGAGGGCTCAGCGTGAGTCAGGCAAGCAAAAATGACGTTCAGATATGGTCCGACCCGGCGCTGGTTTGGGTTCTGTTTGTTGCCGCAACCGTGGTCTTGGGATACGGCGTTATCGATGCGTTGGCGCAGATGGTGCATTTTTGGGAAGTCAGGGAAGAGTTTAGTCATGGCTATCTGATTCCGCTGATCTCCCTGTTCCTTATTTGGCAGAAGAAGGAAGAACTCGCCGTTCTCGAGGGATCACGCTCGTGGCTCGGCGTAGCGGGTATCCTGATTGGCTGCTCGGTGATGTTTATCGGCATGGTGAGTGCTACGCATTCACTCGCACAGTACGGAAGTGTGTTTGCGCTGAACGGGATTGCGCTGGCTTTTCTTGGTTGGCCACGCTATCGCTTGGTGATGTTTCCGTTTCTGTTTCTGTTTTTGATGGTGCCACTGCCTGGTATCTTCCTGTTCCGCCTGTCTTCCGAGTTGCAATTGATCTCCTCGCAGATCGGCGTTTTTGTGATTCGCCTGTTTGATATCAGTGTTTATCTGGAAGGTAACGTAATCGATCTGGGGAAATTTCAACTTCAGGTTGTGGAGGCGTGTAGTGGCTTGCGTTATCTGTTTCCGCTGATGAGTCTGGCGTTAATCTGCGCCTACTTTTTTCAGGTGGCTACATGGAAGCGGGTGGTGGTGTTTCTGTCCAGCATCCCGATTACGGTCTTGATGAACAGTTTTCGTATTGGTGTCATCGGCGTATTGGTTGAGCACTGGGGCATAGAACAGGCGCAAGGCTTTCTGCACGATTTTGAGGGTTGGGCGGTATTTATGGCCAGCGTCGGTTTGATCCTGCTGGAAATGTGGATGTTTTCGGTATTCAGCAGGGATTCAAGGCCATTGAAGGAGGTGTTTGGCCTCGAATTTCCGGAACCGCTTGAGTCGCCTCTGCCTTGTAAAAAACGCCCGGTGGCGCTGACGGCCTATGTAGCGGTGGTCATGGTAGCCGGGTTTTATTTGGTTGAACTTGGGCTTGAACAGCGTGACCGGGTTATCCCGGAGCGAACCGACTTCTACGAATTTCCCATGGTTATCGATGAGTGGAAGGGTACCTCGGAACGCATGGAGCAGATCTATCTGGACATATTGAAACTGGATGACTATCTAAAACTAGAGTTTATCGATGGCAAGGGTGGCAACATTGGATTGTATTCTGCCTACTACGCTTCGCAGGAAGTAGGAGAGTCCGCGCACTCACCAAAATCGTGTTTACCTGGCGGTGGCTGGAGAATGACTCACTTTGCGGAGTATCCGGTTCCTGCCGTAGGGCCTGATGGCGGTGCCCTGAACGTCAATCGCGTCGTGATCAAGAAAGGTGACTACACGCAGTTGGTTTACTACTGGTTTCAGCAGCGTGGTCGTAACATTACCAGTGAGTACATGGTTAAGTGGTATCTGTTTGTCGATGCACTGAATGTTAATCGAACCGATGGCGCACTGGTTAGATTGACAACGTTCATTCGTCCGGGTGAAGACGTTGCCGATGCAGACGACAAGCTAAGCCGATTTGCCAGCAAGGTATCAGTGCTGCTCAAGGATTATATTCCAGAATGAGTACACTGTCGTATCTGATGGCATTTGCGGTTGCGTTGGCGCTGAGTATGCTGATTATTCCGGTGATGATTCGGTTTGCCCCGGCGCTTGGAATGTTGGACGAACCTGACGAGCGTAAGGTTCATGCGCACCCGATCCCTCGTGTTGGTGGAATAGGCATCGTCGTTGGCTCACTGATACCGCTGTACTTTATTCTTGGTGTCGCGGAACCCCAGCATATGTACTTCTTTTGGGGTGCATTGGTGTTGCTGGTATTTGGTTCCTGGGATGACAGTTGTGAGTTGGGTCATTACGTAAAGTTCATTGGCCAGTTTATGGCCGTTGTCCCATTGGTCTACTTGGGTGATGTCTATGTAACGCATCTACCGTTAATGGGGCTCGAACCGATATCCGACACGGTGGGCCGCCTGTTTACCGTGGTCGCGTTGATCGGAATGATTAATGCGATGAATCATTCAGACGGTCTGGATGGTTTAGCGGGCGGTGAATCCTTGCTTAGCTTGGGGTGCCTTATTTATCTGGCCTATCTGGGCGGGGGAGATGAGTTGGTTCTGATTGGGCTGGCGACCGTCGGCGGAGTGTTTGGTTTCCTGCGATTTAATTCACACCCTGCACGCATCTTCATGGGCGACAGCGGCAGTCAGTTTTTGGGTTTTGTGCTGGGCTATGTTGCGATCGATCTGACGCAGAATGTTAATCCGGCCTTGAGTCCTGCGATTCCAGCATTGATTTTAGGCTTACCGGTCGCCGATATTATCGCGGTATTGGCGCAACGCGCTTACCAAAAAATGAATTGGTTCAAGGCAACCAAAAATCATATTCATCACCGTTTGCTGGAAGTGGGCTTCGATCACTATAGCTCAGTGGTCGTTATTTATGCGGTACATGCCGCATTGGTATTGTCTGCGTTGGTGCTCGGTTATGCAGGCGATGGCCTGATCCTGTCGATTTACCTCGGGGTCTGTGTGGTGATTTTTGGTCTTCTGGGTCTGGCCGCCCGAAGTGATTGGAAGGTCGGGTCGGCGTCGGGTGAGACTTGGGTAAGCAGATTGGTTCAGTCGCGCACGGGTCAGGCGGTCATTGTGGGTTGGCCCATGCTCATCGTTAGGATCGGTTTGCCCTTGGTATTGGTGGGCACAAGTTTGGCGGTTGATGCGGTGCCTATTGATTTCACAATGGGGTCCTCTTTGTTGTTGTTAGGCATGTTGGCAACGATTGTTATGCCAAGTATGAGGTCGACAATCAATCGCGCGGCCATTTACATAGCGGTGGGGTTTATTGTATTTCTGTGCGAAATTTCACCTTCACCGTTTTATCTGGAATGGGCATTTCTGGAAAAGACGGTTTACGCGATACTGGCGGCCATGGTGGCGATGGGGGTTCGCTACGAGAGAAATCGATTTTTTACCGTGACGCCGATGGATTTTCTGGTCGTCGTTGGCGTCATAGTGGTTGGATTTATGTCGGAACTGTCGGTGCAGCAGACAATACCAATGCGGCATGTAC
>JYMV01026011.1_pt1 | contig 13796 bp, 16 predicted proteins | sample 338911 | NCBI WGS metagenome assembly JYMV01 (sample SAMN03354496, study PRJNA234377) | hydrothermal vent metagenome | biome: Deep sea; feature: Hydrothermal plumes at the Eastern Lau Spreading Center, Western Pacific Ocean; material: Seawater | place: Tonga | collected 2009 | depth 2000 m m
CTGTCTTGGGCAATACATAAAATCAACGACTTTGTGAACAGCTGGGGCTGGTCAATTATCCTAATTACCATTTTAATCAAGCTCGCTTTCTATCCACTTAGTGAAAAATCTTATCGCTCAATGGCAGGCATGAGAAAGCTATCGCCAAGACTGACAAAACTCAAAGAAACCTATGGTGACGATAAGCAAAAGCTTGGTCAAAAAACCATGGAGTTATACAAGAAAGAAAAAATCAACCCAGCCTCCGGTTGTTTACCAATCATGGTGCAAATTCCGGTATTTATTGCTTTTTATTGGATGCTACTAGATACTGTAGAATTACGTCAAACTTCATTTTGGTGGCTAACTGATCTATCAACGCAAGATCCTTACTACATCTTGCCAATCATCATGGGTGCTTCTATGTTTGTGCAACAGAAGTTGAATCCACCGCCACCTGACCCAATGCAGGCAAAAATCATGATGTCATTGCCATTTGTATTTACCATTTTCTTCTTGTGGTTCCCGTCCGGATTAGTGCTTTACTGGGTGTTTAATAACCTCTTGTCGATTGCCCAGCAGTGGAGCATTAATAAACGTATTAACGGCTAAAAAATAAAGTTACTGTGTTGTTTGTCCTGCAGCGTATTCGTTATACTGTCTCTGGATAAACGCTTTGTATCTTTAATTTTTCAAAATGTTATTAGACAACTTAGATGATTATAAATTTTGGCGAGATGGTAAATTAGCCAACGCACCAACCCAACTGGATGCTTGTATTGTTGAGATAGAAGACCCTTTCAAGCTCAGCACGGCCGAAAAAGACAAAATTCTTAGCTTATGCCAACAAGGCAACTTTGCGCTTTTTAACATTAAAGAACAATCCAATTACGCTGATGCTATCGTTAGTATCAACACGCAATTTGGCCTAGTAGATTTTGACCAGCATTTGTTTGTAAAAAACCAAGGTTTGGCATACATCACTCAAAGCAACAACAAAGATCAAGGTGAATTTATCCCTTACACTGACAAAGATCTAGGTTGGCATACTGATGGTTACTACAATTCTATCCATCAGCGTATCAGGGCATTTTCTTTATTTTGTGTTAGACCAGCCCTAACGGGTGGCATCAATGAATGGATTGATCCACAAATGGTTTACCTGCTACTCAGAGAAGATAACCCAGATGTCGTGAAGGCACTCACTCACCCAGAAGTGATGACCATCCCGGAACACAAGGTGGATGGTAAAGTCAGACGAGCAACCTCGACTGGCCCCATCTTTTTTATTGATGAAGTCAGCAATATACTTTCTATGCGCTATACACAACGCAAAAAACATATTGAATTTCTGGATTCTGAAGAAATTAAACAAGCTGTTAAGCACCTTGATGAATTATTAAACGCATCGACTGATTACCACTTTGTACATCTATTACGTACTGGTCAAGGCTTACTGTGTAACAATATCCTACACAAACGTAATAGCTTTACTGACAACAAGGACAGTCCAAGACTGTTTTTAAGAGGGCGCTATTTCAATCGGATAAATTAGGGTTATAATTTCTCCATGATTAATAACCACTTGCTAAGTTCGGCTAAGCAATCTCCATCAGCCAACCAAAACAATCGGCCTACTGATATTATTTCGCTAGTGGTGATCCACAACATATCCTTGCCACCCAATGAGTTTGACAATGATTATATTGAACAGTTTTTTACCGACCAACTAGATTTTGACGCGCATCCTTATTTTAAAAATATTAAAGACATGCAGGTATCTGCCCACTTATTGATCAAGCGCGATGGTTTAGTTATTCAGTTCGTACCGTTTGATAAGCGTGCTTGGCATGCAGGTGATTCCAGCTTTAATGGGCAAGATAATTGCAACGACTTTTCTATTGGTATTGAACTTGAAGGTACTGACAACATTGCCTATGAATCGGTACAATATCAATCACTAAATACAATTTTGAAATCACTTAAGTCTGTCTACCCAATTCAAGCCGTTGTTGGACATAGTGACATTGCACCTGGCAGAAAAACTGATCCAGGCGATGCGTTTAAATGGGATGAAATCGAGGGTGCATAAATGCAATTATTAAATAAATCTTACTTACGAGCCAAAGAAATCAAGCTTATTATTTTTGATGTTGACGGGGTTTTAACCGATGGTGGCTTGTATTTTTCCGATGAGGGGATGGAGTTCAAGCGCTTTCATTCACTCGATGGTCACGGCATTAAAATGATTAAAGATTTCGGCATTGAGCCTGCTGTGATTACTGCTAGAAACTCCAATAATGTAGCACATCGCATGAAAAACCTAGGCATTGATTATTTTTATCAAGGTCAAAGTGATAAAGTAGTGGCATATAACGATCTAATGGCGAAACTATCATTAGAGCCCAAACAAATTGCCTATATGGGAGATGATGTGATTGACTTGCCGGTAATGACTAAAGTTGGTTTACCGATTGCTGTTGCCAATGCACACGACCTTGTCAAAGAAAAATCGTGCATTATTACCGAGAGTAGTGGCGGTAACGGTGCTGTCAGAGAGGCTTGTGACTTTTTGCTAAAAGCGCAAGATAAATATGATGAAGCAATGAGTATTTATTTAACGTGACCCCCTTTCAAAAACAATGTTATCAAGCCCTTAGGCAACAAGTTCCTAGAGGAAAAGTAATTACATATGCGGGACTTGCTAAATTAATAGGTCATCCTAATGCTCAGCGAGCTGTTGGCAGTGCAATGAACAAAAATCCCTTTGCACCAAAAGTACCCTGTCATCGAGTAGTGAAATCAAACGGTGAATTGGGTGGGTTTGCAGATGATATTAAGATCAAAATAAAACGCCTTCAAAGAGAAGGCGTTCAAGTATCAAATAACCGAATTGTTGACTTTAAAAATCAAGTCTTAGAAGTTTCTTAAAGTTTTTTACCACGCATCTTAGAAATCATCTGTAACTGTACCATTGCTTCTGCTAATGCTGCCTGAGTTGATGTAATATCATGACCGTTATTAGAATCAGCCATTGCTTCCTCTGCGCGTTGCTTGGCTTCTAGTGCCTTTGACTCATCGAGATCATGCGCCCTGATTGCCGTATCGGAAAAAATAGTCACAGTATCGGGCTGTACTTCAACAATGCCGCCAGATACATAAATTGACTCAATGCCTTTCTCAGTCTCAACTCTAACCTCACCAGGCTTCAATGTTGACAGAAGCGCAGTATGCTTAGGGTAAATTCCAATCTCGCCCGTTGATGCTGGTGCAAACACACAGTTAGCCTCTCCTGAATAGAGTGACTCTGTTGCACTAACTACATCGACGTGAATAGTTGGCATTTATGCATTCTCCGCTGCTTTTTCACGAACCTCGTCTAACGAACCAGTCATGTAGAACACTTGCTCTGGCAGAGCATCCATTTCACCATCAAGAATAGCCTTAAAACCACTAAGAGTATCTTTAAGTGATACATACTTGCCTGGGGCACCAGTAAATACCTCCGCCACAAAGAATGGTTGAGATAAGAAACGCTGGATCTTACGGGCACGAGATACCGATTGCTTATCTTCTTCAGACAGCTCATCCATGCCTAGAATCGCAATAATATCTTTCAATTCTTTGTAACGCTGCAATACACCTTGTACGCCACGCGCAATATTGTAGTGCTCCTCACCTACAATTAATGGATCTAGCTGACGTGAAGTTGAGTCTAACGGGTCTACCGCAGGATAAATACCTAACTCAGCTACTTGGCGTGAAAGTACTACCGTTGCATCTAGGTGAGCAAATGTTGTTGCAGGAGATGGATCAGTTAAGTCATCCGCTGGTACGTATACCGCTTGAATAGAAGTAATTGAGCCTTTTTTAGTTGAAGTAATACGCTCTTGCAATGCGCCCATTTCTGATGCTAACGTAGGCTGATAACCTACTGCTGAAGGCATACGACCTAGTAATGCTGATACCTCTGTACCTGCTAGGGTATAACGATAAATATTATCAATAAATAATAATACATCACGACCCTCATCACGGAAATATTCTGCCATTGTTAAGCCAGTTAGCGCAACACGAAGTCTGTTTCCCGGTGGCTCATTCATTTGGCCATAAACTAGAGATACTTTATCAAGTACATTTGACTCTTTCATCTCATAGTAGAAATCATTACCTTCACGAGTACGTTCACCAACACCGGCAAATACTGAATAACCTGAATGCTCAATCGCAATATTACGAATCAACTCCATCATGTTTACCGTTTTACCAACACCAGCTCCACCGAATAAACCAACTTTACCACCTTTAGCAAATGGACATATTAAGTCAATTACTTTAATACCAGTTTCTAACAATTCCGCAGCAGGAGCAAGCTCATCATAAGATGGGGCAGGACGGTGAATAGCCCATTCAACTTCCTGGCCAATTTCGCCAGCATTGTCAATTGGTTCACCCAATACGTTCATAATACGACCAAGTGTCTTAGTTCCAACTGGGACCATAATAGGTTCGCCCGTGTTAGTCGCTTCTAATCCTCTTTTTAATCCCTCAGAACTACCCATTGCAATTGCTCGAACTACATTATCACCCAACTGCTGTTGAACCTCTAACGTTAGGTTTGTTTCTGTAACGATCAAAGCATCGTAAATGTTTGGAATCGCATCAGCTGGAAACTCAACGTCAATAACCGCGCCAATAATTTGTGTAATTTTACCTGTACTCATTTGCTATCCTCTTTTGTAAACTCTAAACAGCGGCAGCACCACTAACAATCTCAGAAATCTCCTGAGTAATCGCTGCTTGCCTTGCTTTGTTATAAACTAACTCTAATTCTTTCACCATATCACCTGCATTATCGGTTGCACTCTGCATCGCGATCATACGTGATGACTGCTCACAAGCAATATTTTCAACCAAGCCCTGGTAAACCAAGGCCTCAATGTAACGTACTAACAATGCACCTAATGCCTCTTCAGCGTCAGGTTCATAAATATAATCCCAATAATGATCCATGCCTTCTACGTCAGCTGCAACCATTGGCACTAATTGTGTCACCGTCGGCGCTTGGGTCATCGTATTTTCAAACTTATTGTAGGCTACTGATAATTGCTGGATCTCACCTGCATCATAAGCATCAAGCATTACCTTGACCGTACCTAACAAATCATCAAAGTGCGGGGCATCGCCCAAATCTGTTAACACTGACTTAATAGTTAAACCAGAATTTTTAAAAAACGAGGTAGCCTTTTTACCAATGGTACAAATATCAACCTCAACACCCTTGTATAAATTTGTATTTAAACCACCACACAAGCCTCTATCACTTGAAACGATAATAATACCAACACGTTTTACTTCACCCACCTCTTTCATGTATGGGTGTTCGAACTCTGAATGAGCATAAGCCAAATGACCAATTACCTTAGAAATCTTCTCCGAATAAGGGCGAGAAGCCAACATTCTATCTTGTGCTTTTTTCATCTTAGAGGCTGCAACCATCTTCATAGCCGATGTGATCTTCTGAGTATTTTTAATACTCGCGATCTGCGTTCTAATTTCCTTTCCTGCTGCCATTATCTATCTACCAAGTGTGGTTTGTCTTAAAGTCATCAATGGCTGCCTGTAACTCTGTAGTAATCTCATCGTTATAGTCGCCTGATTCGTTAATCTTTGCAATCAATGGCGCTTGATTTGCATTCATATAAGCAATCAACGCCGTTTCAAAATCAACCACTTTGTTTACATCAATGTCATCTAATGAGCCTGAGTTAGCAGCAAATAATGATGTTGCCATTTCAGCCACTGATAGCGGTGTATATTGATCTTGTTTCATAAGTTCCGTTACACGCTGGCCACGATCGATCTGTGCCTTAGTTTCAGAATCAAGGTCGGATGCAAACTGAGCAAATGCCGCTAATTCACGATATTGTGCCAAGTCAAGTCGTATACCGCCGCCGAGCTTTTTAATAATATTAGTTTGCGCTGCGCCACCTACACGTGATACTGATAGACCCGCATTGATTGCCGGACGAATACCAGCATTAAATAAATCAGTCTCTAGGAAGATCTGGCCATCTGTAATTGAAATTACGTTGGTTGGTACGAATGCTGACACATCGCCGCCTTGCGTTTCAATGATAGGTAATGCGGTTAGTGAGCCTGTTTTCCCTTTAACTTCACCGTTGGTGCACTTCTCAACGTAGTCCGCATTCACACGTGATGCACGCTCAAGTAAACGTGAGTGCAAGTAAAATACGTCACCTGGATAGGCCTCACGTCCTGGTGGACGCTTCAACAATAATGATACTTCACGATAAGCCCAAGCCTGTTTGGTAAGGTCATCATAAACGATTAAAGCATCTTCGCCTCGGTCACGGAAGTACTCACCCATTGCACAACCTGCATAAGGCGCAATATACTGCAATGCTGCTGAATCTGATGCACCGGCTGTAACAACAATGGTATTTTCCATTGCACCATGCTCTTCTAATTTTCGTACTACTGCTGCCACTGATGAGGCTTTCTGACCAATCGCCACATACACACACTTAACGCCTGTGTCTTTTTGATTAATAATAGCATCTACTGCAACCGCTGTTTTACCAGTTTGACGATCACCAATGATCAGCTCACGCTGACCACGGCCAACTGGGACCATTGCGTCAATTGCCTTTATGCCAGTTTGAAGTGGTTGGTCAACAGATTTACGATCAATTACACCTGGCGCTATAATCTCCAAAGGACGTGTGGCTTTGGTCTTAATTTCGCCTTTACCTTCTAAATCTTGACCTAAGGGGTTTACTACTCGACCTAGCATTTCATCACCAACTGGAACTTCCACTAGTCGGTTAGTACACTTAACCGTGTCGCCTTGCGAAATATGCAAATAATCGCCCAAAACAACCGCACCAACACTATCTTGCTCCAAGTTTAATGCCATACCAAACGTGTTGCCTGGAAATTCAAGCATCTCACCAAACTGAACATCAGCTAGGCCATGAATACGAACAATACCATCACTTATGCTGATTACAGTACCTTCTGTACGTGCTTCTGCTGTGAAATCAAAGCCTTCTATTTGCTTTTTAATTAAATCACTAATCTCACTTGCGTTTAATTGCATAACCCTTCCTCTTAATAAAATAAATTAATTGATCGACAAACGTAAACTTAGCTCATCTACTCGAGCCTTAATTGACAAGTCAACCACTTTGTCGCCTTCTTTAATAACCACGCCACCTACTAAACTTTCGTCTATCTCAGTGTCGATACTCACTGTTGTCTTGTATTTATCAGATAAATCGTTGACAATTTGTTTTTCTTCTTTTGCGCTTAACTTATAAGCACTAATCACATGAAATGCTTTGGCATCACTGCTTAAGTTCGTCATAGCATCAAACAACTCTAAAATACTAGGTAATACGCTGATGCGACCGTTGTCTAGCAGTAAACTAACAAAAGTAGTTTCTTCTGTGCTTAACGCTCTGCCCAAAATCGACTTAAATAACACCGCTGCCGTATCGGCTTTATTAGCCTTGGTTGCACTAGGCGAAGCAATAAATGCTTGCATGGTTTCATCGTTGGCTAATTGTGCACCCGCCCCTAAAACAGCCTTCCAGTCTGAATGCGACTTATTTTGCTCAGCAATTTCAAAAACTGCATTGGCATAAGGCTTGGCGATGGTGGTTAATTCCATTGATATATCCTATAGTGTTTGTGACAACTTGCCCAGCATATCTTGATGTGCTTTTGCGTCTACTTCTTTAGCCAGCACTGAATTAACACCCTGCATTACCAGGCCAGACACTTGGTCTTTTAGCTCATTACGAGCTCGAATGGCTTCTTGCTCAATCTCTACCTGTGCATGTGCTTTAATTTTGCCAGCTTCTTGTACAGCAACATCTTTAGCCTCTTCAACCATAGTAGAAGCCTGTCTGCCTGCATTAGCAATGATTTCAGCCGCATGATCTTTAGACTGGTCCAGCATCTCTTGAGCTTTTTCCTGCGCCTCTCTGTGTTCTGACAAACCTCGCTCTGCTGCAATTAAACCACTTTCGATACGCTTTTTACGCTCATCCATAGCGGCAACAATTGGGGGCCAAATAAACTTCATGCAGAACCATGTAAACATGGTGAACATGATTAACTGGCCAATCATAGTCAAATTAATATTCATAGCTTAAACCCTGCTTTCAAGTAAAAAGTATTTAACCGGCAACCGCAAATATGATATACATTGAGATACCTACTGCAATCATTGGTACCGCATCTACTAGTCCCATTACGATAAACATTTGAGTTCTAAGCATTGGGATCAGCTCTGGCTGACGCGCTGCACCTTCCAAAAACCTTGCACCCAAGGTGCCAATACCGACCGCTGCACCTAATGCGCCTAAACCCATTAAGATTGAACCCGCTAAAAATAATGTTGCTTGTACTTCTGTCATTTCTTACTCCTATTTATAAAAAAATTAATGCTCTTTCTGATGAGCCATATCCATATACACAATTACCAAGGTCATAAAGATAAACGCCTGTAGTAACACGATCAAAATGTGGAAAATTGCCCATGGCAGTGACAAACTCCACTGAATCCAAAAAGGTAGCAAGGCGATCAGAATAAAGATCATCTCTCCCGCGTACATGTTACCGAATAAACGCAATGCTAACGAAACAGGCTTGGCAATTAAGTTAACCCCTTCTAAAAATAAATTAAACGGCAACATCATTTTGCCAAATGGATGGAACAGAAGCTCCGATGCAAAACCACCAGCGCCTTTTTCTTTGACACTGTAATAAAGAATTAAGAAGAAAATACCAATCGACATACCAAACGTTGCATTCGGATCTGTGGTTGGCACTACCTTAAAGAAAACATGATGCGGATCAGCACCAAAGAAAACGCCAATTTGTTGGGCGAGGTATGGCAACCAATCAACTGGCACTAAGTCCATCGTGTTCATTAGAATAATCCAGATAAAGCTGGTAAGCGCTAAAGGGGCAACCATAGGGTTCTGGCCATTAAACGAACCACGAACATTTTCATCAATAAACTCAACAATGCTCTCAATAAAGTTTTGAATACCAGAAGGCGTATCAACGGTCATTTTCCTACTGACGCGATAAAAGATGAACAAAAATAATGCGCCTAATACAAAAGAAACGCTCAAAGTGTCTAAATGAAACGCCATAAAGCCCATGTCTTTTGCTTCTTGCGCTGTGTGTGCCAACCCCCAAACACCCGTGTCTGGGTTTTGACCATAGGTCAAGTTCTGCAAATGGTGCTTAATATAATCGCCAGAGGCGATGAGTTCATTATCTGCTGACATTATTTTTGTCGAACCTTATCCATTAAAAAACCAATCAATCCAAAAACTAAACTAACAATTAATGCGTCTGCGCTTAACTTTAAAACCAATAGGCCTATTAAAATTAAAGCCACAACAAGAGCCATGCGCATAATGACACTTAAGACCATCATACCCACACTTGCTTGTGCGCTAATTGTTAACTCTCCTCTTTGTTTGTTTATGTGTCTACTAACTAGCCACGTATTAAACAAACTAATTAAGCCACCATATACTGCTGAATAACCCGCATCATTTATAGTGAAAAAAATCACCGCAACAAAGATACTGATTATTTGTGCCTTTGGCCAAAAAGTAATCATGCCAAAGATTTCATAACAACCAAAATAGTGTATCCCTTGAGGGGGTAATTAAATTAATTCAAAGTCAGGATTATACAATAGCATATCCCTAAAGGGATAGCTAAATTAACTATAGTTTTGAATTATGCAGTCTAGGTGGTCTACTCTAAAAATAACATTTAGGTATGCATCTGTCTTCATCATTAAAAAACAAAATTTTTTTAATATTCGATATTAATAGGTCACGATATTCTTATATATTTGACAACACTGACAACTCTATCAATAATGGCTTGTTTTGAAACTAATAAACTGAGGAGAAATATGGCACATATTGTCGTTATTGGCGCAAGCACAGGTGGCCTGCCTTTTGCATACGATGCTAAAAAAACACTAGGAAAAGATCACGAGGTCACGGTTATCTCAAACAATCCAAACTTTAACTTTATTCCGTCTAACCCATGGGTGGGGGTTGGCTGGCGCTCTGTAGAAGATATCAGTTTTGAGTTAGAACCGTGTCTTAAACGCAAAGACATCAAGATAATTGTAGGCGAAGCGACCGAAATTAAGCCTGATGATAATCAAGTGATGGTTGGCGATCAAGTGGTAGATTATGACTACTTAGTACTAGCCACTGGTCCTAAATTGGCCTTTGATGAAGTTGAAGGTCTTGGCCCTGATGGACACAGTGTTTCAATTTGCACAACGGCGCATTCCGAAGTAGCACGCCAAAAGTGGGAGGACTTCTGCTCCAATGGTGGTGGACCAATTGTAGTTGGTGCAGTACAGGCAGCTTCTTGTTTTGGCCCGGCCTATGAATTTGCCTGTATTATGGATACTGACCTCAAAAAACGTGGTATTCGGGATAAGTGCCCGATGACATTCGTCACCGCAGAACCTTATATTGGCCACCTAGGTTTAGGCGGTGTTGGTGACTCAAAAGGTCTGTTAGAATCAGAATTCAGGCAACGCCATATTAAGTGGATTACTAACGCTAAAGTAGTCTCTATTGCTGCAGACAAAGTTACTGTTGAACAAGTTAACGACGAAGGTGAAACTGTCAAAACCCATGAGATTGAGACTAAGCATACGATGATGTTGCCTGCTTTTAAGGGTGTGGACACCGTTGCAAAATTAGCTGATGTAGACCCAGGTTATGTTAATCCACGTGGTTTTGTGATGATTAACGACTACCAACAATCTCCTATTAAAGAAAACATATTCTCTGTGGGTGTAAACGTCGCTATTCCGCCAGTTGAACCAACGCCGGTCATGTGTGGCACACCGAAAACAGGCTATATGATTGAATCTATGGTGACTGCGGTTGTGCATAACATTGAAGACATGATTGCTGGCAAGGCCCCTTCAAACATCCCAACTTGGAATGCAGTTTGCATTGCCGATATGGGAGATACTGGCGCAGCTTTTGTTGCGATGCCTCAAATTCCACCAAGAAATGTTACTTGGGCGAAAAAAGGTAAGATGATGCATCTTGCTAAGATTGCTTTTGAAAAGTTCTTTATTCGCAATATGAAAACAGGCAATCCTGAGCCTGCATATCAAAAATATATTTTCAAAATGTTAGGTATTGAACGTTTAAAGAAAAAAACAGAATAAAAAGGACCGCGATTGCGGCCTTTTTTTTATACGCTTTTTGTAATCATCTCAGCTGCAGCCTTACGTGCCTTATCAGTAATAGTGGCACCACCTAAAATACGGGCAATTTCACTGACTCTGTCATCACTGGATAATTGCTCTACTGTGGTTTGTGCACCACCACTATTTTGCGTTTTTCTAACCCGTAAATGTTGATGTCCAAAAGAGGCTACTTGTGCTAAATGCGTAATACATATAATTTGATAATGCGCAGATAATTCTTTTAACTTCTGTCCCACTACTTCTGCAACAGCACCGCTAATACCTACATCAACTTCATCAAAGATAAGCGTTGGGGTGTACTCGCTGTCACTACTCACCACTGAAATTGCCAACGAAATACGTGATAACTCACCACCAGAAGCCACTTTTTTAAGTGGCTTAAAATCTTGTCCCATGTTGGTTTTAACCAAAAAATCTACCGTCTCAGCGCCATTGTAGTGCACGCCATCTGCTTTTTTAGGTAAATCTATCATAACTTCACTACCCGGCATACCTAGCACTTGCATAACACTAGTTACAGAATTTGACAGAGTTTTTGCCTTATCGATTCTAGCTTTACCCAAGTGTTGTGCTTGTGTTTGATATTGCTCGGCTAACTGATTTTTTTGCCGATTTAATTCGTCCAATGAAGCCTCGCCACCGCTAATATTATCAAGTTCTGAGGCAACACCTTCTCTGACTGTCAACAACTTTGTGATCTGACAATTGTGTTTACGCGCCAAATCATGCAACTCGCCTAGTCGCGCCTCTAACTCGGCAATACTTTTTTCGTCTACCGACAAACTGTTCAAATAATGAGTCAGCTCATAAATACTTTCTTGGGCTTGTACTTGGGCGCTTGAGAGCAGCTCTGCAATTGGCGAGAGCTTTTCATCAGTTTCTACAGCTTGAGACAATTCATAACTTAAGTTTAGCAATTGACTATTAACCCCAGTTTCATGCTCAAGTTGGTTAAGTATATTTGAAGTTTTTTCAATCAAGCTTGTTGCGTTTGCACTAGTTTTAAAAGTAGCTTCAATATTGTCAAGCTCTTCTTGGTCTAATGCCGCCTCTTCTAGCTCTAGTAATTGGTGCTGTAATAATGCCTGTTGTTGTACCTGCAGGTCTTGATTGTTGCTCAACTCATCAATCTGACTGCTGATATCTTTGTACTGTGTCACTACCTTATTTAACTCAAGACAATCTTCACTGATACCTGCATAAGCATCAAGTAACTCCCGTTGTTGATCAGGACGCAACAATAACTGGTGTTCATTTTGACCATGCATATCAATCAGTAGCTCGCCCACTCCCTTCACCACCGACAGAGGCACATTGATGCCATTAACAAATGCTTTTGAACGTCCGTCCCTACCAATAATACGGCGCAAAATACACTCGCCTTCATCTTCTAATGATTGTTCTTGAAGGTAATGCTGAATTTTTTGATGATTGGTTATATCAAATGCCGCACTAACTTCGGCTTTATCTTTGCCATGGCGCACCAGGGTAGAATCACCGCGCCTACCGAGCGCCAAATTAAGTGCTTGTAATAGAATAGACTTACCCGCACCGGTCTCGCCAGTTACAGTGCTCATGCCTGACTCAAAAGATAAATCTAACTTTTCAACAACTGCTAAATTTTTGACCGATAATTGAGATAACATGACTTATGTTACGTGGTAATTACAGCTTGGTGCTCCAATGCAGCTTGGAACGAATAATATCAAAATAATCATAGTTCTTTGGATGCAATAAATGCACACGAATGTCTTGCCCAGCTATCATGGGAAATGAAGTTTGGCCATCAAAACTAACAGTTGCACCCTCGTCTGATTCTTTGACTCGGATTACCACTTCACTGTCGCCCGGCACCAAAAGAGGACGGTGGCTCATGGTGTGAGGACAAATTGACACCAGACCAATGGCGTTAACACCTGGATGCATAATCGGACCGCCACTAGACAAAGCATAAGCAGTTGAGCCTGTTGGTGTAGTCACAATCAAACCATCAGCACGCTGATTGTTCACAAATTTATCATCGATAAACACATCAAACTCAATCATTTTTAACGTTTCTTTACGGTGGACAACCACATCGTTTAATGCTAAATAATGGTTTAGAATTTTGCCATCTTGCTCCACTTGGCACGACAACAAACAGCGTTCCTCTTTGGTGAATTCACCATTAACCGAAACATCCGCTAAAAACCCTAAATGGCCTAAGTTAATGCCTAGAATTGGAATATTGTTGTCAACAAAAGAGCGTGCCGCATTCAGCAAACTGCCGTCACCGCCTACAATAATAATTAAGTCAGCCTGTTCAGCGATTTGTTCGGACTCAAACACCACGCCAACACCCTGCTCCTCAAGAAACGCACACAGCTCACGCGCTTTACCATCACTAATAGGGTCGTGCGGTTTGGTGATAATGCCGATTGTATTAAACATAATAATATTTATCTAAATAATGAAGATTGAATTCTCTAAAATAGTCCCTATATAACACGAAACATTTAATTAATATTCT
>JYMV01033880.1_pt1 | contig 13795 bp, 15 predicted proteins | sample 338911 | NCBI WGS metagenome assembly JYMV01 (sample SAMN03354496, study PRJNA234377) | hydrothermal vent metagenome | biome: Deep sea; feature: Hydrothermal plumes at the Eastern Lau Spreading Center, Western Pacific Ocean; material: Seawater | place: Tonga | collected 2009 | depth 2000 m m
GGCGGCGTTGGAAGGATGGGACTCATTGCCGGCGGTGGAGAACAACCGGGTTTACGTCGTCGACGCCAGCGCTTACACCAGCCGGTCGGGTCCTCGGTTGATAACCGGCTTGGAAATCATGGCGGAGATGATGCACCCGGAGTTGTTTTCGGGGTTGATTCCAGAAGCGGGGGCGACGCGTTTGTACGGGAGCTTGGCCTCGGTTTAGGCAACCGGCAACCCAACTTATGGGGCCATCAGTTGAGCCGCGACCCTCGGAAAGGGTTTCGTTTGGCGACTTCGGCGGTCAACATCTCGTTCCCCCGGTTCAGCAGGGGCAACAACTTTTCTAACCGCTTGCCGGCATCAGGTAGTTCCAGCAGCTCCTGCTTTACGTCTCTCGGCAACTCGATTCCAGAAGCCAAGCTGGAGGCGATGGCAAAGGCCAATGTGACCGGATCATCGGGCACTTCGGCCTGGGCTGTCCATCCGCCGGTGAGGGCGGTCAGATTTCGCAGATAGCCGCCGTAGGCCTCTTTGACTTCTCCGAAAACCGACGCCGCCGGTTCTCCGGGTTCTTCGGTGAAATACCTGACTTGACCCACCAGGTAGGGCACCTGCTGCGTGATCTCCACAACTTCAAAACGCTTTTCGCCCCTGGTCATAATGTTCAATCGGCCCTCTTCCAGCCGCTCTACCTGGACGACGCGGGCGGTGGTGCCGACCTTGACCGGCTCGGCCGGCTCCCCAACTTCCTGTCCTTCCTTGATGAGGATGATGCCGAAAGGCTCCTCCCGGTCCACGCACTCTCCAATCATGGCTTTATAGCGCTCTTCGAAGATATGCAGCGGCATGGGCATTCCGGGAAACAGGACCACATTAAGAGGAAACAGGGACAGTTGAAGTAGTTCTTCGGGCTGGCTCATAACATCGTTGAGTATATTCTCCCAGTCTTGGCAAGACAAGTTTGAGGGAGAAAGAAGGATTACGAGAGAGCGACAATGCTTAACGCAGGGTAATTTCCATCTCCCGCCGCGATAGACCTATATTTAACACTTTCGGGGGAAGTTGCTATTATATTTAAAGGCGTCATGTTATCCATAATCTCCGGGACGCCGGCGCTAATCCAACCGGCGGATAAATATGGCCATTATCGATAACCTGCTGGTTCAGATCTGGATAGGCAGCCTGGTGGCGATGGTTATCCTGGGGGTAATCATATCCGTGTGGGCGGCGTGGCGGACAATCTCCAGCCAGCTGCTGGCGGTGAATACGGAGCTGGACTTAAGAGTCACCGACCTGTTGACGGAGATTAATCTCCGTCAACAGGCTGAAAAGGAATTGGCTGAGCAGGCCGCGGCTCTGGCCAGAGCCGACGAGATGCAACGCTCACGGCAGCGTATCGTCAGCGCCCAGGAGTCATTGCGGAAAGAGATTGCCCAGCAACTACATGGTTCGGTACAGAACCGTCTCATTTTCCTTGTGTTGCGGTTGAAGCAATTGGAGGCAACCGCCGAACCTAAAGGCGTAGCCTCGGAACTGGCCGATTTACGTGAGAAGTTTGAAGAACTGCTGGAGCAGGAGATCCGGTCCATCGTGCACCAACTGTATCCCTATATCCTGCGCCGGGGATTCGTGCCGGCCCTGCAATCCCTGGGCGACCAGATTGAATCCGTCATATCCATAGAACTAGACCTGGACCAGGAACTGGTGCGCAAAGAAAGGCTTGATCGGAGTTTTATTCCAGAACAAGGCAAGCTGGCGGCCTATTGAATCGCTGAAGAAGCCTTGACCAATGTGGTGAAACACGCCAACGCAAGCAAGGTCTCGGTGAGGTTGGAGACGCCTTTCGGAGGGTGGTTCAGGCTGACGGTTCAAGACGATGGGCAGGGGTTTGCTGTGGAAGAATCCACGGAGGGCATGGGCATCGTGGGAATGCGCGACTACGCCGAGGCGATTGGTGGGGAGTGCGTCATTCTGGGGGCTCCTGGGAAGGGGACGCAGGTTGCCGTTATCCTTCCCCTTGCAATATTTGAGAAAGAATATCCAGAGACAGTTTCGCTTTCGGAATAAACGCGGCGGCGCCTTCTTCTCTGGCCAACCGCTCGTAGCCCTTTCTGGTATGGGCGCTGACGATGATGACTTGGACTTCGGGCACCTGTTCTCGCAGAATCCTCACTACATCTAGGCCATCTCCATCTGAATCAGGCTTCCCACCAGCTTGACGGCTTCCGACCCGGTCTGAGCCTCCCCGACTACTGTGAACTAGCTGCGTTCTTTGTTAGAAGCAAGCAGCCAGTTGCGGAACTCACCGGCATCGTCGGCGAGAACAACCCGGTAAACTCCGATTCGGTCTGTGGCCAGAGTTCCTCCTCCTCACTATGCGGTGTCCGGCAGTTAAACTGCCAGCAAACGATCAAGATGGCCAAACGGTTTCCCCCGATTAAGGGGCGCCGCTAAGAATCCTCCAAGTAGACCAGGGTAGCTTTTACCCGGGAATGAACGCCCTCTTCGCCAGGAATCTGCAAAACTTGATAGATGGCATTGATATAGGTTTCAACCGACTTTTCAGTCAGTGTCAGCCGTTGGGCTATGGTTGTGTTGTTGAATCCTTGAGCAATCAGCTCCAACACTTGCCGATGCCTGGGAGTTAGCCTGGCCGCCGGGGAGCCTCGCTTGGGTTGCAGGCTCTCCACAACTTCAGGGTCCAACACCACCATGCCGTCCACGCTGCCCTGAATCGCCCGTAGCACCGAAGCCATGTCGGGGACATTCTGTTTCAACAGATAAGCCCAACCGGGAGTTTCGCTCAAGGGGAGGCTGGAAACGTACCGGCGGTCCTTGTGGACGGAGAGTATGACGATTCCGGTGTCCAGCCGCCTCTCCTTGATCTTTAGCGCGGCATCTATGCCGTCCATCTCGCCCGGAAGCTCGATGTCCATTATCACTGCGTCAGGATTCTTCTCGGCGGCCATCGCTACTGCGGATTCGCCATCGGTAGCCACCCCAACGACGTCAAGCCCCGGCTCCGCGTCAAGGGTATGGCGCAGCATCTCACGGAAAAGGGGTTCGTCCTCGACTATGAGTATCTTTAGCGGATCCAAACCGTGCTCAGCGCAAATCTCCGGTCAAGTCTCATTGGACTTGGGAGCCAAATCCCCACTTCGCGCTCATTACGACAGCGGCCCATAGTCGTGTCTACCACATGGAGTTACCCCTATCCATCATCGTGCTAGCCCGTGGCGGGTAACGGGAAAACAGTATGTCAAAAACCTGGAGAAGCACGATGCCCCGCGGGAAGTTGCGGCGGTACTATTTCTTTAGTTGGCCTCGCAAGGCAATAAATCTGGCAGCAACCGAAGAAAAGGGAGAAATGAAATGGAACGGAACAGATTCGCATCACCCGGGAATCTAGGGACAGACCAAAGAGGAATCACCGGCCTGGAAACGGCCATCGTGCTCATCGCGTTTGTCGTGGTGGCGTCGGTGTTCGCTTTCGCCGTCCTCAGTACCGGACTGCTCAGCTCGGAAAAGAGCAAAGAAACCGTGTTGGGAGGCTTGGAGGAAACATCGTCGACGCCGATTCCACCAAGGCCTGGATAGATACCGTCAAGTTCACCCTGACCAGCGCCGCCCAAGCGGCGGATGCGGTGGACCTTTCCAGCACCGGCGTGGTAATCACATACCTGGATCAGGACCAAGCCTTGAACTGCACCAATGGGTCGGGATCAGGTTCGTCCTATTGTTTCTGGACCACGAGCTGGATCATCGGTTCCGGGGACTTGGTGGATCCGGGGGAGCAGGTGGATGTGACTGTCGACCTGTCTAACATGACACCGGTCTTAGGCCTGAAGAAGGAATTCACCATACAGGTGAAGCCCAATAAAGGAGCGGTGGTCATCGTAAACCGGACCACGCCACCGGAATTCAAGGCGATCCAAGCTCTTAACTGAGCAGGCCGGGCCGCGGGTTAACCGGACTACCCCACCCTAGTTGAAAGCCATCATGGAGCTGAATTAGGTCTGCGAGCCGATCGGAGCCAGACACATCATTGGAAGAATTTGCTGCGCCCTCATCCAGTCTCCTGGTTGCCTCCAGGACCGCCCATTTTTGGAGGGGCGGGGACGGGTGAGCAGGCGCCGCTAAGATATTAAGAAGTCACTACCAAGAAGACCGCCGGTGGGACAGCCCTCCTCACCGGCGGTCTTTTGCGCGTCTTACCCGAAAGCTGGTGGGGCCTTTTTGCCGCCTTGCCCAACGCAAGTATTCGGACATCTGGGGGTTGGCGCGGATCAGGTCGATGGAGTGTAGCTCCTTGGCCAACGTGGCTTCAGAGAAGAGGGCGTGGAGTTGCCGGTGACAGGTGGGGCAAAGCTTGGCCTTGGGTCCAAACCGGCCACCCTTGGCGCGGGGGACCAGGTGGTGCACCGTGTACCGCTCTGCCTCTCTCAGGCACAACTCGCAAGCGGCAGACTGGCCGTTGTTACCGGTCTTCTCACCTTTGGATCGATCGGAATCGCGCATGATGGAACCGGCTATTCTTGCCCCGGCTGTTGTAGCAACCGCCAACTGGGCAAGTCCACTCTCCATTCGTTTTCCTCAAGCAGCATGGGCACGATCAAACCGGACATCATGCGGCCACTGGAAACCTGGCTTTCATCGCCGGTCATCCCGAAGGGAAGAAAGGCGAAGGCATGGTCGTCGTCCAGGTACGTGGTGGGGGCCACGCCCAACTCGGTTAGGTCTTCCAGTGGCCACAGTCTCAGGATGGTGGTCCGGAAATCTTCCATCATAGAGGGGCGGCGGGGATGGGATGGATCGTAGGATGCCCGGTAGGCCTCTTGCATATCGATGTCGTTTCGGGTGGCCCAGACGCCCATGCGCATTCCACGGGTTTCCTTGGAAAGCATGGACCAAGCTAGGTCCATCAGATTGTCCCGAACGGCTTCGGCGAATACTCCGGCCCGGTTGCCGCATTCGTCAGGCTGTTGGCTTCTCTTCTCGCCGGGAATTTTCATGCGCCTTCCATTATGTCACAACCCCTGTGTCACAGCCTCCATGAGGTTCGGTTGAGTTGCAGTTAATCGCCGGAATCACCGTCAAATTATCGGGTACCTGTTAAAGGCGTCCGGTGCTTACCATCCGACGGCGTATCCGTCCCGCCGGGGGTCGGCGGCTCCGTGCAGTGCTCTATTGTCTTGGTCCACCTCAATCATAACCTCACTGCCCGCGGCCAGCCAGGGACCCAAGACGTTTAACGTGTGCCCGCGATTCTCCAACTCGGCCCTTAGCTCGGGAGAAAACCGGCTTTCCATGAGCAATTCGTTCTCGCATGTATGAGGGAAATTGGACTCTGTGGGGCTTTGAGTGTTCCGCCAGCGGGGCGCTTCCACAGCTTCGGCGACGGTCATCCCGAAATCCAATAAGTGGGTGATTACCTGTAGGTTGGTCTGCACCTGCGTGTCGGCCCCCGGGGTGCCGCAAACCAGCTTTAACTGCCCCAATGAGGTTTGGGACGGGCCGCCCTGACCCGGGGATTCGGGTGGGGCGAACACCATAACCGGATTCATGGTGTGCCGGACCCGCTTGCCCGGCTGCAGGCAGTCAACGTGGTCCGCTTCCAGGTGCCAGTAGGTCATGCGGTTGTTGAGCAATATCCCCGTGTCTCCGGCGATAAGGCTGGACCCCCAGGCGCTTTGGATGCTTTGTAACTGGGATACGGCATTGCCCCACCGGTCCACCACCGCGAAGCATGTGGTGTCTTCCTCTCCATCGCCCCCGGTGACCACCGGAACTGCTGTCTGACGAGGTTTGGCCGCTTGGAAGTCCCAAGGGTTTCCCGCGAGAATCTCCTGGGCCGCCCGGCTGGGGTCGATCAACTTGGCTCGTTCTTTGGCGTAATCTTTGGAAAGTAGGCCCTCGATAGGAATGTCGGTATAGTCAGGGTCGGCCATGTAGGCTTCCCGGTCGGCGAAAGACAGTTTCTTGGCTTCGACCATAAGATGAACGGAGGCAGCGGTGTTGCAACCCAGGGCCTGCAGGTCGAACTGCTCGACCAAGTTCAACTCTTGGAGAAGTATGTGGCCGCTGGAGTTGGGCGGCGCTTCATAAATAACGTGACCCCGGTAGGTGGTGGAGATTGCCTCCTGCCAGCGGCTGTGGCAATCGGCCATATCTTTCATGGTCAAGATTCCGCCCTGCTCCTGGCTGAACTCGACGATTGCCCGGGCTATAGCCCCTTTATAGAAGGCCTCCTTACCGCCGTCTGCCAAGGCTTGGAAAGTTCGGGCGAGGTTTTGCTGGTAAAGGATCTCTCCGGGACGCAAGGGTCGTCCATCTCGGGTGAATACCGCCTTGGAAGTTGGGAACTGGCACAACAAAGAGTCGGCGGCGATGGCATTGGATAACACGCGGCTGATGGGGAACCCGTTGTCCGCCAGATCTATCGCGGGGGCTAAGACTTGGCCCAATGAGAGGACGCCGTATTTCTCGTGGGACGCCAGCCAACTATCAAGTAGGCCGGGCACGGACACGGAAAGGATGCCCTTCGTCGGGATACCCTCAGGCAGGTAACGCTCACGGGTTGCGGCGTAGGGGGCCGCCCCGGTTCCGTTGCAGATCTCGATGCGGTCCGACTCTTTCCAGTGGACCATGATGAATCCGTCGCCGCCGATGCCCGACATTAGTGGTTCCACCACGTTCAGCGCGGCGGCGGTGGCGATGGCGGCGTCCACGGCGTTGCCTGCTTGTTGCAATATGGAGATTCCTGCCTGCGAGGCCAGAGGATGCCCCGAAGCAACCATGCCGTTGCGCCCCATGACCACCGGCCTATGGGATTCAAAATTCACGCTGTGTGGTGACTGGGCCATCGGTTGCCTCCTGGTGATTATGGTCGAATTTCGAACCGAATAGAGCGGAAATATTCCAGGCGAAATTCAAACAGGATTATCCTTTGGGTCCGGCAGGCAGTCAAGCAAAGAATCATTCGGCGGATCCTTGGATTGGGACGTACTGCCCGCAATTGGCTATGAGGTTGCGAAGACAAAAAAGAACCGCCCCGATGCTTCGGGGCGGTTCTAAATCTTATCTTAGTTCATTTTTGAGGAGCTAATGTCCTCCGCAACCGCCGCTACCACATCCACAACCGCCGCCGCCGCCGTCGCCACATCCACAACCGCCGCTGCCACATCCACCACCGCCGGCGCTGGCAAACATCGGGTTGTTAATCACGAATCCGACCTGTCCGCCGAAGTTCTCCACAAAATCTATGGTCGCTGCCTCAAGAAATGGAACACTGTCCGCGTCCATCAACAGGTTCACTCCGTCCAGTGTCAGGACAGTATCGTCGGCCTGGGTCTCCTTTTCCATGGTCAACATGTACTGGACACCGCCGGATTCCGCGGGCATCGCAATCACTCGCAGGGAGCTTTCGGTTTCCCCTTGTTCTTCCATGACTTCCTTGAGTTTCTCTATGGCTAGTGTGGTGACTTCCATTAACTTCACGCTCCTTGTTATTGAACCAAGTAGCGAATCACGCTGTAGGTTTGGCTAAGTCAGGCTATCACAAGGGTAGATTTCAGTCAACGATGGTAACACCCGATTAATGCGGATTCGGCTGGTGTTCGATCAGAAATTCAGATATTCGAGTACCGCCCCCATCTGGCCACTGCCACTGGCCGGCAATTCAAGTTTCGGTTAGTGTCACTATACGAATATATCCACCAACGATCTAACTGTGACCGGGGGTTGAACGGCACCACCAGCGCTGTTCACGCCGACAACTCGGGCGTTTACATCCCCCGTTGGCCCGCTTTTATCGATCGTGCGGCTCTCATACAAACCTGGCGAATCTGGGCCAGGGCCGCCGATTTCGAGCCATTTTTCGTCGATGCCGACGTGGACACCGATGTTCGCATTCTACTTGAACCTTACAGAAGGCCCCCTATTTAACTCTTGAACAAGTCTCTCCATGCCCGGCTGATACTCAGTCCGCCGTCCACCAATCGCTCTCTAACCCGTGAAACCTACTACATCCCGGCGCTAATTCGGGGAACCGATACCCTCGCCCCATGGCCATGCCCAACCCTGACACCGGTTCATTCCAGATTCCGGGCCCTGCCTCCCCATAGAGAATCACTTGACTTGCTAGGGCGAGTAAGCTAAAATTTGCCAGCTTCGCCATATTTAGTATTACGTTCCATAGATCGATTAGTTAGGCTTGGGGTTGCTGTGACTCTCCCATTCAGGCTTAGAATGTAAAGCTTCGGTCCACCTGATGGAATTCAAATCCATCAGGTGGATTTCAACGTAACACCTGCCGGAACGTGGTAGGGGCACTTAGTAGTAAGAAGACGGAGGATTGGTTATGCGGACACACCCTTGGGTAAAATTTCGGACGTTACTTCCCATGTTAGCTGCTTTTTCCCTATTGCTGGCTGTTGCCTGCGGCGGAACCGCGGCCGAGCCACGGGTAATCGAGAAAGAGGTCATTGTCGAGAAGGAAGTAATCAAGGAAGTACCCGTTGAAAAGCAGGTAATTGTTGAAAAAGAGGTCGTCAAAGAGGTAATAAAGGAAGTAGCAGTCGAAAAAGAGGTAATCAAAGAGGTAGAGGTAATCAAAGAGGTAGAGAAGGAGGTAATTAAAGAGGTGGTCAAGGAGGTCATCATCCGGGCCACTAACACCCCCATCCCCACCGCTACCCCAGGCGCCCGGCCCACCCCGGTGCCCGGCCAGGCGCCCGTGTACGGACAGCACGTTAACATGCGCGCTTACGCCGACACCAAGGACTGGGACCCGCTGGGATCCTCATCTCTTTCCAGTGTGATCTCCTACTCCCAGCTCTACAACCAGGTGGTGCAGTACGACAACATCGACACCAGTAAAATCGTCTGCGACCTGTGTACGAGTTGGGATATCTCCAACAGCGGCATGACATTCACGTTCCATCTCAATAGGAATGCCAAATGGTTCGACGGTACGGACCTAACCTCCGCCGATGTGGTTTACGCTCTTAAGCGCTATTACGATCCCAATGTCTCTATCGGCAGGTCAGGACTTACCCGCAACTATGTCGATGAGAATCTTGACAACGGTTTGAAGGCCATCGACGGCGACACCGTCGAGTTCAACCTCCAGTTTGCTTCGGGGGCGTTCATCAAGTTCTTGGCAGTCGATTACGCTAAGATCCTCCCCAAGCACATAATGGAACAAGGGGTAGACCTGAACCAGGCTGAAAACGTCCTCAAATACAACGCTGGCTCCGGTCCCTTCATCTTGCAGGAATATAAACGAGGCAACTTCTACAAGGTGGAGAAGAACCCCAACTACTTCAAAGTGGGACGTCCCTATTTCGGTAGCATAGACCACTACATCATCACTGACGCCTCCCGCTACATCTCGGCCCTCAAAGTGGGCCAGATTGACATGTCCAACGCTGGCGGGGCGTCTCTGACCCCCAAACAAAACATCGAGCTGGTTGCTGACACCGACAGCGAGGTCGTGGCCCACTTCTTGTCACCGTCCTTCAACGTGGGTCTGATGATAAACCGCAAGAAAGCGCCGTTCACTGACCCTCGTGTGCGAAAGGCGATCTACCTGGCCTTGGACCGGCAGGCGATCGACCGTATCGTATTGGATGACACCGCTGGAGAGCCCATGGTATTCATGCCTGGGATGGCCCATTCCGAAGACGAAGCCTCGAAATGGCCGGGCTTGCGTCCAAAGGATACTCCCGGCGGTAAAGAGGACTTGGCAGAAGCCAAGCGGCTGATGGCTGAGGCTGGCTTCCCCGACGGGTTCAAGACTGACTTCCACTCCCGGAAGGTCTCGTTCTATGTACCGATCTGTCAGGTGGTCAAAGAGCAACTCAAGGAGACCCTTGGTATCACCGGCGACCTCGCGACTCACGAGAGCGCCGCTGGCTACAAGATGTACGGCACTGCCCGGGCCGCGGACGCCGAAGGTGACTGGGGCTTGGGCTGTCAGGGTGAGGGAATGGTCGTTCTGGACGCTGATGCCGTCTTGGGTGGCGTATACCGGCCGGGCGGAACCAGGAACTATACCGATTGGTCCGACGATAGGGTCGAGGAGCTGTTCCAAATACAAAAGGTCGAGCAGGACCTGGACAAGCGCCGGGAATATCTGCGGGAAATCGCCGACATCATCCGGGTGGGTGACAACCACTGGGTAACTCTGGTGTGGGGCCGGTTCTTCTGGCAGATGCACCGGGACGTTAAGGGCTTCCATCCGCCCCAAACCGTCCAGTATGGCTTCAAGCACGAACATCTCTGGCTCGATCGGTAAACAACCGGTAAGGTAAGTGAGTTCTGCGGCACCCTGGCCCGTATCTCGGGTCAGGGTGTTAGCTATGGTCGGGAGACCCTCTTAGTTTAGGTCGCGGTTCAAATGAAACTAAGAGGGTCTCCCGAGGCCAACTCATATGGCGGACGTACCGCTAGAAACTTCCTGCTTAATCTCCCTGAACATCGGAAGAGTGTAGATGAGACAGTACGCGATAAAAAGAATAGGTCTGTTCATACCCACTGTTATATTAGTAACTGTCTTGGTCTTCGTGCTGATGCGGATAATCCCCGGGGACCCCGCATTGGCCATTCTGGAAGATGAAGGAGGCGGCTCCTATACTCAAGAAGACCTGGCTAGACTGCGTCACGAAATAGGTACAGACAGGCCTATCGTGGTCCAATATGCTACCTGGGTTAGCGGGGTGGTCCGGGGGGACTTTGGGGACTCTCTCTGGTTTAAGGCCCCGGTCATGGGTGAATTGAAAGACCGGATACCGACAACGGTGGAGTTGGCAGTGTTCGCTATGGTCCTGGCCATGGTCGTAGCTGTCCCTCTGGGTGTGGTTTCGGCCATCAACCCCGACAGTAAATTGGATTACGCTGCCCGGGTGTTCACCCTGACCGGTATCGCTCTGCCGACATTCTTCACCGGGATCCTGATAATACTGTTCCTGGCGATGCTGTTCAATTGGCTACCGCCACTGGGATACCAGACGCTCTGGGATGACCCGAGCTCTAACCTGCAGCAAATGTTCTTTCCAGCCTTGGCATTAGCGGGTTATGATTTGGCTTTCATCGCTCGGGTTACCCGCTCCGCCATGATGGAGATTCTGCGGGAGGACTACATGCGGACCGCCCGCTCTAAGGGTCTGTCCGAGCGGGTCGTGCTGGCCCGTCACGGATTGAAAAATGCTTTCCTGCCCATTCTCACCATCTCAGGCTGGCAGTTCGGTCGCCTCTTTGGCGGCACAATCATCATCGAGAGTATTTTCCTGGTTCCTGGCATGGGACGGATCCTCATCGAGTCCATAGGTCACCGGGATTACGTCATGATACAGGCGGTCGTTGTGATAATAGGGTTGTCCATCGTAACCATAAATCTGTTGATAGACCTGCTTTACGGCTGGTTGGACCCACGTATCCGTTTCGCGTAGCGTGGCCGACCAGCGGTTCGCCACAGTGACAGGAGGTAGCAAGGGATGCTTGTAGACCGAACCCAGGAAACTGCCGCAGCGGAGACTTTGGCCGCACTTCGGCCGAAGTCTCCACTTCCCGTTGCGCTGCTCCGGTTCTGCGCCCACCAACCCCTGGGTGCTTTTGGCGCTGCAGTGCTCATATTCGCTGTCGTGGTCGCCGTGTTGGCGCCGATGCTTGCGCCCTACAGTCCCACAGCGATAGAGGTAGCGGAGAAATTCACACCGCCCTTTAGTAAGCAGATCCTGGGCACCGACGAACTGGGCCGAGACGTGCTGAGCCGGTTGATCTTTGGAGCGCGCATATCCATGTCGGTGAGTTTGTTAAGCGTGGGCATAGCAATCTCAGCCGGTACGTTGATCGGCATCTTCAGCGCCTACTCCGGCGGTAAGACTGACCTGGCTATCCAAAGGCTGGTGGACACAATGATGGCATTTCCGGCCATCATCATGGCATTGGCACTGATGGCCGCTCTGGGGGCTTCTCAGACCAACGTGATTGTGGCCTTGGTGGTGATACTTCTGCCGGGCGCGGTAAGGGTCGTCCGGTCCCAAGTTCTCAGCATCAAAGAGCAGGACTACACTTTGGCGGCACGAGCTATTGGTGCCGGTTCCACCAGAATCATGCTCCGTCATATCCTCCCCAACGTCATGGCCACTTACATAGTGTTGAGCACCATTACTCTCGGTTATGCCATCGTCGTCGAGGCGTCTTTGAGCTTCTTGGGCGTGGGGATCCCACCGGACATCCCCTCATGGGGCGGTATGCTGAACCTGGGCGCCACCACATACATCGATGTGTCGCCGTGGCTATCGGTCTTCCCAGGTATTACCATTGCGGTGATAGTGTTTTCGGTCAACCTCCTTGGCGACTCTCTTCGGGATGTCTTGGATCCCAAGCTACGGGGCCGGTAACTCTATAGAACCGGACTACGGCGTAGTTAGTAGCCAAACCGTTTTTGCTAGGCACAATTAGGGGATAGGACTCAGTCCTATCCCCTTTGTATTGTCGAACCATCCGGGTGGTGACATACCAACAATGCCCGGATATACTGACGGCATCCTTCCCGAAGGGTTATAGAGAGGCCAACCCCATGAGTTGGAACTTTGAACTAGTAGCCGGTCCCTATGGTGGTACTACCGAAGGACCGGTCTGGGATGGGGAGGCGTTGCTGTTCACCCATATCCCTGCCGACCGGATACTGAGATACGACCCAAAGACTAGCGAGACCACCGAGTATTTCACTGATACAAGGCGCGCCAACGGTCTCTGTTTCGACTCCCAGGGAAACCTTTACGGTTGCCAAAGCGGCGGGCGCCGCATCGTGCGCTTTGAGAAAGACGGTTCGACTACCACATCCCTGCCCCACCAATTGGAAGGCAAGCAGCACAACAACCCCAACGACCTGGCCGTGGATAAGCAGGGCCGTGTCTGGTTCACTGATCCTTTCAACGCTTCAGCCGGCGATCAAGAACTGGACCACATGTCGGTACTACGTTTGGATCCAAAGGGCCATGACCAATGGGAGTTGACCAGGGCCACCCACGACGTCAGCCGCCCCAACGGCGTTCTGATATCCCGCGATCAGAAAACCCTTTACGTGGCCCAGAGCGACTATTCCCCCGACCAGCCCCGTCAATTGAGAGCCTACCCGATCAACGATGACGGCTCGTTGGGCGACTACGTCACCTTGCATACTTTTGGAATCGATCATCGGGGCGTGCAAAGAGGCGTCGACGGCATGACTCTGGACGCCGAAGGCAACATTGTGGTCTGCGCCGGCTGGGAGCAGAGCGGACCCGGCCCGATCATTTACGTCTTCGCACCCACGGGAAGGATCTTGGAAACCCACGCCTTGCGAGTGGACCGCCCGACCAACTGTTGCTTCGGCGATCCTGATATGAAAACCCTCTACGTGACCACCGGAGGCGGCCACCTCTTCCGGGCCCGGACTGATCGCACCGGTTGGATAATGTGGCCTTGACCGTCCCAATCTTCGGACAAGTCCGGATCCAATGGCCAAGTTGACTGACAAGCCGAGTAAAAGAAAGCGGGCCGATCTGCTTTTGGTCGACCACGGGCTTGCCGAAAGTCGGCAACAGGCTCAAACCCTCATCGCCGAAGGACTGGTTTTCAGCCGCGCGGGGCGGGTCCTAAAAGCCAGTTCAATCTTGCCAGGGACAGATTCCCTGGAGGTTCGCGGCAACCTTCCCTACGTTAGCCGCGGCGGCTTGAAACTGGCTCACGCTCTGGACAATTTCAAACTTGCGGACGCGCAGCCCGGCATTGATCGCCCAGTTGATCATCCGGCCGAGCACGG
>JYMV01001712.1_pt1 | contig 13794 bp, 26 predicted proteins | sample 338911 | NCBI WGS metagenome assembly JYMV01 (sample SAMN03354496, study PRJNA234377) | hydrothermal vent metagenome | biome: Deep sea; feature: Hydrothermal plumes at the Eastern Lau Spreading Center, Western Pacific Ocean; material: Seawater | place: Tonga | collected 2009 | depth 2000 m m
AAATATTGAAAACTTCCTCATCTCATCGATGGTATGCATCCAATCTCGCTCCCTAACACCTGTATGTGGATACACTATCCACCATATCGCCGAGAAAAATTGAAATATAAGTTCCAGTTAAAAAAATAGCTCCCCAAAGTTTTCCACGATATATACAATGTGGGTTACAAGGAGCGTATGAAGAACTTCTTTAAAGCACCACCTGAGCATTCGTTCAAGGTGGGCGACTTAATCACGTGCAGCTGCCATGGTGGTGTGGCCATCATCATCGAGTTATATGACGAGGGTGAAGAGGTGTCAATGAATATGGCGAAGATATGGTGGATAGTGTATCCACATACAGGTGTTAGGGAGCGAGATTGGATGCATACCATCGATGAGATGAGGAAGTTTTCAATATTTCAAAAAATACGACGTAAACGTTTCTAAGCTAAGCTTAATTACTATTGCATGGAACCCATTAATTATGACAGCGTATCATTCGAGATTGGGGATTTAGTTAAGTTTATAGGGCTTAGTTATACACCAGATTATTATATACCAGCGAAAGAGCCGGAGGTCATGGGTATTATAATAGATGTAGTTGCAATTAAGGGGAAATATATCACGCGCGTGTGGATGTACCGGGTGTATTGGTTTAAGACGGGGAGAGTGACTGAGGCAGTGGGTAGTCACTTGCAATTGTTCGTCCGCCCGAATCCACAATAATATCCTTCAGTTCTTGGTGCGCATCGGGAATACCGGACTATTTATTGTGTATGCAATTACTTTTAACTCCTGATAAACTTCATGCTCTTATTAACGAGGAACTTACTCGGTCCGATAAGTCCGAAATCCGCGATATCATTTCTACAGAACTTGATAAGCGTTTTCGTTCTGCTGACTTTAAGAAGATGCTGGCTGATGAGATCGAAAAGGTTCTCGGTACTAAGGAAACCAAAGAGGAGATCGGCGAGATCACCAAGAAGGTGCTTAAGAAGCTTTATAAGGACATTTCATACCATCACCCCTACATTATCGATCGTATTAAGGTTTAAACTATCACTATGAATTCATTTTTCTACATCCCTTTAATGGGAACTACTCTGCTTGCACTTATTAATATCAACGACTCTCCAAAAAGCTTTTCTGATGTCATAGAATTCAATGAAGTTTGTGACGTTGACTATTCTAAGGTCTCGGCCATCGCAACTTGCAAAGTTGACGATGTCGACATGTCTTTTAAAGAGAAGGTTAAAGTGTGCACGATAAAGATGCGCGTCATAAACCCGTCACCAATCTTTAATTAATTTGCCTCATATATAATATGTGGGCGCATACGATTTTAAGATCGGCGATATTTTGTACGATACCATTAGCAAGGATATCGGCATTCTGATTAGTCGATTCGATAACGGTGCTGTTATGCGAGAGCATGACTTTTATTTGTGGGTGTGGGAGGTATACTGGACACGCGAGCTTCATCAATTCTATTCTGAGGATGGCTTAAAGAATATGGTGACGTCTGAGCGACTAATTCACTTTGGGAGCTTGTAGCTGGTTGTGTGTGCTAGTTAGCGATGTTACATTGATTTTTAAAACAAAAAATTTAGGAGAAAAAATTGGACAGAAAAAATCGCGATTTAACTGATTCAAATTCTGGTGCACCCCCTGCCGGCACGCTTGTATCTGCAAAAGTATATGACGCGTCTGGGACGGAGACCATTACGAAGGGCTTTATTCTCAAAAATATTGCCGGTGCGCAGACTTCACTTTTTTCATCTGTTTCAATATATCTTCTTGCTAGCCATACAACTGAAACTATTTTTACAAATCAAATTATAGAGGTTTTGTCTTACCCCGCGTAGTTACCTTGTGAGACCTTTCATAGAAAAAGCAAAAAAACTCTATGTTGGTATGTGCTACACTGCATGGTTTGCAAATATATTCGTTTTATTCGTGGGCGCGGTGCAATCCAACAAAGAACTTCAAGTGTTGGCTTTTGTCAATATGATCTTGCTTAGTTTTGTTTTAATAAAAGACGGAAACGAAAATTCGACATAGTTAGTAATAGGCGGGCGAAGAATTGAAAAACTTAATACTGGCCATTATATGTTCTCTCGGGTGCACTACGGATTACGGCATAGTAAAGGGAGGCGAAACTGAATACATCTATATTACTGAAACCGAAACAGTCACTGTAACGGAAACAGTGACCGAAGAAGTAGAAGTCCCCGTATATATCGAAGTAGAAGTACCAGTTTATATTGATACTGGTGTTGATGATCCTGGATTAATCTGGGTTGATTCCTTTATACAGCCAAACACTGTAGATGGAATAGATATTTTGTGGGTTATCGATACTTCGGGTTCGATGCACCGGTTTGACGCACAGTTATTACTGGGTATTGAAACTATGTTGTCGGCTCTGCCTCCTACAAGCTGGCGTTTAGCCATGATTCCCAATGATCCCGGGCAAGCAGTACTTGAAGATCAGTTCCCCTTAGTCCCTGGTGATGATATATTTGATGCGGAGGCCATGTATTCTGCTATGGGTAGAGGTGGTAGAGAAGAAGGCTTTGATTCTGTTTACGAATACATTATAAACGACCCATATGCTACAACATGGATGAGACCCACCGCTGGCCTTTTGGTAGTTTTTGTTTCTGACGAGCAGGAGCAAAGTGATGATCACTTCATAGACGTCCCCGATTTTATAACTTGGTATAGAAGTATTCGTGGAGGTTCCGTTTTTATGGCCAGCATCATAAACTTGGATGCTACAGAATCAGTGTGTTTAACTACCCCCAACCCAATTGATGTGGGAACTCGCTATATGGATGCCACCGCTGCTTTTAGTGGCAACATAATTGATATATGCGCAGATGATTGGACGGCCGGCGTAGCAGATGCCGCGGCCTCTATAGAACCCCATGAGTCCTGGACGTTAACCCATCCAGCAGAACCTGATTCAGTACGCGTATTTATAAACGGGGTTGTCCAAGACTCCGGAATGACCACGTGGATATACTCATCAACCGATAACACAGTTTACTTTTCAACTATTCCCGCGGGTTCTGCATTGGTAGAAATAGGTTATAGATATTATCCGCCTGTTTCACCTACCGACACTGGCCCATAAGGAATAAAAAATGAAATATTTAAAACTATTATTATTAATGTTGATATCAACGACAATTTATGCGGCGCCGGGTAATGGACCTTATACTCCTGACAAGCCTAATGAAAATATAAGTTCTAGTATGTCCACTATAGAAACTAGAATCCGTCAGGCTGCTGTTAGAGTCACAGTTCCGTTCTCCGGTGGACACGGTTCAGGTTCTTATATTAAGTATAAAGATGTTCACTTAGTGTTTACTGCGCAGCACGTGTCAGATGGACCATTGGGTGTAAGTTATTTGGTGACGTATAAACAAGAGTCTCATATTGGCACCTTGATTTACTCGGACCCCATCAACGATATAGCAATTTTATATCTTGCCACTCCCTTTCGGGCTGTAGATCCAATAAAGTTTAATCCTTTGGAAGACGTGGCTAGTGTGGGAACCAATATAGTTTATTCGGGGTATCCCTCCACTCATAAATTGATGTCTTTTACCGGTCGAGTGGCAGGGTATGAAAATGGGCCCGGTATTGGAAAACACATAATTTTACAGACTTATGGGTGGTTCGGGTGTTCTGGTTCAATGATTTATACTTTAAAAGGACAGCAGATTGGTGTATTATATGGTGTTGACGTAGAATACTACCCGAGTACACAGGTTCAAGAGAATATGATTTGGGTTGTACCAATTAATAAGGTTAAAATAGATAAAGCCCTTGGCGATTTTTGTCGTGGGCATTTAGGTAAACGTCCAAAAGCATGTAAATGAAATATAATTGGAACACATTTCTCACGGAAGGTGAGCTAAAAACAGTAGGAGTTGTTGCCTGTCTAAATGATGAGCAGCAATTTTTGATTATCAGGCGCTCCAATATAGATAAGCGAGAAGGACAGTGGACCCTTCCGGGCGGTCATATAGACGACATGGACAGCTCTTTGGAGGCCGGAGCAGTGAGAGAACTACACGAGGAAGCAGGACTCAAGTGTAACGTGAGTGATCTCCAATATTTGGGAAAACCAAAAGAGAAGAAATATTATTTTTTGACTTTAAAGTGGGAGGGTGATGTGAACGTTGATAAACCTAACCCTAAAACCAACGAAATTGAGCACGATGATTACAAATGGGTTACCATTGAAGAGATAAAAGACATAGCTAATACCGAAATTCCGATCTATTTACTGGAGAAAGCTTTGGATATGTCTAAAAATGTTAAATGACGAGCAAATTCTGCTAAAAACAGCACAATTATTGGAAAATTTCGATATTTCCACCAAAAAACCCGAAAAATTGCTCCGGGAACTCGATGATATTGAGTTAGAAGCCCTAGATAGCATTTTAGACGACATGAAAGGCGAAGATATTGCCTTTAACGCCCTTTTTGACGGCGAAATGCGCAAAGTTATCAACTTTCCGACAATGGATCCCTCTACAGACCTTGGAAAATTCGGTAATTTCTTTAAAAAGCAAGATTTTGACGTAGATTGGGAAAAAGGATTGGTTTCAGCCGAGCGAGAGGTATCTAAACATAATCTCGATGATTTAGTGAATCAGCTGATGGGTGGCGCGCCCATGCCGTCCAAAAAGAAGAAAATTCAGATGAAAATCGGCAAATTCTTCGCAAAAGTGGCCGATTTGAGTTCTAAAAGAGATATTTTGTATCAAAAAGTGTATGATTACATGGATAAGATGAATTATACCGGTGCTGACGGCGAATCTATAGACAAACCATGGAAAATTAAGGCAAAAATGCTTAAAGCTGCCCTTGATGAAAAGGATTATGAGAGTTGGGACCGAATATCTGATCAAATTGGCTTATATATCCCAAATCCGGGCGTTGCTGGGCCGGCGCACTACGCTTTGACCGATTTAGCGACTAAAATGGCGAAATATTGGCAAACAAACGCCGGATACATCAAAAAAGAGATAAATAAGATTGATAATGACAAATATTCCATTATTATCACTCGACATCCCATAGATGTGATGAGAATGAGTGATTTTGAGAAGATTACCTCTTGTCACTCTCCACCAAGCCGATCTGGAGGCACAAATGAGTATTATAAGTGTGCTGTTGCTGAAGCACAGGGCCATGGAGCACTTGCGTACGTTGTAGAGACAGAAGATCTGCTTCATGAAACAAATACAAGCAATATTGAGAGCGCAGAGCAAGAAATTCAAGAAGGTGAGGTTTTTTACGATGATGAAAGGCCAGATTCAACCAGCGGTGTCTCGCTAGAGCCTATAAGTCGCACCAGACTGCGCCAAATGCGATATTACGACACTGACACTCCCAAACGCTGGGACGACGGCACAGAGCTAGCAGTGCCCGAGAAACGGGTATATGGCGTCGGTATTCCTGGCTTTGTTGATAGAGTTGTTAAATGGGCAGATGAAAATCAGAAAGAAGCTATTAGAGATATGCCAGAAACCGATGAAATGGTTAATTTGGACAGATTTTGGATATTTGGTGGTTCTTATGAAGACACTGCTGACGAAGAAGGTAGAAAAGAGCTTCTTTCTACTCTGACCGACATCGATGAGATGCATTTTACCGGCAAGGTGCGTCAAAACAGAGAAACCGAAGACGCTTTAGACGCAAATGCCATTTCTGGACTTCTTGGAAGATATAGAGCCGAAGTAGAGCAGATTGAAAACGAGTGGAATCAACATTATGCCGCGGTAGGCGTAAGTGCTAATGTTGAAGGTGATGATGAGGGCGGTGTTTATATTGAAGCAGAAGCTCGGATTACCTTCAAATACGATATTGATGAGCTTGTGAGGTTGCCTAACTCTTATCCAACGGGAATGCATGCTTTTGATAGTATAAATGACATATGGGGCGACATCTTTGATGTAGACTCTGGGTTCGTTAATAAATTCTCGAACACAACTGTTCATGTTGGGTGTAGATTTAACCTAGAGCACCCTGATATTGGAGAATCTGCGCTGATGTATGATCCTGATGGATTTAACGCACTTTGTGAAATCCTTGATAAGCTCGATGATAAGCGCGACGGCTTCAAAGCAACTATTGATGAGTTTTTGAAACAAGAAGGTTATTTGGAAGGCGGAGAATACATCAAATTAGCATATGAGATAGAAGATACACCATTCGAATCCTATGAGTGGGATGTGCGATATGACGGAGAACATCCTCCGGAGTCATATGAGGCCACTGCTGCGGTCTCGCATGACTTTAATGCCAAAGAACTTGGCTTAGATCCTCGAATCTTATTCCAGATTCTTGATTCTCGCGATTGGCGACTGGCGATACGAACTGCGTTACTGGCATCTGCGCAAGAAGCGATAGGAACCGAATATCACCTTGATATAGAGAGTGCCAAGGCAGTTGATTCCGGAGAGGATATAGAATATACCCTTACCTTTAGAATCACTTCAGACGACCCTGACGAGCGCGTAAAGCTATTCCGTGAACTTACGACCGGCGAGGATAGTGATATGGATGATGCTGACAACATAAAAGCAGTCTTTAACAATGTTATGGCACAGTTTTTGAACTCTCGACAGCCATCACATATGCAGCAGAACTTGGATGAAAGCATAGTTAGAACTTGGAAAGGGTTTTTAGGAAGATGAATGAGCAATAAACTAAGTGATCCTAACTTTTTATTCAGCATTCTCACTGCTATTGTTAAGCAAAGTGGGGGGAAAATAGTTTTAACGAAGGACGAGTACGAAAATATCTCAAAAGGTGATTTTTTAGGCATGTATTACGAGCCAAAGACGGATAATCTTATACTTAAAGAGGTAGAACCAGAAGATATGCTTCAGGCATCAGCAATTATTAGAGACAAAAAGGCAACTGATAAGGTTTATGACAACTAATGCGAAATATATTTACCAAACACCCTCAAGAACAAAACGAAACCTATTTGCAACATATGTGGGCCGCATGGAAAATTTGTGCTACACTTAAGATACTGTTGTTTAAATGTTTTATCCATTCTATCTTTCCGTTTCTATTTACTTCTGCAGTCTCTGATAAGATTGAATGTCTTCAAAGGATGACTAAAAGAAAGAAGTCCGATGATAATGAACTTTATGAAATATTTGGAGGAGATTAAATGAAATATTTAGTATTATTTATGCTCTCTGGCGTTGCATATGCCGACGACAAGGAAGAAGAGCCAAAAGTTATTTATAAAGAAAGGACCGAAATTGACTTTGAAGGTGTAGAAGTGGTTGGAGAACTTGTTAAGCCACAAGGCTCTCTGGTTCTCGATAGAAAGCACGCCAAGTTCAATCCTATGATTAAACTTCGCACCGACTTTGATGACGAGATGGATAAATCAGTAGAAGAAATTAAATGAAACCGTTGGATGAAGCGCTTTCCGAATTGGATGCCAAACAAATAGCCGAATATGAAGAGGCGATCGAACTTTGGATCACCTATGGAGGAAATTAAATGAAACTCCTACTTGAAAATTGGCGAGAGTATTTGAACGAAGACAAGCCAATTTCAATAGAAGATGTGCACAAACGTGCAGACGAATTAGGTATCCCCTGGGATGACGATGTTCAATTTATGAATTGGACCAAGGAGATTACGGGAAAACCCCACTTGGATGATCTGACCAGTGAGGAGCTTTTTAAAGTTTGCGCGGCTTTAGAGGGGCGAAAAACAAATGAAAAGATATGAGTTTAATCTTGTAGTAGCTGGCTACGGCGAATCAGTGGACGAGGCTTTTAGTCGCGCATTAAATTCTTTGAGAGAAAATCCAGAAGCAGCAATCATAAATGAAGTTGTCTATGTAATTACTAACGATGAGGATCCACAAGATGAAACTCCTTCTTGAAAATTGGCGAGAGTATCTCCTTACTGAATCTTATATTTTAGACGAAGATTTCTTTGAATCTTCAATTGAACAACTGTTCGACAAGCTAAAAGCTTTCGGGGATCATACTTGGATTTTCTTTGACACAGAAACCACAGGATTTAAGCCCGAGATCGCGCAACTAACAGAAATCGGTGCCATCTCAGCGATCCCCGACAATTGGCAGTTTAGCGAGGTCGAAGCCAAGCAGGGAATCTTTTATGATAAGATCAAGTTGAATCCGGAGACTTTGGCAGGATTCGAGGACTCTGAAGATCCAAATGTAAAGTTTCCTTTAGAGTTGACACGCTATGGCATGCCAAGCGATGAATATAAAGAGAAGTATCCAAAGGGCATGCCTAACGAAGAGGACGTTCTTAGACAGTTCGTCTCATATCTTGAAAATCAACAAAATCCAGTTTTAGTTGCACAGAATGCCGAGTTTGACGTCAATTTTATCCAAAAAAGGGCTGATTTATACAGTATACCGGTTAACATGCGGGAATACCCCATCTTTGATACAATGATGCTAATCAAACTGTGGCATAACTCGCTAATCAAAACGTTAGCTGATAGCGGAGATGAAAGAGCGCAGACCATTTTGCAGGCGCTTACAATGACCGGTAAGTTCGGCGACTATGTAACCGCTTCGATGGGCCCAGTTTCTAAAGCTTATGAGATCAGCACAGACGAGTGGCATAATGCGTTAGCTGATGTTAAAATGATGATGGAGATGACAAAAGTAATTTTTATGGCTCTTCAAGAATCCTCAGATGTCGACATCTCTAAATATCAAGGTAGGACCGCTTGGGGTCTTCGCAAAAAGAAGCGCGGGTATCATAGGAGCGATAAATGAAACACCTACTTGAAAATTGGCGAGAGTATTTGAACGAAGCAGTGGATGTGACAGCCATAATATCTGATTTACTCTCCAACAGCGAATGTTCAGCCACAGAAATTAACAGCGGACAGTGTGAAGAATTCATGATGGATCTTATACAGAGGCTGCCAGATGATGCAATTGAAAGAACGGTACCGTTCGACTCTCATTGGCCCGGTCATTATTGGGTAGAGTATCAGGGTCAGCACTACGACACCGAGGCGCCAGAGGGAGTCAAAGACTGGAAAGACTTGCCGATATTTAGAAGAAGTAGAGATAAATGAAACTCCTACTTGAAAATTGGCGAGAGTACTTGAATGAAGAGGTATATGATTCTAAAAAAATGCCCAGAGCGCTTGAAACCAGCATGCTCGGACACGCTACACGACTAATAGTGGTTATCAATACTTCTAACGGACCTCAAGCATTTTACCAAAGCACAGGTACCGGAACACCGGAGTTGGACACCGGTGATATGTGGCTACCTGCCGGGGGCATTGCCAGAAAATCTAACGGAGATCCGTGGCTTATGAAACATCCCGCCGGAAAAATGCCGGCTCAGGGAACGGAACTTTACAATATTGGTGTTCGTCTAGCGAAGGCATATGAAAGAAAGCCTTTTGAAGAAGATGATATTTGGAGTTGGGCTACATCACAAGGCGCGCCCTCAATGCAGGATGCAAGAACCGCTGGTGTTAATACTTTTGATTATGGACCTGTTTTATTCAATTGGTGGCTCAATAAACACGGCGCCTTAAAGAATGATTGGGCTCAAGGTTCAACCGTAATGGGCTCAAAAGAAGATAGTGTTAATTTGCGAGATCTCAAAGCACAGATCAATCAAGGCTCCCAACAATGAAACTCCTACTTGAAAATTGGCGAAAGTTCATCAAGGAAGAGATGGAAGAACCCATCACAACCCTTCGCATCTTCGACTTCGATGAGACAATAGCCCATACGAGGTCAGAAACACGTGTTAAAGCGCCCGGCGGCTTGGAAGCGACCCTACGTGACCAACAGGAGTTCGAAGAGTATATGAGCGCTGCTGCAGCCAAGGAAGGCATAGAGACTTTCGACCCTGTTAAAGACCTACAAAATCATGGATATGAGATTGACCTAAGTGATTTCTCAATTGTTAAAGATCCAGATGAAATAACAATCATAACAGATCTGTTAAGAAACTTTCCCGAGAACTCAAAAACTTATATCATGACGGCAAGGCGAGGAACTTCAATCGGACCCATTATCGATTATCTTGATGAGATTGGCATTAACTCTTCACAAGTTAGAGTGATGGCCACGCAGGGAGAATCCAAAGGTGACGTGATGGCGCATATGCTTAGACAAAAGCTGATGTCTGACGGGAAATCGAATATCAATCGCATTGAATATTACGAAGATTCTGAAAAGAATATTGCCGACGTATTATTGAAAGTGTGTGAGAACCCAAGTTTAGATGAGATCAAACCATTAGATTTTGAACTTGTGATCAACAAAGTTATCAATAATGATGGCCAGTATAATATTCAACGGATTGAATGTAACCAACCAAACTAATTAAGAACGTAGGAGGGCAAATGATGGAAAAAACAAGTGGTTGGGAAACCTACTCAAAACTAGTTTTACAACAATTAGAAACAATGTCCACCGGCATTGAAGGTCTACGCACCGAATTGCAAAATGTCAAAAATCAACTTACCGAGTTAAAAGCCAAAGAAGATCGAATTCAAGATTTGAAGGCTTGGAAAGAAAAGATGGACGATGTGGCGTCTCCTCCACAATTAAAAGAGACTCTAAAAGAAGTAGAGGAACTAAAGACATTTAAAACGAAAGCTATAACTATGTTTATGGTAGTGCAGGCGGTCATGGGTATTGCCGTCGCAGTTGCCTTAGAAATATTTTAATCTTGACATGTCTTCATGGCATGTTATACTGTTGTATGTGGAAATTTAAAACTGGTGATTTAATTGCCCATCAACACCCCGTTAAAAAGAAACCTCTTAAAATTGGGCTAATAATATGCGATGATAAGGAATCATTTACAATAAAGTGGACTTCGTTTGACAAGATTTTCTTTATGGAAAAAGAAGGGGATATATTTGCAGAGCTAAATAAAACGTTTCTTTTAAACACGGAACGCTTTTATAGAGAAAGGGAAGAGCCATTTTTGTTTCTTCTGGATTCTATATACCTCTGTGAGCAAAGACAATACCAGCGAATCGAAAAGAAGAATAAAACAAATTGTTAGGCAATTTTCCGGTACTCTTTTAGAAGATGAAGTAGAAGAATTAATACCTGAATATGCTATTATAGGTACTGGATATCTCTTTTGTTTTGATCCGTCTAAAAAGCGTTTTGTAAAAGTCAGCCGCGGCTCGAAAGCTTTTATTGTGGATGAGAATATAAATATGGCCGGCCGCATTTTGATATATACTTTTAATGGTGAGCTTGTTGAGATTGAGCCGGATGAACTATTATACACAGGATTTGATTGATGCTATTTAAATTTGGAATATTCTGGAAAGGATTATTGACCCTATTGATATCATGGGGGTTTTACGGCCTTTTTGGTTTTGAGATGACTATTGTTACTTTATTAACAGTTCTAATTATCAAAACTCTTAAACAAGATACATTCTTACTTTAGTACTAAAATAGATATAAGTCCTATTTAAGACGATGGGCAATGAAAAAAGAAAAAGAAAGTACTTTCATAAGTCTATTGAAAGCTCCGGTTCAGTATCTTCACAATATAAGATGTTTCTTGTGAGGTATCACGACGAAGAAAGTAATGCTGTTCAAAATGATGGACCTCATTCTAAAGAAGAGGAAGCCGTTGCAGTTCTCAGCGGTTATTTGAAGCGTGGGATCTGTTCGTGGCTAGTTTCGTATAATGGATGAAGAAAAGCCTTTTGGTGACATAGCAGCGAAAAACTTTAGAGTCGGAGATATCGTCGAGTGGACAACTTGGAGTTCTCATCAAGAGGAGTGGGAACCTCATTACGGTGTCTTGGTTAGTCTGAAAAATGAATTACGGTCAAACAGATTAGTGTCAATTTCAAAAGTTCTTCCACTCAACGGAATTGGTAACGAGATGGAATTCTTTACTTTAAGTTTAAAATTGCTTTCTCGAACAAAAGAAGAGATTAGTTAATTTTTTAAACTATTTAAGAGTAGTCTTCGAAGTATATTAATCTATGAATAATATTTTAACGCAATTAATAAACCAGTTTATGCCCTTTGCGCAGGAACATATAGGGTTTAATGAACCACCAAAATTGTTTTTAAAACAAGATGAAGAAAATGCTAGCAACCCTCTGGGGAAAACTGCGTTTTATAATCCTGCAGAAAAGTCTGTAACGTTATACGTAACCGGAAGACATCCTAAAGATGTACTTCGTTCGTTAGGCCATGAATTGGTACATCACAAACAAAATTGTGATGGAAAATTCGAAAATGCAGGGGATATGGGAGAGGGATACGCTCAAAAAAACCCCCATTTAAGGCAAATGGAAATTGAAGCTAACAGCGTTGGCAGCATGTGCCTTAGAGATTTTGAAGACGGTTTAAGAGAACAAAAGACTATTTATTACGAACATCTACAAAAGGGAGAAAAAACGATGTCTATGAAAGATTGGAAAAACAAGGAATTAACGACGCTATTGTCGGAAGCCTGGGGATTTAAATTTAACACTCTGCAGGAGTTTGATGAATTTAATGGAACCGGAGAGATTCAAGAAGAGGGTGGAGAAGAGCTTGAAGAGTTGGCGCAGGCAAGACAGCCGCGTGAAAGGGCCAAACCCCACGGTACTGGTGCACGCGTTGAGCCGGACGCACCTTTTGGAAAGCCCCCCACTGATAAAGATGAGGAAGAGGAAGAGGAGTCACTCGAAGAGAGTGAAGACACGGGAGCTTCGGAGGACGACGATTCTAAAACTCACCCCGGCGAAAAAGATTATACCACCAAGAAAGGTGATAAACTTAAAGACACCGAAGATGATGGTGCACGAGGCGAGAAGAAGGGTGATGAAGCTGATATTAATGAGAGTGAAGGAAAAGATGAACTGAGAGAGACAATTAAAGCTCTTCTTGGAAAATATATTAAAGGATAATATGATGAACGGTAAGTCTAAAAATTGAGCTTCGAATTGAACTTAAAAAGCTTAAAAAGAAGCTTATACTCGATTTATTATGGATCCAACAATTAGGAGATGAACAAGTGTCTTTAAATTCAACATGGCAAAACTTTCTTAATGAAAGCTTAGACGAAAAAACAATCTTTACTTATATTCAGGGTCTCGAAGAGATAATTGCCAATCTTAAACCTCGTACGATGACCGAAAAGAGAAGAATGTCTTTAGCTAAGCAGCACTTACGCGAAGTTAAAAGAGCAGCCAGAAAAATGCAAAATGAAATGTTTGTATTAGAGGAACGCTTAAATATTTTAGAAGAATCAAAGGAGGGGTAACATGGGCACTCCCGGCCACATGGCTCATCCTTTTGATGTCGATGATATTGAAACAGGCGAAGACCTTGTTGATTATATTAACAATGCTGTCTCTCAGCTAGCTGCAGGAGAAATTGCCGGCAGTGTTAAGTGGGACGGTATTAATACTAGTTTCAAGCTTGTTACCGACCAAGATGGCAAGAAAGATTTTCGTATGGACCGTGGTACTAATCATATTGAATCAGTAGTTGGTATAGACGCCGCTGCTGCATATAAAAAGTGGCCCAGCGGACATGGTATGCCGCCGGCTATTGAGAAACTACTAACTATATTTAATAAAGCTCTCCCGTCAATAGAATCTGAATTGAAAACCCTAGGTTTGTGGGACGATCCAACAAAGTACTTTAATACAGAGTATATTGAAGGAACATCTAACGTTCAAGAATATGGCGCGAATATTTTAGCTATTCATGGTATAAATCAATTTTATGAAAAAAGGGCCCAACCTCACGCAATTAGAAAGGGTAC
>JYMV01013964.1_pt1 | contig 13786 bp, 16 predicted proteins | sample 338911 | NCBI WGS metagenome assembly JYMV01 (sample SAMN03354496, study PRJNA234377) | hydrothermal vent metagenome | biome: Deep sea; feature: Hydrothermal plumes at the Eastern Lau Spreading Center, Western Pacific Ocean; material: Seawater | place: Tonga | collected 2009 | depth 2000 m m
ATGTTCAACCCGTACACCCCATTTGTGACTTTTTCTGTTTTTTTCAGTAACCTCCGCAAATTGGGAATTTAACGGCTTATTTTGGCAGGTTATTTAAATGGAAACCTTGTTTTCATAACCGGCCTGTATTGATAGAAACTGAGGAAAGTAATGGACACCAAAACTCTAAATATTCCGGACGAGGTCAGGCAGGAAATTGATGCCTTCGCCGCAGAAGTAGAACGCCTTAACCGGGGCGAAGTCAGCGACGACGACTTCAAACGGTTTCGCCTGCAACAGGGAATTTATGGCCAACGTCAGGATGGGGAACAAATGGTGCGAACCAAACTCCCTGCAGGAATAATGACCAGCGATCAATTGAAAGGCTTGGCGGATTTTGCCGAAAAATATTCACACGGAATCCTCCACATCACCACACGTCAGGATATCCAACTGCATTATGTAAACATTCAAACCGTTCCCCAGGGTCTTGAGGACCTCGCCAAAGCGGGAATTACCACTCGGGAAGCCTGTGGCAACACCGTGCGAAATGTAACCGCTTGCCACAAAGCTGGTACATGCGCTACAGAATTATTTGATGTGGCCCCTTATGCCCTGGCGGTTTCCAAATATCTTCTGCGAAAGGATTTAACCCAGAACCTGCCGCGAAAGTTCAAGATCAGCTTCGGCGGTTGTAACGGATGCGGACTGGCACCCATCCACGATATTGGACTGAAGGCAGTTATCCAGAAAGATGGCGACAAGGAAGCGCGTGGGTTCCGCGTTCTGATTGGCGGTGGGCTGGGTTCATTTCCTCATGCCGCAAAACATTTAGTGGATTTCATTCCTGCCGACAAAATGCTGAGGATGTGTGAGGCGATTGTCTCTGTCTTCGACAAATATGGGGACAAAAGAAACCGCAATAAAGCCAGGTTGAAGTTTGTTGTCGATAAACTTGGCATGGATAAGATTAAAGAACTCTATGAAGAAGAGTATGCGGCGCTGGATGCAAAGACCTACCCGTCTATTGAACTGCCGGAAGGGGGTATTCCGGAAACGCCCGAGTATCAGCCCAATAACCAATTTGACTCCGACCTAGAGTTCATACTTTGGAAAAGCCGCAACATTGAGCCGCAAAAACAAGAAGGATTTTACAACCTTCAGATCAAATTGATCCTGGGTGATTTCGATGTTCCGCAGGCGAAAGCCCTGGCAAATATCGCCGAAAAATATGCCGGCGGGACCATCATCTGCACGGTCAACCAGAACGTGATGATTCCCTGGGCAAAAGAAGATGCCTTTGGTGCAATCTTTGCCGAGCTCAAAAAAATCGGTCTGCATAAAGCCGGAACCGAAGAGATCCGCGATATTACCTGTTGCCCGGGTTCAGAAACCTGCAACCTCGGTATCACGGCTTCCCGTGGGCTGGTGCAACAACTCAATACTGAGATGGAAAGTGGATTTGAGACCTCGAAGGATTTTGACCATATTACCATCAAGGCAAGCGGTTGCCCGAACTCCTGCGGACAGCATCATATTGCCTCCATCGGCTTTCATGGCGGAGCCAAAAAACTGAATGGGATTCTCACGCCACACTATGAAGTTTTTCTCGGTGGAAGGGTTTCGGAAGACCAGGTGGTGTTTGGCACATCGGTCATTAAAATTCCGGCTAAAAATGCTCCGGCGGCCATGAAGCTTGCTCTCGAAGACTATAAAACCGGAAAGCAGAACAGTGAAACGTTTGGCGAATACTTTGACCGCCAGGGTAAAATTTATTTTCGGGACTTGCTGAAACCGCTGAAAGACCTGCCGAACATTGAACAGTCTCCACAATCATATATCGACTATGGCTCTACGGTTAAGTTCAGTCTCGAAGACCGGGGCCAGGGAGAGTGTGCCGGTGCCGTCACCGACATGATCACCGACCGTATCAGTGAAGCCGAACGTGCCCACTTCCAAGGGAAGCTCAGCCTGGAGAAAAATTTGTTCAAGGAAACTGCTGAACATGCAAAACGTTCAGTCATTGCTTCTGCCAGAGCCTTACTGGTTACAGAGGGCATGGACTTTAATGACGATTGGGAATGTCTGAAAAAATTTCAGTCGCTGGTTATCGACATGGAAATTGTATCGGCAAAATTTGCCAAACTCATCGACAGTTTTGAAGCAATCCCTGAATCCGCAGATACTAAAACCTCCAAGTGGTGGCTGGACGAAGCCGGACAACTGTTGACGGAATGCAAAGCTGTTCAGGAAAAAATGCAGGCTGACAAATCCCTTAGAATACGGGTCGGGGGAGATGATCCAAAAGAAATAGTTGCCTCTAAAGCCGCAAACGGCAATAGCAAACAGAGCATTGACCTTCTTGGGGTCAAATGCCCATTCAATTACGTCAAAACAAAAATTAAGCTGGAAACCATGGCCTCGGGAAGCATACTGGAAGTATTGCTGGATGCAGGCGAGCCCTCTGAGAACGTCCCTCGAAGTATTAAAAATGATGGACACAAAGTCGTTTCCCTGACTGAAGAAAACGGCCATTACAAATTGACCGTGGAAAAGGCTTAGGAATAAATGCTGATCAGCATGACCGGGTTTGGCAGGGCAGAATGCCAGGATGGCGATTATTCCTACAAGGCGGAAGTCCGGTCGGTCAACAACCGCTTTATAGAAATCAATACCCGCCTCCCCAAAGCCTATTTGGATCTGGAAATGCCCCTGAAAAAACTGGTCAAGTCCCATTGCGCAAGGGGCTCCATTAGCATCACCATCACCCTGGCCAACACCAATGAGAGTTCAGGAGAATGGGAAATCAAACCCAACCTTCCCCTTGCCTCTCAATATGTAGAAGCACTGAAAAAAATTCAAACTTCATTGGGGCTTGAGGGCAAGCTGAATATTGATTCTGTGGTCGGCCTCCGGGATATCATAAAAGTAGAACCCGTACCTATCGACCCGGCTAAAGAGGACCTGCTCTTAAACATAGCCAAATCTGCCCTTACCTCCCTCCGGAAAATGCGGGAAGAAGAAGGGGAGCATTTACAAAAGGACCTTGCAGAACGCATTGACCTTATCGAGAAACACGCGGAGCAAATAAAAACGCGCCAACCGGAAATAATCCAGGAATATAAAACCCGTCTTAAAGAGAAAATCAAACTGCTCAATGACGGCATTGAGGTTGACGAAAGTCGCCTGGCCCAGGAAACCGCCATCCTGGCTGACCGGTGCGACGTTACCGAAGAAATCACGCGGTTAGGTAGTCATCTCAAACAATTCAGGAAATTGTTTGAATCGACAGAACCCATGGGACGGAAACTGGAATTTATCACCCAAGAGATCAACCGGGAGGTCAACACAATGGGTTCAAAATCCAGCGATACCGAAGTGGCCAATCTCGTTATAGAGCTAAAAAGCGCACTTGAAAAAATAAGGGAACAGTTACAGAACATTGAGTAATTAGTTTTCACATTTCCACTATCAACTTTTATAAACGTTTGGGATCTCCCCATGGGTAAAGGTTTTGCCATAATACTTTCCGCTCCCTCCGGGACAGGAAAAACCACCACCTGCAATCGTTTGCGAGAAAAATTGCCTGATTTAAAATTTGCAGTTTCTCACACTACTCGGACGATCCGGAATGGGGAAAAGGAGGGTGTGGACTATATCTTCATATCCCAAAAAGAGTTCGAAGATAAAATTAGGAATAAAGATTTCCTCGAATGGGCTCGTGTCCACGATTTTTATTATGGCACCTCCCTCCAGCCCGCCGATACCCTGCTAAAAAACGGATGCGACACTCTGTTGGAACTGGATGTTCAAGGCGTTGAAACTTTGCGGGAAATGCAGTACCAGGGAATATATATTCTTATCCTTCCTCCCTCCATTGAAGAAATGAGGTCCAGGCTTAGAAAAAGGGGGACGAATTCAGAAGAATCTATCCAACAGCGAATCGAAACCGGAAAAAAGGAAATCAAAAAACATAAAATGTACGATTACGTCATCACCAACCATGAGATCGAAAACACGGTGAATGCCATCCTCTCTATCCTGCAGGCAGAAAAAGTCAAAGTTTCCCATTACATTCCACCCTCACCCGATATTGCAGAATTATTAAAAGATGGGGTTGATTGACTATGTCCCACATCGATCTCATGGAATTGGTCCGGGACAAGATAAAAGATCTGAAAGCCTATCAGGTGGAAAACCCGGACGAATGCATTAAGCTGCACGCCAACGAGAACCCTTACCCGCCCTCGCCGGAACTATTAAATAAAATATTCCAACGGCTGGATGAGCTGGAACTCAATCGTTACCCCGATTCCGATTGCAGGGAACTGAAAAAAGCCATCGCCAACAGAACGGGCGCTTCCATTGAGCAAATAATCATCGGAAACGGTTCGGATGAATTGATTCAATATCTAATGCAGGTTCTATGTGATGAAGGGGAAACCATTGCCTTCCCGGACCCCACATTTGCCATGTATGGCATCACGGCACAGTGCCTGGGGTTGAACCCTGTCAGTTTTCCCCTCAATGATAATTGGGATTTCGAGGCCTCATCCGCATTGAAAATACTCGCCGAACACAAGGCCCGAATTGTTTTTATTAGTTACCCCAACAATCCAACGGGCAATTGCTTTTCTGAGCAGGAAATTCAAAAAGTTATTGAGCAGTTCGAGGGCGTCGTGGTTCTAGATGAAGCCTATCATGACTTCTCGGGAAAAACCTTTCTCAAGCAAATGGAAAAACATAATAATCTGGTTATTCTTAGGAGCTTGTCAAAAATTGGTCTGGCGGGACTCCGGGTAGGTTATGGAATTTTTCCGGTCATACTTGCAGAGCAGGTTAACAAAGTTCGCCTGCCTTATAACTCGAATTCCATATCGCAATGGGTTGCTAACGAGCTTCTCAATGATTTTACCCCGGTGCAAAATCAAATCAATTCCATTTTAGAAGAACGGGATCGGCTAATGGATGAATTACCAAAATTGCCCGCTATTACCGCGTACCCTTCGAATTCCAATTTCATTCTGTTTCAAGCCTCGAAGGATGGAGAAAAGGTATTTAATAACCTGAAAGCAAACGGGACCTTATTGCGGAATCTGGGCTCTCACCCCAGATTAAATAATTGCCTGCGCGTCACTATAGGAACAAAACAGGAAAATGACCAGTTTCTGGAGCAGTTACGGAAGGCCGCATCATAAACCGGAATTTGTAAACTTATGAAGCGCTGGATAAAAAGAATTTTTCTAACTGGCTTCTGGGGCTCTTTGGCACTGGTATGGATCGTGGTTGGTTTGTTTTACTATCAAGCTTCCCAGCCTGCCAGCGAAAAAAACCAGGCCATGATCTTTGAGATCCCCCCGGGTATGACCCTGAAGCAGGTGGCCTTGGAACTATCCCGTCAAGGACTGATCCGCAGTCCCAGCGCTTTTCAGGCCATCGCCTATATTCAAGACAAACAGAAGCAGATCATGGTTGGTGAATTCAGCCTGTCACCCTCCATGCCTCCTTCCAAGATTCTTCTTCGAATCACATCCGGTAAAACCGTCCTCCACTCTGTCACCATCCCGGAGGGTTATCGAATAACAGAAATCGCCACGCTTCTTCACTCAGAGGGTCTGGCAGATCAGGAAGTTTTTATCCGCCAAACCCGGGATGAAAATTTAATCCGGTCCCTGGGGATTCCCGCTGACAACCTGGAAGGTTATTTGTTCCCGGAAACCTATCATTTAAGCAAATTCACTGCAGAAAAAAAAATTGTCCAAAAAATGGTGGACACTTTCAGGGAACAAGTTTTAAAACCCCAGTTATTAATGAGTGCCAAAGAAAGTCCTCTTTCCTGGCATGAAATCATTACCCTGGCTTCCCTGATAGAAAAAGAAACCGGGTTGGACTCGGAACGAAAAATAATCTCATCCGTCTTTCATAACCGGTTAAGAAAGAATATGCGTCTGCAAACCGATCCAACCGTGATTTATGCTATGGGGAAGTTTGACGGCAATATCCGCAAACGCGATTTAAAAATCGACTCTCCTTACAACACTTACCGGTATAAAGGACTGCCCCCCGGCCCTATCGCCAATCCGGGACTCAAGTCCATCGTGGCGGCGATATCCCCTATTAAGTCCGATCACCTGTATTTTGTTTCCCGGCAAGATGGTAGCCATCATTTTTCTTCCACCCTGATCGAACATAACCGGGCTGTACAAAAATACCAGTTGCGGAAAGCCCATTTCCGCAGGTGACTTTTTACCGGCGAGCCACCGGTGGCGGTAATATTCTTCCTTAACTTTCTGCCCCGCAGGGGTAAACTGGCAAAAACTCTTAAGGCCGAGTTAGCCTATTCTCGTCAGAGAAAGTTATTGCCCGCTGAGTCCAGCGTCACGCTGACCCTTATTGATGATTAACGTTAAGCCCTGCATCATTTTGTGTTGCGCTTGGAGCCCAGCAAACTCCTTATCCTGTTTATGAATTTTTTCCGTCAGTATTTCATTGGCTCCATTTAACAAAAAGGCGACTTCCCTCCAGCCCACTTCCTGATCATTCGGTTCCATAACTCCTTCCTCCTGATGGGGGTTCGGCCATGTCAAAACTCCGAACCCATAATTAATTGATTATTTAAATGGATTGGCCTAATATAGACAAATATAAATATTTGTTAACCCTAAATATAAACTAATGACTAATAATATTAATGAAAGAATAATTAAATCAAGGAAATCAAAGGGATTCACGCAAAAACATTTAGCCGAAATATTAAATATTTCTCTCCCCACCATGAATCATTACGAAAGCGGAAAGCGGATTCCAAACTCTGCTTTGTTGGCCAAGCTGGCCGGAGTTGTCGAATGTGATCCCGGCTGGTTGCTCACTGGTGAGAGAAGCGGAAATTCGCAAAATCCAGAGTCATCTCTTACCGATTCTTCCATGGAGGGATTTGTCCTGGTGCCCCGATACAATATAGAGACTTCCGTCGGAGGCGGTTCCATCATTCATTCCGAGCAGATTGTCGATCATCTCGCTTTCAAAGCAGATTGGGTTCATAAAGAGTTGGGCACCGACCCTAAAAACCTGGTTCTGGTTCATTCCATGGGGGACTCCATGGAACCAACGATCCGTTCCGGCGACCTGCTCCTTGTCGACCGGAGCAAATCACGCATGAAGGGAGATGGAATCTACTTGATCAATCTGGATGATGGGTTGATGGTCAAACGGGTGGAATGGTTGCTGGGCGGATCGGTGGTCATTCGCGGCGACAATACTGCTGTTTCCAGGGAACAGCTCCTGCCCTCAACGGACCTGGAAAAACTTCAACTCCTCGGCCGTGTCGTGTGGGTAGGAAGCAAGATATAATAAAGCCATGGACTTTATTAATCCATCCTCGAATCATCCGGTTTCTTTTGCAGAAATAGAATCTGGTTACGGACGGTTTCATTACAGGTGATATCAATCTTCAACTTTCGTCCTTCCCGTACAATCACTCCATTGAGCGCCTCAATCTCTGTTATTCTCCCTGCGCGGATATCTTGCAACATGGAAGATTCGTGGCTATAGGTACTGGGCAATAGGTTTTCATAAAAATCCTTTAAATAATCCCCGGCGCTCGGCCAATGGCTGGCATGACCCAACCCCTGCATGACTTGAAAAACTTCCCTTACGATACGCTCCATGAGAACCCGGCTATTTTCGTCCTCCCCCAAATGTCCATAAGGAACTTGCAAAACAGCGCCCAAGGCATTGAGCGGACAGTTATAAAGCATTTTTGCCCACAGATCTTTGCCGATATCGTCCGTGACAGAGCTGGGCAGTCCCCCCAGGCTCAAAGCGTCTGCCAATAACTGCAGGTGGGTGGCATTCCCATCAAACAGGCTACCGAGATGAACAGGCTGAGCGTGCACGGTCACATCCACAACATGAGGTTCTGGCCGGATGAATCCGGTTATAACCCGTGCGTTATAAACTTGTTTGGGCGAAAAAAACCGGGAAAAAATTTCGGCGTTACCCCAGCCGTTCTGGCAAAGAACAATAGGGCTTTTTTGATGCGCCAGAGTCGATTCTGATTTCAATTGCCGCGCTGAGTTTTCCGTATCGAACGATTTGGTGCAGACCAGATAAAAGTCAAAGGTCTCCCGACCCGTTTCAGCCAGGTTTGACGAGGCGGTCAACTGTTGCGGGGTAAAAAAGGCTGGGCCGAAAATACCCTGCCGTTTCAAGCCATTTTTCCTCAACGCAACAACAGTTTGTTCTTTTCCAACAAGATGGACCCGGTGGCCCGCCTGCAATAAAAAGCTGGAAAGCCCCAGTCCCACCGCTCCTGCCCCAAAAACCAATACTTTCACTATTCCTTTGTATCCATCAATATAGTGTTCGGTCACAACGTAGCACAGTATCACTCATTGATAAATTGACCAAAGAGCGATAAACTATGAATCGGAAATAATATTTATCGCTTCAGCGGGTTCCCGGAAAGGAGGGAATTTCATGACTATGGAAAATCAACAAGCACATTTCAACCATGAAGATTGGCTCGATCACCTTAACCGGTATATTGAAACGGCCCGCCAGATTTGCAATGAGCTCTTCAGGGGCTTAAAATCCCTTTCACAAAAGGGTTTGTTGGAAGCCTGGAGCGAAATTCGTTCCACTGCATCCAAGCTCACTCCTCTGGACTTTATTGTTTCAGGATTGGTAGCCCTTACCGGAATTATTGGCGGATTATTTTTTCTGATCGGACTTTGCCTTTTCGGCTATCAGGCCATACTCTGGCTGCAGGATGGGATTTGGACTGAATTCCCGCTATTTGCAGTTTTCAATTTCCTGTTTGAGAACACGATCCTCCATCAATGGATGGCTCACCCGGAGTCCTGGCTGGGCCTGCAAAAACTGTTCTCATGGTTTTTGGAGTCTGTTCCTCTTTCATTGGCATTAATGATTCCTGGTCTTTCCATTGCCCTCTTCATGGCAGGAACCATTATGGCGACCATGCTCTTTCGTTTTATTCAGTTAAGAAAAAGGAATGACTGAAAATACTCCATCGCTCAAGGAAAAACTGGAGGGTTCCAAAAAATACCTTCTAAACGCCGACCTTAAAGGAGCCAACCTGGAAGGAGCTGAATTGGAAGGGGCAGTGCTGGTTGGCGCCGATTTGCGCGGAGCCAACTTAAAAAAAATATACCTCAGCCTAGCTCAAATCTCTAAAGCCAATCTATCCGGGGCAGACCTTACCGAGGCAAATCTCAGCGGGGCGGATTTAAACAAATCCAACCTGGGGGGTGCCAACCTTCAAAACGCCTATATCCGACGTGCCGACCTGCGTGGGGCCAATTTTAGTGAAACCAACCTTACTAAAGCCAATCTTAGAGAATGTGCACTATATAAAGCCTGGATAAAAAATGCGGATTGCAGTGGGGCTAATTTACAAAACATTAAAGCCTCACAAACACAAATGCAGGATACAGTGTTCAAGGGAGCCAAACTGGAAGGAGCAGACCTTTCCGGAGCTCGGCTTGAACGTACCAACTTTGAAGATGCCGGTCTGCAAACGGCAAACCTCAACCATGCAAATTTAAAAGGTGCCAACCTCAAACGGGCGGACTTGCGAGGAGCAAATTTGCACCATGTGGTTGGGTTGACCCGGGAACAGATCGAACTGGCTCTTATTGATAAAAAAACCCTTTTGCCTAATTACCTCAAAATTAAATGGACCTCCGAAACCGCGTTTGAATTTCTTAACGACAAAAATTAAGAGCCTTACCAAAAAACATTTTTGCCATGAGCCCCCCTTGTTTTCAAAGGAGAGGGCAAATTGCAGGCTCATAAAAATATAGATTATTAGAGATCCTCTTATAATACCTTCTCACATTCGGTTTCTTCGGTCAATTTCACCCAGTAGTTCTCCCACTGTTCTAATATTGATTAAATCTCGGTAGCCTGAGATCATACCAATGATCCCTATGCTGAGAGGAAACGGTTCGTCCCGATCGCGTAGGATAATCGTCCCCGTTATATCCTGTTCATTAAACTTGGGAATCTGCTCCACCTTTAATGGAAGCTTCAACTCTTCCACCTCGATCGAAAAGGAATATTGTTTTTCAAGGTATAATTTCAGCTCATCCACTTCCTGTTCGGATAAAAAATAATTAGCCCGACGTAGAATCCATAGCTTTTCCTTTCCGGTTTCCGGCAAGCCTTGGTAATTTTCAATCAACTGGTGATAAGGAACCAAAGGCTCGTCGCGCAAATAACAGACCCAATCCACCTTCACGAAAGTTTCAGGATTCTGGCCAGATAAAAGCCGGGAAGAATCTATCAATGAATAGGCACGATACAGTTTCATCCCTAATATCTCCTAATTCAGCAACCTGCTATTCCAGGACTTACAAACTTAACACCCTGAAAAATTTTTATATTCTCCCCTGCTCGTAAGAGGTATGATGGAAACAGTTTAAGAGGATCTCTATTCATTCGGTAATTTTCTCTAAGGCAATCACTAGGCGTGGGGCGGTTATATTCGTCCCTAGCCTTCCTGCCCCCGGGGGGGGTACAGCTAGCAATAGTTCATTAAGCCGAGTAAGCATTTGCCGCATGTGATATTGCTACATTAGCCTTCATGCCATGCAAGCGTAAAATAAAGACATTGCCGTTTGCCTCCGGCCGCTCGCCGGTGGTCAAAAGCAGTCTTTAGAGATGCCCTTAATTTTAACCGACACCCGTTAATTTTCCATGGACAAAAAATGGATACAGATAGAAAACTAATCAAATTCTCCGCCGCAACAGGATTTTCAGTGGTTTTAGAGTTCGGAACTATTGAGAAAATGAAAGAATACGAGGAAAAAATCAAAAATGCCGGACTGCAATGCGAAACCATCCCGAGCTTTAATTTGAACTTTGATCAGGCAGACTTGTTCATGGATATGCGCAGTCCGGAATGCATAGCCCAGTTTGATCTGGAAGACTGGATCTAACCACTAGGCGTGGGGCCAGCGAGCAATAGCTCTTTCTGGCGAGCAAAGAGTTTTCTCGGCTTAACAAGTTCTTGCCCCGTTGCTTCCCCTGCCAATAGGCACTTGGCGCCAGCGTGACGCCGGACTCAAATTGCAATAATAGCTCTTTGGCAGGCCTCGGCTGAATCAAGCCCTTGGCTTCTGCCGCCGTGGTCAAAAGACTGTCTTCAAACTGCGCGCAAAGATGTTCGGTCGCTTGACGGACTACGGCTAGTTGGGCCCAGCGTCACCCTGGCGGAGGGTTTGCAGTCTATCGGCCAGAGTCTGGGGTTTTTCTTTGCGGTTTTGCAAAAGGCGGGTAAACCAGTCCAATCCTTCTCCAAGACGAGGGTCCGTTTTTATGGCCCGGTCATAATCGGCAATAGCCTGAGGGAAATGCCCCATTCGGTCCTGTAGGATACCCCGGTTTGCAAAAGAAACGGCAGAGCCTGGGTCTCGTTTGAGCACTTCGTTAAAGGCTTCCAAGGCTTCCCTATCCCGGCCCAACTGCATCAGAGTTCGAGCCCTTCCCCTTTGCGCATGGATAAAATCTGGGTGTTCCCTGATACTTGTTTCATAGTCCCGCAGAGCTTCCTCATATTTTTCATCGGTATACAGTCCCACCGCACGACTGAAGGCAGGCCCACCGGGATGAGTTTCCGGTCCTGCTCCTTTGTATAAGGCCCACGCCAGCGATACAAAAATCAGCCCTATCCCCAAATAACGGATTCCCCTGTAAATCATGTCGGTGTTCATGGCAAAGGCACAATCCATTCCTGAGCTTCCTGCTGCCCAGGAATCGCGCAACCCTTTAAGAACAAGGAAGAACTAATTCTGAAGTTTCCAATGAGCGAGCCGGATGCCATCTTTATGGGACTTGCGGTTGATCCTTTCGACCGCTTCCGTACCAATATTTTTATCGTTATAAACGGCATTGACAAATTTGGCCACCAGCTCCGGGTGGCCCTGACCAAAAGCAGGAAGTTTTTTGCCAACCCAGTCGAATGTAGATTCATCCGACGTATAAAACTTTAAAAAGGTCGAAAGATGCAAAATCAAACTATTCCGCCCCACATTTTGAGGTTTGCGTTTCCCTTTACTGGCGGAAACAGAAAGTTGAAGGCCCCCTATCCTTCTACGAGAATCCATTTGATCTTTTTCAGAAAGATATTTTGCAGCCAGAAAACAGGTGGACAGCACACTGCTTTCCAGGTTCCCATAGGGAAACTCGTTGTCACCCTGTTGCAGTTTCTTCATTTTATCCATCGCGGACTTGCCTTTTGGCGAATAACAAAAATGGGCACGCCAGACTTTGAATTCTTTAATCGTTTTAATCATCGATAGATAGTCTTCGGTTAATTACTGCTGGCGGGGTCCGACTCCAGATTTTGTTCCGCAACATAGGTTTGGCTACCCCGCTGATGGACCAGAACATGGTACCAGGGTTTATCTTTGGGAGGTCTGCTCCGGGCCATCTCTTCATACCACTCATCCGTCTGACTAAATTCCAAGTCCACTCCGAGAATGATTCCCCGGTAATCAAACAGTCTATGATGAATCAGTTGCCCAATACAGAATTTTGCTTTTGTCGTACTCATATCTTAGTCTACAGTTAAAATGTTTTTGCTTTGTATGGCCCACCCTCTTACAGCCTGACAACTTTATTACTTCAGTCTGCACTCGTAGGTATCTTCCGAAGTCCATTTCACTTCAATATAATCCGGAACCTGGGTTTTGCTATCTATGATTGCTAATTCTAATTCTTCAGGGGAAATATTATTGACTTTTCGAAGGTCTACTCTACGGAATTTTGCTTCGATAAGCTCTGCACCAGAGAAATCAGCATCCGTAAGATCCGCTGCTCCGAAATCTGCATCGCTTAATTTCGCATTCACAAAACAGGCAGACTTCAGGCAGGCATGTTTAAAGTTGACCTCGCTTAAATTGGCTCCGGAGAAGTCGGCCTCGCTGCAGTCGGTTTCATTCATTTCTGCGGCAGTCAAATCAGCCCGGACCATTTTCGCACCAATCAGTTTTGCTTTGCGCAGGTCGGCACCACGGCTGAAATAACCTTCTCGTTGGTACCGGCCTGAAAGTTTAGCCTCGGTCAAATCCGCGCCAGTCAGGTTTGCATTGGCAAGATAAGCTTCTACCAGCTTGGCTCGAATCAAACTGGCTTTCATCAATTCTACATCTGAGAGGTTGGCTCCCATTAAATCTGCATCATTGAGATTAGATTCCTGAAAGTTCGCCCGGCTAAAATTTGCTTTAAGAAGACTGGCACCCGATAGGTTGGCATTTCGCAAATCTGCCCGCATGGCTTTGGCGCCAAACATTTCGGCTCCTGACAAATCCGCGCCACTCAAATTGACCGATACCAGATTGGCGGAAATGAGATTGGCATTTTTCAAATTCGCACCGGATAAATCCAAACCCTTCAGCTCAGCACCTTCAAGATTTGCTTTTGCTTGCTCGACTTTTTCTTTATTCCAACTCTCCATAATCAGACGATTTTCTTCAAAAGGTTTAAGTACAAACAGGAATTCAAGGTAGTAATCTATTCATCCCACAGTCCAAAGTCAAATTGTTCCATTAAAACCATAGAAAACAGACAAATTGAGTTACACTGCTGGTGACCCAAACTGATCTAAGTAAACGTTTCATTACGACTGACCAGACCCCACTAGTTATACCAGATTTAGGATTCAGTTTTCATAAGTCATAATTGTCCTTGGAGTCTGTATCGTTTTCGGTGCTGGCGGTCGATACCCCAGACTAGTATGTGGTCTTTGGGTATTGTAATGAACCCGCCATCTTTCGATCATGAT
>JYMV01023276.1_pt1 | contig 13786 bp, 5 predicted proteins | sample 338911 | NCBI WGS metagenome assembly JYMV01 (sample SAMN03354496, study PRJNA234377) | hydrothermal vent metagenome | biome: Deep sea; feature: Hydrothermal plumes at the Eastern Lau Spreading Center, Western Pacific Ocean; material: Seawater | place: Tonga | collected 2009 | depth 2000 m m
CGGCGGGCCCGCCGTGAGATGGTCATCTGGACTTGGTGGTTCGCAATTGTAGCAACCTTCGCAGCGGATACTGGCGCCTTCTTTTTCGTCGGTGAGGGGATGATAGAAGAGGAAGTCACGGTTCGATTCGCCCGCTATCTTGCCCTGCTCTCCCTGACCTGGCTAATCCTCGCAATCCTCCTTCTGGTCATCCCCTGGCGCAGGCTGATTGGTGCCCCCTTCGGTCTCGCTCAACCTCCAAATCCGGTCGAGTTTGATCTGTTGGAGGAGGATTTCAAGCAGATTGGGGTAGATGTCGAAGGTGACGGAGGCTGGTTGGAGGGTGGCAGAATCGAATTTTGGCTGCTGTTGGGAAGCCTCACAATCGCTCTCCACTCGCTCGCGCTCTACGCCGCTCGCGACCGCTCGGTTGCCACCTTCGTGTTACTCGTCGCAACGGTCGCTTGGACTCTCGTCGCCGCTTGGCGACTCCACCGTGGTCTGCTCGCCACTACAGAGGCGGAAGAGCAGCGGGAGGAGGTAGACATCGACGAAGGAGGCATTCTCGCCTACTCCGATGATTCCACGCAATCTGATCTGCTCGTCGATGAAAAGACCGGCCTTCGAGGCCGGCCTGACCAGATCATCGTCATCGAGAACAAGTTCGTCCCCGTTGAGCAGAAGACGGGAAAGGTGCCGATTGAACCCCACTTCAGCCATCGACTACAGGTTCTGGCCTACCTCAAACTCGTCTCAGAGCTGACCAACACCCCTGCTGAGTACGGCATCCTACGATACGGCAAGGAGGCCCTCCATCGCATTGACTGGGATGAGGCTGCTAGGGCGATGTTGATGGAGAACATCTCAGAGGTCCAGCGGTTGATGGTCGAAGGAGGGGCGGCGCGCAACCACGAGAGACCGGGGAAGTGCAGGAACTGCTCGCGACGGCACCGTTGCCCGGAGTCACTCGCCTAGAAAGGGCGGTAGTCGTAGGTTGAGCTTCATGGAAAATAAGATTCTACGAGAACCACCGCCAGACCGACGCCCAGGATAACCATTGAACAACCTTCTACCCTCCTCGTGTTATATGGCGCGGGGAATGGAATGATCGTTTGAGCCTGGCATCTATAATTTGAATCAGTAATGGCTGAAACGGACCAAGTAGGAAGTAGGACGCCAGACGCCTGGCTGCACAGTAAATGCATCAGTAATTATTGATCGAAATCGTCTGAAGAGGTTAAACGCTGACTTCTCGCTCCGATGAAAATGCCGACCAGTACTGCTACAAGTCCGACGATGACTATGATGGCCAAACCGCGTGATAGGGTGGCGCCACCTGCAGCGTCATCTGTGCCAGTGCCTGCTGAACCGCTTGGTATGCTGATGGTCTCATTGAGGTATGTCGTCGTATCGTGAGAATCTACCGCCCGACAAGAAATGTTGACTGAACTTGAAGAATCGTCGAGAACAATTGCGAATAAGCCATGTTCTAAATCGATGACGGCCGTCATCCCAGAACAGGTGAAATTGACATTATCCTTGACATCATCAACCACCAATATGCGTAATTGTAGATCTGCCTCATTTTGAACGATGCCGATTATTATGATAATTGGGGCATTGTTCTCAACCGTCAGATTTAGTGTGATAATTTCTATCGTGCCATCAGCATAGAGTTCGGCGAGTTGAATCTGGAATGAACCCACCTGATCCCCTTCAGGTCGCCACTGGATATATCCTGATTCGTAGACCTGTACACCCAAAGGTGCTTGCAAGAGAGTGATTTTCTTGGCCAACTGATTTGATTCGGGAATTGAGAGGGTGTACATTTGGCCGGCGGAGATAGTTGAATTGGGAAGTTCGGTAGCCCCAATGGACGGCCGTTTGACGATGAGATTGAGAACGAATGTTGAATTAGATCCGAACGAATCACTCAGCATAATCAGAATCTCATGTTCACCGATATCCTCTGGCGAGGGGGTCATCGTGAAGAGTCCAGTATTGGAAATTTGGGCTCTCCAAGGTCCGGCAAGAATCGTCCACGAAACGGTTGACCCTTCTGGGTCAATCGAGTTTAACTGCAGAGAGACATCATCACCGAAGTTCGACACGATGTTCAAATCCCGACTCTTTTGAGTGATGTAAGGCGCTTCATTTTCAATAACCACGATTAGTGGCAGACTTTGACCATTTCCAGTTTGGTCAGTGACTCGTATCGTCACCTCAACGATTCCACTCAATAATGGAGTCCAAGAAATGGTTCCATCAGAGTTAATGGCCATGCCATCTGGGCCAGTGAGAATGGCATAGTTTAGGGTATCTCCATCGGCATCAAAAGCCGAAGTCTGGATAATTGACGACTGACCAGCGGTAAATCTGAGGCCGGCGCCAAAGTCGACCCACACTGGAGGGGTATTCGGCAAGGCGCTGACTTCAAGGGTGAAATTTTGGTACAACACATCATTCCACTCATCAATTACCATCACGCTGACCGAGTGGTTTCCTTCCTGCGAGCGGGTGGGGGTGAATTGTAATTCTCCCGTTGAAGAATTGACAGACATGCCAGTTGGACCCGATTGAAGGTTGTAAGTCATCCATGATTCAAGCACACTAGATTCTGTTTCAGTTTGATATTGACGATATGCAGTATGAGTGTCGGAGAATGGAACTTCGACAACCGAATACCTCTGGGGATGGGTCGACCAAGCTAATCCTTGATCTTCACCGACCCACAACCAGTATCCACCGACGCCACTTGTGACTTTGATTTGCCACACACCTTGTTGGCCAGCTGGGATCTTCAACGAGAGGAAACCGCTTGGTCCTTGCCACGATGCGAGGTATTCCGTACCATCTGGTGATCGGGCAACAATAGATAGGTCGCTTACTGCGGTCAGATTATTTACAAAATCAGTTGAAGGTCCGGCTCTGATCAGGATGTCAGCATCATTGGTAAAGGTCATTTCAAAAATCTCATTTGAGTTATGAATACCATTGCTATTTCTCATAATAGTCCCAGATTCGATTAAAGTTTCATCGAGCTCATTCATGCCAAATGTGTAACCACTGCGTCCTTTAAGCGCTGTGATTTGTAAGGTTACAAATCCATTTCCGAGGTGAGGGAATTGTACAGTCATGTTTCTCAAGCCATTCAATGTAAAGAATTGCACATTATCATTTGAGTCATCAGCACTCACCCAAGTAGCGTTGAAGTAGTAACGAATCTCCCTGTCAACGAATATATCTAATTCAAGGACCTCACCAGAAAACACTTCGAATGTCCACCAATCCTCAGGGTCATATTCCGCATCAACCCAGCCACCAGTTGCACCCGAAGCCCTATTCAAGGCATAAGCCGTCGATTCGGTATCTGCAAGATGTATGGAGGGCACCTCAAAAACCTCAATTTGATAATTACCATCAAATGTTAGAGGATTCGCATATCCCTGTGCGAACACTATGATCATCGTATCACCAGTAAAGTTAGTAGTGAATGTCAATTCAACATGAGATTGTCCTGACTGAGATTCAACCGTGTGAAGATATCCGAGAGATTGATTTATAACTGCCCAGGTATAAGTCAAATTATCGGTCGCTGGTTGATTATGGTCAACACTCAAGGCATAGGTTTTTCCTTTCAATAATGGTATCTTGTACATAGTTGTGTAATACGCAAATTCACCTGGGGTCACCATATCATCTGTTGTCGCAGATAGCTTTCCCAATTGCAAGGGAATTGCTGAATTATAAGCACTCCATTCATCAACTAACTCGATGAAAGAAATACGGTATGAGCCACCAGGATTGGTAGTCGTAACCTTGAGGTATAATTCACCACTTTTATTGGCTGTAAAATTCCAATAACTCCCATTCATCGTATGAACCAATGTTGTCGCATCAGAACCATAAATCACCCCAGAAGTCATTTGTCCAGTGAAAATTTGGTATTGGTGCCCTCGCGAGACCCTGAATTTCATCCAATCGGTATCGCGATCAGGATTTGCAGCCTCATATGTTGATTCGGTAGTGCCATACCAGTTCCGTGATCTGGAATCCAAATATAGCGGCACCGCCCTTTCAGCCACCCCATCATCTTCTTCCGTCGTAAGGGCCCATTCAATAGTTTGTAGCAATAATCTTTCCAAATCAAACCGCTTCGAAATAATGACCGGATCAAAGCTGAAGAATACTGTTCTTCCCTCGTACTGTGTTCCTTGATTTGAATAATTAGCCACTGCATGCGTGTAATTGTTGAGTCCGACATTATCAGTTGCCCACATACCGCTGATGGTAGAACCGCCAACTCCGATAATTCTATCACTCTGATTGGTAAATGAAGATAATTTGCGAAGTTCAATGTTTTCCAATCCTGAAAAGAGTTGATCTTCCAGCGGTTTTACATATTCTTTAACATAATTCCCATTCATCTGAGAACCCAGCCCATTATCTTGGTAACTAACCTCGACACCTAAGATATCCAAAGCGAAATCACCTTGAGACCAATTGACGGTTCCAAACCCCAAGCCGAAGAGTAAATTCTGGGAGAATAAGATCAAACGTCCCCCGCTGTCTACATATTCTGCCAAATTATCTTGATCAGTTTGCGTTAAAGTTGCGAAAGGACCTGGGCCAGTATTCCAGATTACTACCCGATGCTTCTGCAGCATACCCGGCGAAGGCCCATCTTCGTATCTCGTGTAGGTGGTTCCGACTTCGCCAAGGTCACCGACAATAGTCAAATTCCAATTCCAGCCCATCACATTGGCGGTTTTCTGTACAGCAGCAACAAATGAATCATTGGCATTCAGCATGTTGTATTGGGGATTTGTATTCTGACTTGCCAAATTATTCACTCCGAAAACGATTCTATCATTTAAATCGACGACGATGAGAATATCTGACTCAGCAATTACCAATTTATCATTAATATCATAGGTCGCATTTGGATCCCGAATCCGCCTAAGTTCTAATTCGATATCGGTGGTGATAACTGCTCCTTGAGTGGGAGTAATAATTAGAGTTGGATAATATAAACCACTGTCAGAATAGGTATGTATCATAGTCCCCCCACTGCTCGTATTATGCCATGTTCCATCACCAAAGCTGAGGTCGTAGAAAGCGTTGCTGACCATATTGTCTGCTGACCAAATGAAGGTGATTTCGTCACCTGCTCGAGGACTCGTGTCGTTGACCATCAACACAGCAGTCGGTGGTGCCGGTTCATTGATTGTGATTCGATAACTGGCTATTTCTGAGGTAGAGTACTGATCTCTCACTTGGATGCTGACTAAATGCTCTCCCGGCGTTTGGAACGTATGGTCGAAGCGTGGTGCGAAGGGTATCGCCGTCCAATCATTAAATGGATCTTCACCATTGCTATAGCGATAGAACATATCATCCCCATCGGCATCGAAGGCTTGGACATCAAATACAACCCATTCACCGACATCTCCTATCATTGGACCTGAGATACTGACTTGTGGTACTGCATTATCTACAGGTGGTACCATCGGTACAGTGATTTCTCCTCGATCGTGAGCGAAAATTATTTCTTCGTGAGTGGAACGAGTCGCGAACAGACCATCTACCAAGGGCACCCGAATTGGATTCGGTAATCCTAGGAGTTCCCAAGCAAGTAGGCCTATTTGCAGATCCCAGCTACCTATTTCCAAGGAGCGATGACTCGGTCTGAATTCTAAATTAATGCTATAGGATTCGTAGGTACTAACAATGTAGAGAATGTTAAATTTTGTATGGGCAGTGTTTGAAAAACGGCTCGAAATGATAGTCGAGTGAGTTTCTGAAATATCATATCCATCTGTCATTTTATCGTCTGTGAATCCGAGGAAATTACCCCATGCTTGACGCTCAACATCTTGATTATAACTGTGCCGAATTTGCGACCAATCCTGAGTATCTATGATGGTTTGAGCGGCTGCTTGAACCTTGAATTCCATATCTAGAGATAAAGTGAGATAAATCTCAATCACATATCTCAGGGCATCAATGGCTTTGGAAGCTGCATAGGTGTATGGGTTTCCCATATCTGCAAGAATATTCGATGCCAACTCCAGTAACTCGATTTCGGCTAAATTCACATATCCCGAGAGATCGACGACACTTCCGAACATATCTAAACCGGAATCAGAATTCAATGTAACATAATTATCCCAAGTGAATATTTCAAAATTCCCAAGTCCGACACTGGATCCATCCCCATCAACGTCCAATAGACTGGGGAAGGGAATCTCTATTTTCCAGTCTTCGATTTCAGCACCGCTCGGGGCGTAAACTCGATTGATTTCAAAAACAAAAGCAACTTTCGCCTCGACAGAATATTCCTCTGTTGAATTGATGATTTCCATGTCAGTAACTAATTGGTTTTGAGAATTTAGTTGGGTAATATATTTCACATTCACATTACCCGTATGGTGTAAATTATACTGATAAGCAAGGTACATATCAACCGAGAACCGGTTTTTTTCCAGATAATTGCCGTTTCGAGAGGTGCAATCCCAATTGTCATCGCCAGCGATATCTTGTAGGAAACCGCAAATAGTTTCATCAAAGGAAATGTCATCAGGCAAGGTGACCAAACGAACATCTTGAGCGACATAGACTCTCGATTCAAAATGAGTAATTTCATCCCATTCATAATATTCTTCGCTGATGAAGGCTGAACTTGACCATGCGATTTTACCAGTTAGTTCTGATGGTGTTGAAGAGAGTATGAATATCGTCACGATGATAAACGGACTGAAGCAGATTTTTGTATTCTTTGTTAATCCCATGCTTGAGCCAAGGAAGAATTGAAGTTAAAGATTGTGCCGATGATGTTTATTTTATTAATCGCCAAAGTTTTGAAAAGCGAAAATCCGCGCAATACTTGAGGTACAAATTCGAATGCGAAGGCTGGCCGAGATAGTAGGTTATTCGCCTACCAAATACAAGTTAGATATGCATCAGGCTTCGACGAATTCCTCGTATACCCACTCATCTGTTTCTAGACGGATCTTCAGTTGTCTTATTGGTGTCACACACACTTCCGCAACTCCCTAAGGAGGAAGAGGCCCCTTCGTCATTGGAAGTGTCTTCACTTCATGCATACCCTTCCGACTGTATACGACTCAAAGGATACTGAGACATCAACGAGAGAGCCGGAAAGCGCAGGAACTGCTCGCCACGGCACCGTTGCCCTGAATCACTGGTCTAGACAGGGACGCAGTCTTCTTCGTTGGCCCTCTCCGGGAAGAGAATGCACGGTCGAACTACCGAGACCGAGACTTCAAACTCGTCATGGAAGGATATTTGGTCGACTGGAGTGGTAAGGCCGTACGCCTGTGCCTCTACCTCCAACTCCCATGTTCCCGCCTCGAATGGAGGATAGAACCTCTTCAACGGCGGGTAGCGATCTGAGGTAGCATTGTCTTGCCAAAATGGCTCGTCAACATTCTTGTTGGCACCCGGCTCCCAAAGGCGGGCGTGAACATAGCGAACTGCGCTGGTGAAATTGGAACAGTCTATTATCGGAGCTGGGGGGCAGTCCATCACAACACGGAAAAAAATTCTAATCTCCTTCACCTCGGAGTCGAATTGAATTTCCTTGGGAGCGGGGTTGAAGATAATTGCCTCTAACTCCGTTGAGTCAAAGGTATGGTTGAAACTGTACGGCACGACCTTATCTTCAGTCTTGGGTACCCCCCTTGTCCACTCCATCAATTCCCGGCTGGCAACCAAGCCGATGCAACCTGAAAGACTGCTCGAGAGCAACAGCGTGAGAATCAGCATCACCACGGGCTTGACCTGTCGCATCAATACCCTAAGTTCGCCTCCCTCATTTCAACACCCCGCTGCGTAGTGTTGGTCAACAATCGTTTGGGAAGGTCCGAGGGAGTCCCGTGAAACGAAAGGAGAACCCCGCCGTGGTTTAGCGCCTGTCAGCACTCACAGGGATCGTCAACGAAGACTCGGCTACCCTCTCGTCATCACTCAGGCAGTAGGGCCAAGAAGCGACACCGCTTCAAGATTCACTTTGCCGAGGAGAAGAAACTCCTGCTCGTGGCAAGTAAGTCTAATCTGTCGATTCGTCGCTCTTTCGGCGTGGAGCACGGTGCTTCTTGGATTCGCCGCCATTATCCTCTTCGACCGTGAAATCGGTGACATCCTTCGCCTCCTTCAACTCGTTTCCAACAACGGTGTGGTCTGGAATTAAGTCGACACTGACATTATCACCGGGCAGGACCCCTTCTTCGCCGGTCAATTCGAAGATGTCTGAACGAATCTTGGCATCTGAGGCGGTCAACTCGACCTGTTCATCAGACAGGTGACGGCGCCCTTCTTTGTCACCGATGATGTCGTCGATGTCAACCTGGTCGGCTCGCACAGCAGCTCGCAGATGAGTGTCCGCGATTTGATCGCCCGACTCTGCATCTTCTGGATCAATCTGTTGTTCGGATCGCCACTCTTCCGCCTCGTCGATGTCCTTCTCAGCAGCCTGCAACTTTGAATCCCAATCGCTCTCGTACTGGTCGGAGTCGAAGCCGAGCTCCTCAAGAGTTTCGTCGAAACTGTCCGTGCCGGTCACTACCTCATCCCAATCGACCTCCTCATCAACCTCCTCTTTGATGACCCGCTCCTTACGTTCTCTTCGCTCGTAGAATGAGGATACATCCTGAACTTCGCCGCAGTATGGGCAATGGTCCATCAGGTCCGGAATGTTGGAATTGCACTTTGAGCAATCGTGGAACTGCGACTGGCCGGCGGCGAGGTCAAAGTCGCAGTGTGGGCATATTTCCTCGTCGCCTTCAATCTCACCGTCACAGGTTGGACAGTAGTCGAAGGTCTCTCGTTCCGCCTCCTCCTCAGAGGTGCGGGTTAGCACCCAGGCAGCTGCCAGAACGGCGAACAGCAGGATTGCTGCCACGATGAAGAGGATGGCCCCTTGAGTGACTGAGTTGTCGTTGGACTCGTACTCACCCAGTCCTGTGGCTGATATCGTCCAGGAGGAGGTCCAAGTGGCAACCGTACCGCCCTCGGGCACGATGTACAATTCGAAGGGACCGGTCTCCTCGGCTAGGAAGGTGCAGATGACATAGTGGCTGTCACCTGCCCCTGTAAAAGTGGACTGGTTTGAACTGAGCACCCGATTGTCAAGATGGTCCAAGCAGGTGAATGTCTCATCACCGCTCCCTTCTGTTGCCGTCACCTCGATGGTGTAGATGTAGGTGGTTCCGTAGACTAGAGGGGTGTCGCTGGGTGTCCAACTCTCAGTCTCCTGCATGAAGCGCAATGTCAGGCTGCTGTGCAGTGTTACTGAGCCGAAGGCGGTGTTGTCATCGAGGTTTGCGTCGTGACTATCTTCATTTGCGGTCCAAGAGGCGCTAAACGAAATTAGCCGGTTGACATCACCGGAAGCGGGAGCCAAGAAGGTGAAGGTCCGCTCCTCTCCTGCTGGGATTCCGAGTCCCTGTTGGGGGGTCAGTGGCTGTCCATCGAAGGTAGCAGAAAGACTACCAATCACCGCGATGACCCCGATGTTGGTCACCGTCACCTCAAAGGTCACAGATTCACCCGGCAGGATCGTGTCACTCGATGCGGCGGCGAGAGGTGACACGGCCACATTCGGCACGGCGTGATTGGAGATTGACACATCGAGGTCGTCGTTGAATTGAATCGACTGAGGAACCTGACGGCTCGGGTCGATTCGTACCCGCAGCAGGTATTGACCAGCCTCAGAAATCTGAAGTTCGGTGGATGTCAGTACCTGCTCCCAACCCTGCAGCGGAGATGTCTCTGAAAATGAGAGCGAAAAGGAACGAACAACGGTCTCAGTCTGCCCTTCGACTCGCAATATTGCCACATCTATCGAACTGTCACCTTCACCGCCCATGCGGAGAATTTCCCCACTCAGTGTCCACGGGCCAGAGAGGGCCCCAACAGGAGTGGAAACCGAAACTTGGGGGTTCGGTTGTGCGTGATGGAGGTAGTCTGGGTCGGCGAGGACGGAGAAGGTGGAAGAGGTCGCTTCATTGTTCCCGATGTCGCTCTCGACGATTCCATCAGCCGATGATTGTGAGTTTACGAAGGCGGTCACCTGATGCTCACCCGCAGTCGGCGCATTGAATGAGGTCTGCATCGTGGTTGACTGTCCTATTGGAAGAGGAGGGACTTGCATCTCGGTCAGCAGGTTGCCATCCAATTGCAACAGCAGATGAGACGCACCTGCGTCCAAATTCCCGGCGTTCGTGACTTCCACTGAAAGGTTGACCACATCGCCCTGATGGAGACCTGCTGTCGGGCTCACCATCACCGCCGAGGCGGTCAGATCTGCCAATCCGGAAACTTGGATGGATTTGCTGACGTTGTCGCTCTCTCCCGAATGGGTCACAACGAGAACTACTGAATGGCTGCCGAATGGTAGGTCTGTCCAGACTCCTGAGACTTGGACGAAGCCCTCAGCAGAGATGCTGACCGTCTCCTGATGGAAGGCGAGATTTCCGACATCGTCAGGGTGCAGACTGACATCGACGTCGGTCGCCTCACTCGTCGCTCCGTTCGTCAGGGTCACCGTGATAGAGAGGTCATCCCCCTCGACCAGTGAGGTGGGTGACAGCGCAAGACTGTCTGTGGAGAAGGTGACATCGCCAGCCTGCGCTGTGGAACCGAGGGGAAGGAGCAGAGTTAGCAACAGAACGAGGGCGACGCCGACGGCTGGTACCTTCCGCATGGAGTTTGGAGGGAGCCCAATGCACTTCAACCCTGCCGCAGAGTGTTGCGCACGACTGAACCCGCATCACTTGTGATGCGTCGGCCTTCATGGTGCAAAGGGTTGAAGGGCGAGGTTAGCCGTCATTGTAGCGATAACATGCGTCGCTCGGCTTCGGCTCTCCTCATCGCTGCGCTCTTCCTGCTGAGTGCCGCACCGACGATGTTGGTTTCCGCCACCTCTGGTAGGAGTGTGACGCCGACCTTTGGAACTGGGCCAAACGAGGGTGATGTCATCGGTGGTACCTTCACCGTGGTCGTATCTGGGGCATCGACTCTCGATGCTGTGCAACTCGACCTTTGGGATGGCGCTTCGTGGATCGGATTGAACAATGTCACCTCAGCGGATTCATGGCTCTACGGCTGGGACTCCTCCACAGTCACCGACGGTGGTGGTTACAGGATGCAGATGGAGGGTTGGCTCAGTGGAACATCGACCGGAACCAGCGAAAGTGGAAATTTCACCGTGGACAACACCGCGCCTAGCAGTCTAGTGCTCTCTCTTCTTTCTCCAGACTATGGCACTGGCGCCTCGATCTCAGACAGAGCCTGGTACGACATTTCGAGCACAGGTACCCTATCGTTCACATGGAATGCCACCGACGACAACCTCGACTACGCTACGCTCACCGATGTACCCGGACCGGGCGCACCCTCCAATGATGGCCCGGGCTTCCTAGCCCACCGCTGGGACTGGACTTCAGGAGGATTCCCATCTTCGGGTACTTGGAGTCCGAAGTTGACCGTCTATGACGAGGCTGGGCTGTCGACAAATCTGGTGCGCTACATCGGAATCGACACGGATGGACCTACGGTCGGAACCCCGTCGCTGTCGGTCGGCTCGGGATGGTCGAATGCTAACACCCTCGTATTCTCAAATCTCTACAACGGAGCTACTGACAGTGGAGGCTCTGGAATCGCTGGTTACGAGGTGAGAGACTCCACGGATGCGAGTTGGACCTCTGTCGGAATCGGTGGCGGTGGAACACTCACACTGCAGGAGGGGATTCGAACGATTCAGTTCCGAGCCGTTGACAATGTGGGCAACCAAGGAATCGAACTCAATGTCACCTTGAAAATCGACCAGAATGCGCCGCAGGCCGGTGGCTGGTTGGTCCCGGAACTGACCACAGGACTCTCCGGCGCAGTGGCGGTGGAGGTGCAGGCGAGCGACGAGTTCTCGGGTATCGACCAAGTCACATCGAAGGTACAGTACGGATTCGACTCGGACGGGACGGGCGACACGCCAGACCTCACTGGAGCGTGGGTAGATGTTGCGCAGGGGCTCAGTGTGTCACTTTCAGCAAACATCGACTGGTCGACAAAGGAGGGGCAGTACCTCTCTCTGAGAGCGGTTCTCTACGACAATGCGACCAACACGGCCAACAGCGCCACCCAACACTTCCTCGTCCTCCCAAGCCTCGACCTCTCCTGGCAATCCGCCTCGCTCGACAGGTTGGTCGTCCGAGCGGGCACATCGGGAGTCGTCAACGTGACTTCTGTTCTGGTCAGCAACGAGCCCTACGCCGGTTCCATCAGCGTCCGCCTCCAAACCGCTCCCGCCGACCGTGACAATGACGACCCTTGGACCACGCTTGAGACGAGAACCCTCTCCGCTTCGGCATTGGTCGACCAAACTGAGACGATGCTCTGGTCGATCACCATCCTGAATCAAGGAGAATACGACATCAGGTTGGTCGTCGACCCCGATGATGCGATATCCGAGCGTGATGAGGGCAACAATGAGGCCTACATGGTGGCGCAGGGCTCCTCACAGCGTCTAGTCGGTGCGGTTCCCTCCTTCGGCCCATCTCTCCTCGTAGTTGGCGTGGCGGGGGCCTGGATCGGCTGGCTCCTCTCTCGGAGAGAGAAACAGGATGCGCAAGGTGAACAGGACTGATTGTAGTCGCTATTCCTCAGCGTAGGTGATTGACTCGTCGTCTGCGAGTTCCATCATTTTGGCGATCTCCTCCTCATCTTCGGGGTCGACCTGAGAGTTGGTGAATCGGCGTTGGCGGCGGCGGGCATCAGCGAGACCGGGAACCAGTTCCTCAAAACCAGTAGAAGTCTCTGGGCGACGCTCCTCGATGTTGTCGAGGCGGCGGACCCTCATCTTTCGATCACGCCGTTCACGCTCGAGCATCTTGATGACGGTGCTGTGCTCGGCGCCGCGCAGAATGCGCTCGACCGCGTTGTTGGCGAGAGGTAGCCCCTCCTCATCTCCGATGAGGACGACAGTGCTGCCGTAGACCGACATCTCACAGCCGGTGTTCTCCTCGATCATCCGGCGAATGCGGCCGTTCCTGCCGATTAGTCGGCCACGCATCCGCGACTGCTGGGTGGATTGCTTACCGACCCATTTACGCATGTCGTGCATTTGGAAGTAACAGTTGTCGTCCAAGAGCTGTAGCGCCTTCTTCGGCGCCATGCCACGGCCTATCGCCTTGACGATGTCTGGCAGTTTCATCATCAGAATCGGATCGGAGCCCTCAACCGCCCATGAAAGTGAGACATCGCCGGTCTTTGAGTCAATCTCAATGGCGGCACCCGAGCCCGCCTCAAGCGCCTTGCGAGTCGCCCCACTCCTTCCGATGAGAACCGCGATTCGGTCCTTCGGGACTCTGACGGTCGTTTCCATCGGCCTCGCCGACCTGCCTCCCCTCTTTCAAGCCGTCGAGTGGAAGTTGAGTCATGTTCTTCTCAAATTCACGAAAATAAACGACTCACTGAGTGCTCGGGCACAGGGTGGTGTCTATATCCAGACATCATTAGAGGCCGTTAATTCACCTTCTGTGTTTCCTGTATTGACGACTCCACGAGGTTCAACGAGCATGATTTTACACTCTGCTTCAGCACTAGGCTTGTGCTGAATCCCTTTCGGAACCACATACATCTCACCCTCATTCAATTCTACAGTCTCGTTCTCAAACTCAATCTTCATCTTACCTTCGAGCACGATGAAGACTTCATCGGTATCTTCGTGATTATGCCAAACAAATTCGCCCTTAATCTTGACCAATTTGAACTGATAATCGTTCATCTC
>JYMV01002803.1_pt1 | contig 13780 bp, 11 predicted proteins | sample 338911 | NCBI WGS metagenome assembly JYMV01 (sample SAMN03354496, study PRJNA234377) | hydrothermal vent metagenome | biome: Deep sea; feature: Hydrothermal plumes at the Eastern Lau Spreading Center, Western Pacific Ocean; material: Seawater | place: Tonga | collected 2009 | depth 2000 m m
AACGTCACGTAAATAGCCCATTCCCCTTATCAGGTTGGGTCCACCGCGGCCAACTACGACAAACAAAGGTTTGGGTCCGTTTTTTTGAAAATAGGATCTAAGTCCATCACCTATTGCCCGAAGAGTTTCATAAATATCTGTATTATTCGCTTTACCACCAATTATGAATAAAACGTTTGATTGTTCCAACCAATGTTTGAAAGTGATGTTAGAAATTTCATTCATCTTCTCGTAAGGAGGGTTCCCTCCAAAGTCAGATGAAATAGTAGCCGCTTCACCAAGTAATTCAGTAACCATAGCATTGGCTCCACCACCAAAAGTAGGTGCCGTGATACTTCCCTTATCGTTGATGACATATACGTCACTCTGCCCCTGATAAGTACGAAGCTGATTGATCTCCTGCTCGAATTCCGTATTGTCTTCTGCAAAAATATGCGGAGGAAGTTCCAAACGCTTCCAGGCTGGATCATCTTGATCAAAAGCACATTTAAAATCGCAAGCCAAAGGAGTGTAGCGCCCACCTTTGCCAGGCATCATCCTAATCGGATTCAACTCAAGCATCGTCATTCCATAGTTGTTATACAAATCCCACAACTTCGGAAGATTCTGCACCAATGGACTTATGATAGCCGGTGGAGCGCCTAATCCAACAAGAGCATTGGATACATGGAACGCCTTGAGTCCGGTCAAAGCATCAAATGGTACAACCGCAATTTTATCTTCTGGAAGTTCTTCAATATCTACTCCGCCATGATGAGTTAGCGTCATTGCTGGTGAACGATAAACCGTGCTGTCTGAAATTGAAAAATAAACTTCATGGTCTGCAGGAACCGCCGCTTCATAAGTAACACCATCCGACTTCGCAGAAATATTTCCTATTTTGTGCTCGGCAAAATAGAGACGTTCCTTTTCCTTGAGAGCATCAGTAAAATTCTTTGCGCGCCCAATAAGTCCGGACTTTCCTTTTTTGCCGACGCCTCCCTTGAACGCAGGTTTAATGAAGATCTCTCCATATTTTTTAATCATATCTTTAATGTCATCGACACTTAGTTCCGGACCTCTAACCTCAGAGTGAGGGTACTCAACTAAGTCCAGCAACTTCCTGCCCCAGAGCATGCCGGTGATTTGCATTTTTAATCTCCTACCTTAAAATGGAATATTAAATGTTGATTACTTTTTTAGAACGTCTCATAAGGCCAATGACTAATTTAATTCAACTAGTAACTGGATAAGCACAGAAAAGCACTACTAGTGCAATGACCAAGCATATAATCCAGAAGAGGCTGTATTTTATTTAAATTATAATTTTTGTCAATATCAATAGAAAATGACTCTAGGAATTGCTGGGGGAAGATCTATTTGCTTCTGAACAGGAGCTAACGGGGCTGGCCTTTTGAATCACGCACGATGACAGAAGGGTCTATATGATTGATATCAGGGCACCCGGTAAGGATCATTGCTTTTTTTAATTCGTTTCTTTTTTGATCTAGATAAAACTCTACACCTTCCTGAGCCGCTCCAAATGCAGCTATACAAATGGGTCTTCCAATCATCACAGCATCAGCACCAAGCGCTAACATTTTGAGGATATCTATTCCCTCTCTGACACCACCATCTACAAGAATCTTTACGCGCCCTGCAACAGCGCTTGCTATCTCGGGTAATACTTCCGCAGTCCCAGGCATGGTATCCATTACTCGACCGCCGTGATTAGAAACAACAATTGCATCCGCTCCGGCTTCGATAGCAGCAAGGGCCGACTTTGTATTCATAATACCTTTCAGGATAAAGGGAACTGAAAGGTGAGACTTTAATTCAAGCAGCTCTTCAATCGATTTCGGACCAACCGCCTGATTTTTCATGGTCATGGTCTTAAATGATACTGCATCAATATCTATCCCAACAGCAACAGCCCCAGCATCTTCGGCAGCCTTGAATCGTTTAATAATATCTAAATTGTAGGCACGGGGTTTAAAAATAGGTATCCCCAATCCACCGAGCTTCTTGATTACCTCGAGCCCGATCAGGTATTTGTTTGGGCTAGCACCATCACCAACCATACCAATAGTCCCCGTACTAATGCACCCATTGATTACAGCTGCTGCATATTCCTTTTCATCCATTCCACCGGCAAGGTTGGTTTCCATTCCTGTGATAGGAGCTGCAAGGATGGGCATAGACAGCCTTTGACCCAAGAAATCTACCGACAAATCAGGATCTTTGACATTATGAATGGTGCGAAGGTTTATCTTATACCTTGCAAGAGCACGGAGATTCTCAGTAAAGGAAGAACCTGAACCAATCCCGCCAATTCCTGGAACCTTACCGGCACACTCAACACCATCACAGACAGTGCAGGCCTTACAGGCGATATAAAATTTCTTTCGTGCGTTATTACGTATAACTTCCCAAGTGAGTTCATTTGGCTCCCCCACTTTAATTTGAATAGTCTGCCGTGCTAAATCATTAATGCGGGTAGCTTCTTCGCGGGTCTTTGCGGTAGTGATGACATATCCCGTCTTGCCCAAATTACTCCGAAGTTCTTCAGCTGAATCACCTGCTTCCTTCAGAAAAATAATTTCTTTGACCCCCTTGATCTTTCGAGCGTCATCCACCCCCTTAATAGATAAAATTTTTCCTGCCTTAGGAATAATTGCACGTTCGACTGATATCAGTTCATGTTTTTGTTCAAGATCAGTTGGCATGTCACCAAGCACCACCTCAATGGCAGCTTTCATTAAATTGACGCCTGTTGCCAATGGGTAAGTAAAAGTTGACATCCAACCGCCACTCAGTCTAGCAGCGATCTCGACAATTTTTGGACCATCTGCAGTAAGCTTGATATCCCCTTTCGCCGCGCCAATATCGATCCCCAGAGCTTTGATCGCTGAACAAAATAATTTAACAGCCTGTTCTTGTTTTTCCTGAGGTTGACCGGAAGGAAGTGTATGGCCTACTTCCACAAAATATGGTGCGCGTTCAATAATTCGATCAGCAATACCGGTCACCTGAATACGACCACCAAAAACCAAAGCATCTAGACTCAGTTCCGGGCCCTCCATGAACTCTTCAACAATCAGTTTTCCGCTAATTGAAGCTTCTTTGGCTTCGTGGAAAGCTGAGGAAGCTTCATCAGGCTTACTAATCATTTTGACTCCGCGTGCCCCCATATTGTCACAAGGCTTGATAACCAAGGGTAAGGGTATTTCCTTAACCGCGGTATTAAGGTCGTCTATGGTCCAAACAGGTCTAAAGTTTGGGACCGCAATACCCATTTCATGCAACCGTCGACGCATCTTGATTTTGTCTGTCGAGCGTTCGGCAACCTCGAAGGGAATACCTGGCAAATTTAACGCATTAGCAACCGCGGCTACAGTTTGTGATGCATCTGTGCCAATCGTCATCACTCCATCAAGTGGACAGGATGCGTGAAATTGTTTTGCTGCGTTAACTGTTAGGTTAATATTACGAGTGCTAACTTCGATCGGATAATCTGCCATCAGCATTCCTTCTGCATCGCCATTGTAATCAGTCACAACCACTTTAAGCCCCATCGATTTGGCAACCTTGATAGCAGGAACCTGAAATACTCCTCCTCCTATAACCAATAAGTGTCTCTGTCGTTTTTTAGTCATAAAGTTTTCCTAATTACACATTTCTTTGATACCAACTTAAATCATTGAGAAAATAATCAGAATCATTCTTTAATTTTGAACCAAGCACCCTACTTCTTATCGACAAAACACAAATTCCCATTAAACAATCATTCTTAGCTAAAACTTAACAATGGCATACTATCTTCTTAATAAGACCATTGAGTTTTATAACCCACATCGCAACATACTCTAGCAAGACTAAACTTTTCCTTTCTGGCGGTCCTTTGGGAACCAAATTTGTTTGATTTTACAATATTCTCTGGCGATAATCAGCCTTTGCCCCAGTTTTAAAATAAAACTTCCCATGGCTGACCTAATGCCAGAAACAACCAAAGGCAATAAACAAGTTATGCGTGATGGTCTAACCTTAGCTAAAACTTTGCATTTTTTATTGATGCCCTTCCGTCCTAATCTTCTAAAAACATATATGGCTGTTAACCACTTTACAGAAGTATCCGTCGACCAGTTAAAGATGGGTGGGATACAAGGCGTATTAATTGATGCCGACGGAACGTTGGGACCGCATCACACGCGTACGTTTCCCAGTGAAGTTGTTGAGCATATTAATAAAATGGTTAATGACGGACTCAAGGTAGCAATTTATACCAATGCATTTGAGGACAGGTTTCATCAGTTTAAGGATATTAACGTGGTAACTGATGTCCTGCCAAAACCTGATAAACGAGGTTTTGAGCGGGCCATGAAAGACTTTCTTGGTTTAGATGATCCAAGCGTCGTTTGCATGATTGGCGATAATTTTCTTACCGATGGAGGAGCGCGTTCAGCAGGAATGCATTTCATCCATATTCGCCCTATTCGGGGAAATGAATCTTTTATCCACTCATTTACAAGAAAACTAGCATTTAGAATTGCCCAGTTTTACTTCCCTAACTCATTCTCCTAAGCGTACATGGAAACTTAACTGATTGCTTTTGAATGAAAATTATCTTGTAAGGCAAGAGCGGTCAAAATAGTGTTTACTTCCTAATAAATATAAGAATAATGGGTACCAGCCCAAAGACATTTAATTTTCGGCACCTGATTGGATTAGGTTCCCCTGTTTATTTGCAAGGACATCGGCGTGACTTTAGAAAAAATTAGGAATTATTGCGAAGAAGCATTAACCATTTCTAAGCAACGGGGAACCCGAGATGGGTTAACGTTTCTAATTGGTGAAAAACTTAGCCTGGTCTATTTACAATTAAAGACCGAACGCAACAAGCTTAAGTTTCTGTATCCCGACGACCTCTCAAAAAACAAAGAGAACCATGCTCTAATGCAAAATAAAACTCTTCAACTGAGCTATACACTCACGGTTAACGAGAACTACAAGGGGGTGTTCGAGCAAGTTGACCACCTAGAAAAAGACCTTGATCTGTTTGTTAACGAAATCAAAAGGTCCTTTCCCCTTAAAAGCATCCAAGACTATCTAAGTTCTTTCCCAAGGCTAGCCTTTAAAGAAGACTTGTCTACTGGAGTAGTCGATCCCTCAGAAGAAAGCTCGTCCATGACAACCCAAAATATTTTTTCTGAAGTGGAAGATATTTTAACTGTTAACGAGATGCATAGTTTGTTCACCGAACAATCCAATGAAAGAACCCGCTAATAAAAACAATTCTGAAGAGCCTTCTTCACATAGTCCTCCAGTAAAACCGGTAATGAAGGATAGCACCCGTAGAGCTTTAGCATTTATAATTCTATGTGCTTGCACTGTTCTTATTTTATTTACTGGGCCTGGATTTCCGTTTGGACTACAAGTCGTCCTCTCTTGTCTCCTATTATTTTTCTTGTTTTGGTTGGCCACCTAAAGAGCATCTCTCGCGCTCATAACTTGTCCAGCAGAATCACCCCTAACGCTATTAAAGAAAAAACCAAAGCGATAAAGCAGATTCGGCACAGTTTAGTATATTTTTTTTCCATTTCTATTTTATCGTTGGACAGAACTTTCTTTACCTCGACTTGTATTTTTTGGTCCATCGAATGGGAGAGTTCATTACGAGCAGCCATTAGTTTAGACGCGACCAATCCATCAACTTCCTCTAATATCTTTTGAGTGAGAATGGGCGTCTGTTTGTCAATTTCTTTATGAAGGGCGTCGAGACCCTCTTCCGTAAACCGATCCATTTTTACCTTTAAGACATCCAACTTTTCTCGAATTATGCCTGCAAGCTTAGGTTCTATATTCTCCTGTATCTTTTCCAAACAATCACGTGCATTTCTAATGGACTCATGAAGGGTTTCCTCTATTTCTTCTTCAAGAGATTCTTTGCGTGATGCAACATGCTCTGTCAAAATTTCAAGTTTTTCCTTAATATCAGTAATAGCTTTAAAGTTTGCCTGAGCTTGTCTCACCTGCTCGTCACTATTCATATTAAATACCCTAATAAAAATTAATTTAAGAGTCAGGCTCGAATCATAACCTGTTAAACCTGAAAACAGAAATTCTCACCTCTCAAAGCAGAGTGGCGCCCGATCCAACTTGACTTTCCGCGAACTTGCTTATAAATTGATATTAAAGGAGTTATTTATGAAAAAGCTAGTCAAAAAATTTGAAGAATATCTAATTGGAGAAAAGGACGCGTCTCATCACACAATTTCCGCTTACCTCAATGATCTCATCCAATTTGAAACGTTTCTAAAGGAAACAGGGCATGCCTGTACCAATTCTCAGATTCAAATCGAACAAATCGACCGACTGACCATTCGATCCTTCATGAGCCAACTCCACGAGAAGTCCCATTCTGGAGCATCCATGGGGCGAAAACTATCTGCCTTGAGCTCCTTTTTTAAGTTTTTATGTCGCGAAGGTGATATTAAGACAAATATTATAAAGACCATTCCCGTGCCTAAAAAAATAAACAAACTTCCATCTTACCTATCGGTTGATGAGGTTTTTCGTTTATTAGAGTTGCCTAAAACTAACTCATTTGCAGGAGCGCGGGATAAAACTATCTTTGAAATGTTCTATGATACGGGAATTCGTATAAGCGAATTAGTTAGATTATCATTAAAAGATTTAAAAATAGAACAACGAACTGTAAAGGTATTGGGCAAAGGAAAAAAAGAAAGGCTATTACCGCTCGGCAAGAAAACTATAGAAATTATAAAATCTTATTTAAAGCTCAGAACCGAGCATATAAAAAGTAAGAATCTGACTTCATGCCCATCCGGATTATTTTTGAACCAACGTGGTCAAACTATTTCGACTAGGGGTGTACGAAAAATAATGAGCAAGTATATCCGGGCTAATAATTTCCCAAAAAATATTTCCCCGCACTCATTGCGCCACACTTTTGCTACTCACATGCTAGAAGCGGGGGCCGACTTACGAGTAATCCAAGAAATGCTCGGGCATGCTAGCCTATCCACGACTCAGAAATATACCCACCTTACGGTTGACCGACTGATAGAAACTTATGATAAAGCACACCCTAGAGCACGAATGGAATCAAGAATTTCTGGTTATTCACCAACAGTTGTTATAAAGTGAGAGGTCGAATCAAAACAACCCTTAATTATCGTTAGGAACCCATAATGCATGGTACAACTATCATTGCTGTAAGACACGACGGGCGTGTTGCTATGGGAGGAGATGGCCAGGTCAGCGTCGGCAACACCATTATGAAGCACTCCGCAAATAAAGTTCGACGTATGTATGGAGATAAGGTTATTGGCGGATTTGCTGGTGCTACGGCAGATGCGTTCTCCTTATTCGCTCGTTTTGAAGAAAAACTGGAAAAGTTTCAAGGGAACCTACCTCGATCGGCTGTAGAGTTAGCCAAAGATTGGCGTACTGATAAGTTGCTGCGTCGCCTTGAAGCCATGCTAATAGTAGCCGACAAGGATCACTCGTTTCTTATTTCTGGAAACGGAGATGTCATCGAAGCAGATGACGGCATACTTGCTATCGGTTCTGGGGGGATGTTTGCTCAATCGGCTGCAAAAGCGCTGCTCAAACACTCTCAACTCAATGCTCGAGAAATTATTGAAGAGTCTATGGACATTGCCCAGTCGGTCTGCGTTTACACAAACTCAAACCTTACTATAGAAGAATTATAGACTATGGATACGCCTACCATCGCATCCCTTGAAAAAAAAATTTCGCATGATGCATTTGTTGCATCTTTGACACCAAAGGAAATCGTAGTAGAACTTGACAAATTCATCGTAGGACAAAATAAAGCTAAAAGAGCGGTAGCAATTGCCCTTCGAAACCGATGGCGAAGTCAACAGTTACCTGAAGATATCCGCGACGAAGTAGCTCCCAAAAACATACTGATGATCGGCCCCACCGGTGTCGGTAAAACAGAAATAGCCCGGCGTTTGGCCAAACTAGCTAATTCACCCTTCATAAAGGTTGAAGCGTCAAAGTACACCGAGGTAGGTTATGTAGGACGTGATGTCGAATCCATGGTGCGTGACCTAGTGGAACTTAGTAAAAATATGGTAAAAGAAGAAATGGAAAAAGAAGTCCGCGAAAAGGCGCGGACCCTAGCTGAAGAGAAATTAATTGACCTTCTTCTACCTCCTCCAGCGGGACAAAAAAGTCCAAAAGATGACGCCGATGCCGATACCTTAGGAAAACAACACTACAACAATACTCGCGAAAAATTTGTCGCCTATCTAAAGGAAGGGCGCTTTGATGAGCGTATGGTCGAAGTTGAAACGCAAGAAAATACTAATCCTATGGTTGAAGTTTTTGGTGGTGGCATGGAAGACATGGGAGGCAACATAAAAGATATGCTGGGCTCTCTCATGCCAAAAAAAACCAAAACAAAAAAAATGAAAGCCCCTGAAGCTTTTAAAGTGCTCTGCCGTCAAGAAGCAGATAAGCTAATCGATCACGACAAAGCTACCCAGGAAGCGCTCGAGCGGACAGAAAAAAGCGGTATCATTTTCATTGACGAGATAGACAAAATTGCCGGACGCCAAGGAACCCAGGGACCTGATGTGTCCCGTGAAGGGGTACAGCGCGATTTATTGCCTATCGTGGAAGGGTCCTCTATTAATACTCGTTACGGGATCGTCAAAACTGACCATATCCTGTTTATTTCGGCAGGGGCTTTTCATTCGACCAAACCTTCCGACCTTATACCAGAGTTCCAGGGACGATTTCCAATTCGCGTTGAACTAGATTCACTTACGGAACAAGACTTTGTTCGTATTCTAACAGAACCTGACAATGCTTTAATCAAGCAATACATAGCTCTTCTTAAAACTGAAGATATAAAACTTGAGTTTACTGATGAAGCCGTTCGTGAAATTGCTCATATGTCAGCGACAGTTAATACTCGCACAGAAAATATTGGTGCAAGGCGACTCCAGACAATCATTGAAAAACTTCTGGAAGATATTTCTTTCGACGCACCAGACTTATCCGGACAAACAATAATACTTGGCATAGAAAAAGTCCGAGAAAAACTGGATAACATTATTCAAGACGACGATCTGAGTCGATATATTCTTTAATACAGCTAATGAAAAAGCGTATTCAAAAAGCAGAGACTCTTCTTGAGGCTCTCCCCTTCATCAAGAATTTTTACGGGAAAACCGTCGTAATCAAATACGGCGGTAACGCAATGTCTTTCGAACAGCTAAAGGAAGGCTTCGCTCAGGATATTGTCATGATGAAATATACTGGAATTAATCCCGTGATTGTGCACGGAGGCGGACCTCAAATAGGAAAAACTTTAGATGCCCTAGGCATTCCATCTCAGTTCGTCGATGGGCAGCGAGTCACCAATAAGGATATGATAGACACAGTTGAAATGGTACTCGGCGGAAAAGTTAATAAGGAAATCGTTTCACTTATCAACCGGCATGGTGGAAATGCTGTAGGGATCTCCGGAAAAGACGGTGATCTAATCCATGCCAAGAAACATAAACGAGTCAAACATTCTCCGGAAACAGACCGACCAGAAATTATCGACATGGGACTGGTTGGCGAAATTACAAAAATAAACCCCAGGATACTAGAAGTACTTGATCAAAACGAGTTTATACCCGTCATTGCTCCTATAGGCAAGGGAGAAAACGGAGAAACACTTAATATCAACGCGGACTTCGTTGCGTCTTCTATCGCATCTGCACTGCACGCCGAAAAGCTTGTCCTGATGACCGACACCGAAGGCGTTCAAAGAAAAAACGGCAACCTTATTTCAGAACTCACTCAGAAAGAAGCCAATAAGCTAGTCAAGTCAGGAACCATCCGTAACGGGATGGTTCCGAAAGTAACATGGGTGTTCCAAAAACTCACATCATTGATGGACGCATTAAGCACGCACTACTCTTAGAGTTATTCACTGGGGAAGGAATAGGAACCCAGATCATTGAATAATTTTATTTTAAAAACATCGCAACTTCAGAAAAGTATGCTTAAAATAGTTTATCTCATGATTAACAACCATAACTATTAAGACGCTTCAAGTTCATTGACAACCGAGTATCCGCTTGATAGTTTCACTGACAAACTTTAACTCACTTAATTAAAGAAATAGATCCATGACCCCCGCACTCGATGAAAGAAGCCAATCAATACTCTTGGAACTTATTCGGGATCACATCGAAAAAGCTGAGCCAGTTGGTTCCCGCTCGCTGTCTAAAAGTCATTTTAATAAATTAAGCTCCGCAACGATTAGAAATGTGATGTCCGATCTCGAAGAAATGGGATATTTGCATCAACCTCATAGATCAGCGGGAAGAATTCCGACTGATCAAGGATATCGTTTTTTTGTAAATCATATTACAAGTTTTTCTAACCTTGAAAATCTAAACGTTTCACGCGAAGACGATGAGCGCATATCTATAAATCAAAGCTTTGATGAGGTTTTAGAAACTGCATGCAGTCAAGTGTCAGAAAGCTCTCATCAAACAGGGCTCGTCATGCTTCCCAGTTTTTCAAACACTCGCTTCCACCACATTCAATTCACGAAAGTCGGACTACAGGAAGCTCTTGCTATATTTTATTCAGAATTAGGCGTAATTCAGAATAAAATAATCCCAATTGAGAAGGACGTAATACAGGAACAACTGACTTCTGTATCTAAATATCTTAACGAAGAGTTTAGCGGAAAAACCATTAAGGCAATTCGCTCTGAATTGATGCGCCGTATCAGAAATGAAAAAGAACATTATGACCAGCTAACCAAACGGGCGATGGAACTGTCCACGCAGGTTTTCAGCGAAGAAAAGGAAAATGGAACACTACTCGTTGAAGGAAAATTGAACATCCTTGACCAGCCTGAATTCACGGTAGATCTTGAAAAAATAAAAACCTTGTTTAAAACCCTTGAGGAAAAATCTAAGTTAATCAAACTATTAGATTCATGTCTCCAGCAAGATGGATTAACTGTTCTTATTGGCGCAGAAAATAGTGATGAGGAAATGAGCGGATGCAGTTTAATTGCTAACAATTACGGCCTTGATGAAGATAAAATGGGTACAATCGCAGTATTCGGTCCAAAACGCATGGATTATAAAAACATTATTTCAGTCGTCAACCACACCGCTAAAAAAGTTTCCAAACTATTATCAGAAAGAAAAATGGAGTACAAAAAAATTATATGAGCAAGAAAAAGAAAGATCCGGTCGTTGTTGATGAAAATATCGCAGATGAAATAGAAACAATTGAAATAGAAACAGCTGATATATCATCCGACGAAGATGAATCGCTTAAAGAAGATGAATCAATTGAAGAAGAAATAATTGAACTTGATCCAATCAAAATACTGGAAAAAGATCTGCAAAAAGCAAAGGACGAACTCGCAGAAGAAAAAGACAATTTTATTCGCCTTCAAGCCGAAACAGATAACTTTCGAAAACGGTTATCCCGGGAAAAAGAAGAATTTTCACAGTATGCCAATGAACGGTTATTCAAAGAATTGATACCAATATTTGACAATCTCGAACGTGCGTTAGAGGACCCTTCTAATGATATTAAAATTTTAAATGAAGGGCTTGAAATGATACTAAAGCAGTTTAGTTCTTTTCTGAAAAAAGAAAACGTTGAACTGATCAATGCTATTGGAGAAAAATTTGACCCGACGGTTCATGAAGTATTAACTAGCGAAGAGTCCAGTGAGCATGAAGAAAATACTATCATTAGCCAATTTGTCAAAGGGTACACAATTAATAATAGAGTCCTTAGACCGTCACAGGTTGTAATTTCTAAAAAACCATCACCAGAATCTAAAGAAGGTTCAAAGCATGAGTCAGAAGAAGACTCAGACAAAGAAGAGAATCCAACCGATTGATTTTCATAAAAGGCTACTTCATTAAAGTCATAAAAAATCATTTTATATGCCCGAATTACCAGAAGTCGAAACTTTAAAACGGGCCCTAAAACCTCTAGTACTTAATAAACGACTGGTAAAACTTAGTTTCTTAAGAAAAAACCTCCGCTTCCCAATTCCCTCAACAAAAATACGTAAAGGCTTACTCAATCAAACTGTAGCCAAAATCACAAGAAAAGGAAAATATATTCTTTTGCATGCACCTGACGGGGCACTATTAATCCATTTAGGAATGAGTGGTAGGTTCGTCCAAGCACCTTCGATGAAACCATTTGAAAAACACACTCACGCAGTCTTTAAATTTGACCCCGAAATATACCTTCACTATGTTGACCCTCGCCGTTTTGGTTGCCTGCTTTGGGTACCAAGTAGCAAAGGGCACCCTCTTTTGAATGGAATAGGACCAGACCCTTTAGAAAAAGAGATAACAGCTGATGAAATGAAATTGCTTGCTAAAAATTGTAAAAAAATTTCTATAAAAAATTTTCTAATGGATTCCAAACGTATCGCGGGAGTGGGCAATATATATGCTTGCGAAACCTTATTTGCAGCAAAAATCTCTCCAAAAAAACCCGCTCGAAGAATAAACTCTTCCCAATGGACTCTACTATTATCAACTCTTCGAGATATCTTGCAAAAAAGTATTGCGGCGGGGGGGGACTACACTTAGAGATTTTTATAGCACCGACGGGAATCAAGGTTACTATAAATTTAGCCTCGCAGTTTATGGAAAAGAAAGCGAGCCCTGTCTTGTATGCGGCGAACCCATCAAAAGAATTATTCAATCTGCACGCTCAACATTTTACTGCAAGACATGTCAGAAGTTCTAAAACACATCCCTATTGCTTCCATGAGCTAAGAATTCTAAAATAGATTCCTAATTTCAATATAAAAAATAATTTACATGTCACCCTCTATTGGTCTCGTCACGCTAAACGCTAAGTTTATTCATTCTTCACTGAGTATTCGCTACCTACGTAACGTTACCAAAAATAAAGGATTCGATAACGTCTGGATCCAAGAATTTGTAATCAGTCAACCCATATGGAAAATCGCAGTAGAAATTTTAAGTAAAAAACCTAATATTTTGGGAATCAGCATATACATATGGAACCGAGGACAATCTCTCGAACTTATTGAACGTCTAAAAAAGCAGGATCCTTCAATAAGGATTATAATCGGTGGCCCTGAAGTATCTTTTGATATGACTTCAACGGACCAATACACAGTCATCGCCGGGGAAGGTGAAAAAAAATGGGTCGAGTTTCTTGAACACTTTCAAAAGAAAACTCTTCCCTCGGATAAAATCCTAAAAGACTGGGAATCTTATGGAGAGAATCTTCCAGAACTGACCCCCGCCTATATAAAAGATGACCTAGTTCACCTTAAAAATCGTCTAGTTTACCTAGAAACCTCGCGAGGTTGCCCCTACCTCTGCTCCTTCTGTCTTTCTGCCTTGGACAAGACTGTGCGTTTTTTTGATGACCGAACGATACACCAACAAATCAACTTATTAATCAAGGGAGGGGTCACAAAAATAAAATTCGTTGACCGCACATTTAACCTTAAACCTTCCCACATGAAGAAACTAATGAGCTGGTTATTAAAGTTTGAGGGTGTAGCGTTTCATTTTGAAGTAGTAGGTGATCTTTTGACTAACGATCTACTTGATTTTTTAGAAACAGTACCGAAGGGCATGTTCCAATTCGAACTAGGTGTCCAGACCACCGACCAATCTTCGCAAGAAAAAATTAAGCGGAAACAAAACAACAAAAAACTATTTTCTGCTATAGAACGCCTAATAAGTTCAAATCTAATCCATATTCATTGTGA
>JYMV01005625.1_pt1 | contig 13778 bp, 14 predicted proteins | sample 338911 | NCBI WGS metagenome assembly JYMV01 (sample SAMN03354496, study PRJNA234377) | hydrothermal vent metagenome | biome: Deep sea; feature: Hydrothermal plumes at the Eastern Lau Spreading Center, Western Pacific Ocean; material: Seawater | place: Tonga | collected 2009 | depth 2000 m m
ACAAACTACAATTCACAAGCTGAAAAAAGCTCAAAAATAAAGGGAATGAAATCAATAGCCAAGTTTTTAAAAGAAGAACTTTTACTTTTGAGCAATATCAGAGTTGTTGCTTAAATTATTTCTTTTTTGGAGCAAAAACTAAACATAACCCATTATTACAATATCTTTTACCAGTAGGTTTTGGCCCATCATCAAAAATATGTCCGTGGTGTCCTTTGCATTTTTTGCAATGGTACTCCGTTCTGGATGATCCAATTAAATTATCAATTTTTGTTTCAAAAACGTTTGGCAATGCCTCAAAAAAAGATGGCCATCCACTTCCACTTTCATATTTTTTTTTAGATTCGAAAAGTTTAGTGCCGCATCCTGCACAACAATATTCGCCTTCCCTTTTTTCATAATTCAGAGGACTGGTTCCTGGTGGCTCTGTGCCTTCTTCAAGTAAAATATGTTTCTGTTCTGAGGTTAAGTCTTTAATCATGTCTGTTTTTTTTAGACGATAAAACAATTCCCGTAATAATTAATATAGCTCCAATTATATGGAAAAACATGAATCTTTCTTTAAATATTAATATTGCTAATATTGTACTAAAAATTGGCATTAAATGTAAAAATATTCCCGATCTATTAGAACCTATTAATGAAATTCCTTTAATCCAAAAAATAAAGGAAGCCAATCCTGGAAAAAGCACCACGTAACTTAGCGTTAATATGAAAGGTAAATTAATATTTAATTTATAACCTAAAGCCATCTCTATCAAATAAGCCGGTAATAAAAAAATTAACCCGGCTGATATGATCACTTGTAAAAGAGAAATTTGTGATAAATCAAATTTTTTCTTTCTTAACAATGCTGAGTAAATAGCCCAAGAAAACATAAATTAATCAATTTATCTACATCAGCTTTTGTCACTATAACCACAACACCTAATAATGAAAAAATCACTCCTAGTATCTGATAAAAGTTTGTTTTTTCAATATTGAAAATCCAACAAAAAAAAATTATCATCACAGGAATAGTTGAGATCATCAAAACACCGCTAATTACCTGCGTAAAATTTAATGAATAATAAACGATTGAATTAAACACAGTAATACTTGTAATTCCTAATATTAAAATCAGTTTTATATTTTCTAATATATAATTTTTTTTTCTCAAAACTTCCTGAAGTGTAAACGGAGCTAATATCAACCAAGCAAAAGTCCATCTGTAAAAGTTTAAAGTAAAAGGTGGAATTTCAAAAAGACTTGCTGCTTTTCCTACAATAAAATTGCCTGACCAAAACAAAGTTGCAAGTATAAGAAAAATATAAGCTGTTTTATCTTTTAAAAACAAAATAGCTCCTAGCTAAATCTTAAAGAATTGTAAGGAGATAAATTTAAATTTGTATTCTCTTCTGCAATCATTCCAGCAAGAATTTTTCCTGAGATTGCTCCCAATGTCCATCCAAGATGGTGGTGACCAAAAGAATAAAACAAGTTTTTATAATTTTTTGAAGGGCCGATAATCGGCAAAAAATCAGGTAAAGTTGGTCTAAAACCTAACCACTCATCTTCGTGTTTCCCTAATTCCGGAAAAAGATATTTTGCGCTATTTACAAGATTCTGAATTCTTTTTTTGCTTACTGGATTTTCCAATCCACCAAATTCAACGGTACCTACCACTCTTAATCCTTGTTCCATAGGAGTTATTCCAAAACCTCTATTTAAAAAGATAACTGGTCTTGATAGTAAATGATCGTATCCTTTAAAATGAACATGATATCCTCTTTCAGTGTCTAATGGAATATTTTCATCAACTTGATCAGTCAATTTTTTTGAAAATGCGCCACACGCAATAACGACTTTATCAAAATTGTAAAATTTTGAATCCGTTTTTATCACTGGTTTATTGTCTGATGTAAAGCTTAACGTTTGAACATTTTGTTTTTCATAATGTCCACCTCTTTTTAAAAATAAATCAAATAACTTTAATAAGATCTTTCCGGGATTTCTTGCATGTCTAGCATTAGGATACAAAACGCCGCCATGATAAATTTTTTTTATATGTGGTTCTAGATCGTGAATTTCATGCGGAGTTAGCAATTGCTGCTTCACACCCAATTCATTTCTAATCCTGATTTCTAATTCTCTACTTTTTAAATATTTTTTAGTCCAAAAATATATTATTCCTTTACCTTCCACCAATCCTGAAATATCGATGTCTTCAAAAAGTTCATCGTAAGCTGGCAATGCTAAATCTAAAATTTGATGCATATACTTTGCTGTATGCATCATTTTTTTTTTACTGCAATTTTTTATAAATTTTAAAAACCATGGAATCATCTTCAGCACATAGTTCCACTGTAATGCTAATGGTCCAGTAGAACTTAACAACATTGAAGGTATATCTACTAATATATCTGGTCTGTTAATTGGTACTGAAGCATAGGGCGAAAAATGACCAGCATTACCATAGGAAGCAGAATTTTTCCCAGGATCATCACGATCGATAAGAGTTACTCTAAAACCTTTTTTAATAAGACAAAGTGAAATACAAATACCTTGTATCCCAGCTCCAATTACTCCAACTGAAGATTTTAACTGAACATCTTCGCTCATAGTATCGCTAGTTATATGTTATTTAAGATTTAAATATCGGGTGACACGTTATACAGCTTCTTTATGCTGCCCTACATGAACGACTCTAGGTTTAGATTTTGTTGAATCTCCTCTTTCCACTATTTCTTCAATTGCAATATCTTCTTCTGTATCTGACTTCCCTTTGCTTACTCGTTTTATATAACCATCAATATCAGCGCCTTCTTCTGTTTTTAAAGTATTTTTAAAAAAAATATCGCCTTTTATCACTGCATTTTTTCCAACTATTACAACATCAGCTGTAATTTTTCCTTCTACATGTCCGTTAACTTCTATACTTGCTGCTTCTATCGAACCTCTTACTGATCCAGCTTCGGTTATCGTCATGTCTGAAACAAATATGTTGCCATTCATCAACCCCGCAACATCCAATGATCCTGATGATCTTAAATCGCCTTCAAACTGCATAGTCTCACCAATATGTGATCGACCATTGTAATTTAATTTTTTTTCTTCAACTCCTCGTAAAGTTTTAAACATTTGTTTTAGTTAAGCACAAAAAGTCAATTTTTTAAAACTAAAAAGAAAAAAATTTCGCGATATTGATTGGAATCAAAAGTAAATAATACAATCTCAAGTTGTTTTATAAAAGCCCCTAAGTATTTAATTTACATCCTCCTGTTGATAAATTTTACAACTCATCACGAAACCCAAGCCAATCATTACCGAAAGCATCGATGAGCCCCCATATGACATAATAGGAAGTGGAGCTCCTACAATCGGCAGTAAACCAAGTACCATTGACATATTAACTGCAACATAAGCAAAAAATGCCGTGGCAAAACCGAAGCAGTATAACTTTGCAAAATTATTTCTCGACTGACGACCAATTACAGTAATTCTGTATATAATCATAACGTAAACAAGTAATAATGCTGTAGAGCCGACAAAACCAAATTCTTCGGAAAATAAAGTGAAAATGAAATCTGTGTGCTTTTCAGGTAAATAATCCAAGTAACTCTGGCTTCCTTGCAGGAAACCTTTTCCAAAAATGCCTCCTGAACCCAAGGCAATTTTTGACTGAATAATCTGATAGCCGGCCCCTAAAGCATCTCTTTCGGGATCAAAAAAAGATAGGATTCTTGTTTTTTGATACGGTTTTAAAAATGATATTCCAACTGGAAGTAAGCAAATTAAAAAGAAACATGAGTACAAGAAAAGTTTTATTCTGAAACCCGTTAACCAAATAACGGCCAAACCGCCAATTAAAATTAGCACTGCTGTTCCCAAATCCGGTTGTTCTGCAACTAATAAAACAGGAACAAATATAGCAAAGAAAGGTGTAATAATATATTTTAAGTTTGTGACATTTTCTGTAGGAATTTTATAATAGTATCTTGCTAAAAAAATAATTAAAGCAATTTTCATTAATTCGGAAGGCTGAAGATTAATAAAAAATAAACTAATCCAACGTTTTGATCCTGAGGCGGTAACGCCAAAAATATCAACGGCAAACAATAAGATTAATACTGCAAAATAAAATAAATAAGCAGATTTATACCAAGTCTTAATTCTAAAAAAAGAAACTATTATAAAAAGTATAAAAAAAATAAAAAATCTATAAAGATGACTTTGAGTATAATAACCAAGCTTTCCTTGTTCGGTAGAATACATTGCAAAAAAACTAATTACTCCTAATAATAAAATAAAAAAAATTAGTAAAAAATCTAAAGCAAATATTTTATCTCTAAAACTCTGATTGCCTCTATGAAAATGTTGTCTTATCATTTTTTAAATCTCTTGAATCAGATCTGTTTGATATTTTTTTCTCAGCTGATCTCTGTCCAAAACTTTTTTTATTATTTTTTTTGCAATTGGAGCGGCGTTTGAACTTCCCGATCCTCCATGTTCTATAACAATGCTAAATGCGTATCGTGGGTTTTTGTAAGGTGCAAATGCGATAAAAAGAGCATGATCTCTTTTTTTATAAGGCAAATCTTTTTGTTTTAGTTTTAGTTCTCTTTCTTCCTCAGTGATAGATCTTATTTGAGCTGTTCCAGTTTTTCCAGCAAAGATATATTCTGACTTAACATGTCTTGATCCGTAAGAAGTGCCCATTGGTTCATTGGTTGCCCCGAATTGAGCATCTAAAACAAATTTAACATTTTCTTGATTCCTATATAATTGCTTAAACCGTTTGCTCGAAGCATCTATAGTAGGCTGCAAAGCTTGTTCATTATAAATTATCTTTGGTTCAATTTTATGTCCGCCGTTCGCGAGTTGTGCAGCCATTAGACAAAGTTGTATTGGAGTAACCTGAAAATAACCTTGCCCGATACCAGCAAGCAAAGTTTCTCCCAATAACCATCCTTTTCCAATATTTTTTAATTTCCATTTAGTCGATGGAACAAGCCCAGTTAGTTCTTCACTTAAAATATCTAAAACTTTATTTCCTAGTCCAAATTTATTAGCTGTAACAGCTAGGCGATCAACTCCTAATCTTCGTGCTACTTCATAAAAATAAATATCGCAAGATTGTTTAATAGCTTCTCTTAACCTCATAAATCCATGACCTTTCTCTTTCCAACAATGATATTTATGACCATAAAGTTCAATCTCTCCTCTACATTCGGTTGTAGTATTAGGACTAATAACATCGTTTTCCAATGCTGATAGCGCAACAAGAGGTTTGATGGTCGAAGCTGGTGGGTAAAGTCCTGCTATGCATTTATTAATCAAAGGTTTTTTTTCATTATTGATTAGATCTTGCCAGTCTTTAGAGGCTATACCATGAACAAACTTGTTTGCATCAAATGTAGGACTAGATACCATAGCTACAAGATCTCCTGTATAAATATCCATTATACAAATCGATCCACTTTTGTCTTTTAATAATTCACTTGCAGATTTTTGAACTTCTATATCTAAAGTTGTTCTATAATTTTTACCTGTAGTTCCCTGAATCAATTTAAGTTCTTTGATTCTTTTACCGTGCGCATTAACTTCAAATCTTTGAAGTCCTGGCTGTCCGATCATTTCTTCATTTAAAGACTTTTCTAAACCATTTTTACCCGTCTTCAATCCAGGAACATTAATTTCTCTTAATAATGCGCTATTTTCCAAATCTTTTACACTCATTTCTGAAACATATCCTATGATGTGAGAAGAGGAGCCATCTTCTAAATATTTTCGTGCTACAGCAACCACAGGCTTTATTCCTTGCATCTCATGTAAAAAAAGATTCAATCTTGAAAACTCTGACCAAGATAAATTATCTGAAATTATTATAGTCTCCCAAGGCTTACGTTTTTTTAGTCTCTTTATTAAATTAGTTTTTGCTCGCTTATCAAAATCAATTATTTTTGACAGTTTAAAAAAAAGCTCCTCTAGATTGGGCACATCTTCTGGAATCATATGTAGTTGAAATACTTGAGTATTTTTTGCAATTTTTGTTCCAAAATAATCTTCTATTATTCCTCTTTGAGGAACCGTCTTCCATTCTCTCAATCTATTCTTATCTGACAATGTTCTCCATTTTATATTTTCAGAAATTTGTAGGTAAAACAGACGGGTAATTATAGCAACAAAAATTGCTATTTTTAACGAAGATAAAATAAACATTCGTCTAGTGATTGTTTTTGATTTACTTTGAAAAGTTCTTGAAAAACTAAGCATAGATCAGGATTTTGTTAAGTTTAATATCAATGAAAAAATTCCCCACAAAACTGGATAAAAAATAAACGTAAAAACAGAATTTTTGAACAGAAACAAATAATCTACCGAATAATTTGAAAAATATAATGATAAGAAATAAATAAAGTTTGCAATTAATAATGCGGGAATAAAACTTATCCAATCATTTATTAATGTTATTCTAACAGTTACGACTCTTGCATATGCAGCCACCGCAGCTATAATTAACAAAGATAAAGCATTAACACCTAATGGAAGCCCGAATACGATATCATTAATTATTCCTGATAGAAATATGAAACCATATCCTAACATCTGAGGTTTTCTTAAAACCCAATAATAAACTAGAATATAATGAACATTAATTGAAAAATGCTTTAAATCAATTGTAGAATTTCCATTTAGTGAAATAAAAAAAAGTAATAAAAGCGGTAATAGCTCAAAAAATTTAAATCTAATTTGTTTATATATATATGCCATAAAAATTTATTTACCCTTATCCAAATTTTCTAAATTAATATTTATAAAAGTGATCTGGCTTAAATCAGAAAATAATAAAACTTTGATAATATTATTTTCAATTTTAACTTCACCAACGGGAATGCCCGGAGAAAAAATTCCCCCTTTTCCCGATGTATAAACTTTGTCACCATTCTGAATATTATGATTTTCAGGTAAATATTCTAAGGTTGGCTCATTTTTTCCATGACCATTTAAAATAGCATGATGCGCCGATGGTTCAGTTATAACAGGAATTTTGCTATTTAAATCTGAGACAAGTAAAACTCTAGATGAAAAAAAATTTACATCAACTATTCTTCCAATAAAGTTTTTTCCATCCAAAACCGCCATGCCATTTTTTATATTTTTATTACCTCCAATATTAATAATAAAAGAGTTAAGGTATGGGCTTTGTTTATCCAGCATAACTCTTGCGCTCATAAGATTAGAGGATGATGAAATTTGCTCTTCGATTAATTTTCTTAATTGACTGTTTTCTAATTCTAAAAAATCTGTCTCCGAAATTTTATTTTTTAAGTCATCATTTTCTTTTTTTAATTTGTTATAATCGTCATAAAGATGCACGTGCTCCTTAACAAAATCAGTAAAATTATTAATACTTTTTGATGGCGTTGAAACAACTAAAGCTCCTCGATAGATTACATCCTTAATAAATGATCTAAAATAATTAAGTGGTTTTGTTTCTATTGTTTCAACAAAAAGAAATATAATCGAAAGAACTATAAGTGCAAATAATGAAAATTTTTGTTTTGATCCTTTAGCTAAAAAAGCGGAACGAATTGCTATGCCAACATCCTCGCGACTTGTATCCATAATACTTTATCTACAAAAATCATCCATCTATTAACATGTTAGAGAATGTTTCCTCTTGTTCCAGCGCTTTACCAGTCCCAAGAGCAACGCAAGACAATGGATCTTCAGCAATTTGAACAGGCAATCCTGTTTCTTTTGTAATTAGTTTGTCTATGTTTTTAAGAAGAGCTCCACCACCAGTTAGAACTAAACCCATGTCTACTAAATCTGCAGATAATTCTGGAGGAGTTTTTTCCAAAGCGTCCTTAATTCCACCTAGAATTTGGTTTAGAACTGGTTTTAACGCTTCTGCAGTATCTTCCTCTTTCAGCGATATTTCTTTGGGGGTTCCTGATCTTATATCCCTACCTTTCATCAAATAAGTATTGCCGGCTGTTGGTATGGCTGTGCCTATTTCCTTTTTTATTTTTTCAGCACTCGCTTCGCCTACTAACAAATTAAATTGTTTTCTCATATAGGTAATTATACCAGAATCCATTGCATCGCCTGCCACCCGCATTGAATTAGCATAAACCACTCCACCTAATGACAAGATTGCAATTTCTGTAGTACCACCCCCAATATCAACAACCATGGATCCAGTCGCTTCAGAAATAGGAAGTCCCGCTCCAATTGCGGCAGCTATCGCTTCATCAATTAATTGAACTTTTCTTGCTCCAGCGGCTAATGCTGAATCTTGAATGGCTTTTCTTTCAACAGGCGTTGATCCAGTTGGTACGCATATTAATATTCTAGGGTTTGCAAATGCTTTGCTTTTGTGACTCTTTTTTATAAAATGCTTAATCATTTCTTCTGTTACTATGAAATCAGCTATCACTCCATCTCTTAAAGGTCTCACGGCAGTTATATTTCCTGGAGTTCTTCCCAGCATCGTTTTTGCCTCATCGCCCACGGCAAGCACTGATTTTTTTCCTTTTTCTTCAATTATAGCAACTACTGATGGTTCGTTAAGAACTATACCTTGACCTTTAACATAGACTAAAGTATTGCATGTTCCTAAATCTATGGCCATATCTGTGGACCATATTTGTGATAACTTGTCTAATCCAAATTTAAACATTTATATTCCTTTCATTGTTGATCGCTCATACTCTTCAGGAGCTGTTTTTTTTCTTTTAATAATCATCTTATTTAACGCATTTAAATAAGCGTTAGCCGATGCGACAAGTGTATCAGTGTCAGCTGCTTGGCCAACAGTTGTTTTGCCTTTTTCTTCAATTCTTACACTCACAGTAGCCTGAGCATCCGTTCCTTCGGTTACGGCATGTACCTGATATAATTGAAGTTTTACTTCATGAGGGTATAATTTTTTTACACACTTAAAAATAGCATCCACTGGACCATCTCCAGTCTCAGTTGCTTTCTTTATTTCTCCATAAACTTCTAATGTCATGTCTGCTTTTTGCGGTTCTCCAGTTCCAGCAAATACCCTTAGAGATTTTAAAATAATAACATTATCTTCTTTGATTAGACTATTATCTACTAAAGCCGCGATGTCTTCATCGTAAACATGTTTTTTTTTATCAGCCAGAACTTTAAATTTACCAAACGCGATTTGAATTATATCGTCAGTAACACCCATATAACCAAGGTCACTTAACTTTTCTTTGAAGGCGTGTCTACCAGAGTGTTTTCCCATGACTAATGAACTTTGTTTTACGCCAACGCTTTCTGGAGTCATTATTTCATATGTATTCCTATGCTTTAACATTCCATCTTGGTGAATTCCGGCTTCATGAGCAAAAGCGTTTTTTCCTACTATCGCTTTGTTAAATTGAACAGGATATGTAGCGCTTGATACAAGCTTAGAAGCCTTGCTTAATAATTTTGTATTAATATTGGTATGAAACGGCATTAAATCATTTCTAGTTTTCATTGCCATCACTATTTCTTCAAGCGCAGCATTACCTGCTCTTTCTCCTATTCCGTTTATGGTACATTCTACCTGTCTCGCGCCCGCAACAACTCCGGCCAAAGAATTTGCAACTGCTAAGCCTAAATCATTATGACAATGGGTTGATAAAATTGCTTTATCTATATTTGGAACATTGTTTATTAAATGTTTAATAATTTTTGTAAATTCAGAAGGGATTGAATATCCAACAGTATCTGGTATATTAATTGTTTTAGCTCCGCACTTTATTGCTAACTCAACTGTTCTGCACATAAAATCAATATCAGTTCTAGTACCATCTTCACAAGACCACTCTACATCATCAGTAAATTTTCTTGCATAAGTTACATGTTCTTTTATAGCCTGCAAAACTTCACCGGAATTTTTGTTCAATTTGTGTTTCATGTGTAGTGGGCTAGTTGAGATAAATGTATGAATTCTAAATCGTTCAGCTATTTTTAATGCCTCATTACACGCATCAATATCTTTTTTTATATGCCTAGATAAACCACAGGGAATTGATGTTTTTAAAATTTTACTAACTTCGCTAACAGCTTCAAAATCTCCTTTTGATGCAGCAGGAAAACCAGCTTCGATAATGTCAATGCCAATTTGATCAAATAAATTTGATATTTGAAGTTTTTCTTCTAAACTCATCGACGCGCCAGGAGACTGTTCCCCGTCGCGCATGGTTGTATCGAATATATAAACTCTGTTTTTGTCGTCGGACATTATCCCTCTAATCCAAGTTTTAACTTGGAACAATTTATTTTTTACAAATGATTATGTTACAACCTAAGCGGGTCGTATGCAAAAGATCTTTGGCTTCTTCAACAAAATTTAACTAAATTTACTAATTTTTTTCCTTATCAACTAGTTTGTTCTTCCCAATCCAAGGCATAAGATCTCTAAGTTTCTTCCCAACCTTTTCTATTGGGTGTTCTGCAAGTTCTTTTCTCATTTTCAAGAAGTTTTTTTGACCATTTTTATTTTCATCCATCCACTGTTTAGCAAACTTTCCTGACTGAATATCTTTCAACACCTCTTTCATTCTTTCTTTGGTTTTCGAATCTATAATTTTTTTACCCGTAATATATTCACCATATTCAGCTGTATTAGAAATTGAATAATTCATATTTGCAATACCTCCCTCATAAATAAGATCAACAATCAATTTTACTTCATGCAAACATTCAAAGTATGCCATTTCAGGTGGGTATCCTGCTTCAACCAAAGTTTCATATCCATTTTTTATTAGCTCAACTAAACCTCCACATAAAACACTTTGCTCTCCAAATAAATCTGTTTCACATTCATCTTTGAATGTAGTTTCAATTACTCCAGCTTTGCCTCCGCCAATTGCGCTTGCATAAGAAAGTGCTAAATCTTTTGCTTTACCTGAACTATCTTGGTGAATTGCCATCAGACACGGGACACCTCCACCTCTTTTATATTCACTCCTTACTAAGTGTCCTGGCCCTTTTGGAGCTATCATAAAAATATCAAGATCTTTTCGTGCATTAATAAGATTAAAATGAATGTTAAGTCCATGAGCAAAACCTAGGCTTGTCCCCTCTCTCATTCTTTGTTCAATATGATTTTTATAAATTTGAGATTGCAACTCATCAGGAGTTAACATCATTAAAATATCAGCCCATTCAGCTGCATCAGACAGAGACATAACTTCAAGTCCTTCTGCCTCAGCTTTTTTTTTACTTGAAGAACCCTCTCTTAACGCCACGACAACTTCTTTCACCCCGCTATCCTTTAAATTTAAAGCATGAGCATGTCCTTGGCTTCCATAACCAAAAATTGCAATTTTCTTTGACTTAATGAAATCTACATTTGCATCTTTTTCATATAACATTTTCATAAATATTTCCTTCAGTGTTGTTTATAAGTTTCCGATCCTTTAGTCATTGCTACCACTCCAGTTCTTGATGCACTAGCCAGTCCAAGTGGTTGCAATTTTTTTATCAATTCATCAATCTCCTTCTCTAATGCAGAAACCTCAAAAACAAAAGATTTTTCTGTCTTATCTAAAAGAGTATACTTATATTTTTTGCATAATTTCTTAGCCTTTTCTAATTGAGTTTTTGAGGAAACAACTTTTAATAATGCCATTTCTCTCATTAACGTTCTTTTGTTACGTGGAAAATCAGCTACCTTATGAACCGGAACAAGTTTTCCTAATTGCGACTTTATTTGTTGAAGCACCTGTGGCGTTCCTGATGTGGTAATAGTTATACGAGATATATTTTTTTTCTTGTCAACTTCTGCAACCGCAAGTGAATCAATATTATAACCTCTTCCAGAAAATAACCCCACTACCCTTGCAAGAACTCCTGCTTCATTATCCACCCAAACAACAATAATGTGATTTTCAATTTTTTCTTTTTTTGTTGCAAAACTGTAAGCTGATTTTACCATAGCTAAACTAACACCTTCCCTTCTTCAGAAATTTCATCTTCTTCATCTTGTTTACCTAACAACATTTGATTATGGGCTTTCCCAGAAGGTATCATTGGATAACAATTTTCCTCTTTATCAACAACACAATCAAAAATAACTGGTTTATTAACTGAAAGCATTTGTGTAATTTTTTCATCTAATTCATCTGGTTTCTTTGCTCTAATACCGACACAACCATAGGCCTCTGCTAATTTAACAAAATCTGGTAAAGCAGCTGTATAGCTTTCTGAATAATTTTTTTCATGTAGTATCTCTTGCCACTGTCTGACCATCCCCATATATTCGTTATTGATAATAAATATTTTTATTGGTAATTTATATTGAACAGCAGTAGACATTTCTTGCATTGTCATTAAAACCGAAGCTTCTCCCGCAATATCTATGACTAATTTATCAGGGTGAGCTACTTGCACCCCAACAGCAGATGGTAATCCATAACCCATGGTTCCAAGTCCTCCTGAAGTCATCCATCTGTTAGGTTTATCAAATTTATAATGTTGAGCTGCCCACATTTGATGTTGACCTACTTCGGTTGTTATAAAAACATCTTGAGCTTTAGTTAATTCATAAAGCCTTTGAATCGCAAATTGGGGTTTAATTACCTCTTTGCTGTTTATAAAACCTAGAGAATTTTTCTTTCTCCATTTTTCAATTTGATTCCACCAAACAGCAATTCTTTGTTTATTTGATTTTGCAAAGTTAGGATCTTTTTTTTTGAAAACTAAAATTAATTTTTCCAAAACAATTTTAACATCACCAACCAATGCTAAATCAACGGAAATGTTTTTATTAATCGAAGAGGGATCAATATCAATATGTATTTTTTTTGATTGAGGAGAAAATTCATCAATTTTGCCCGTTATTCTATCATCAAAACGCGCTCCAATATTGATCATTAAATCACAATCGTGCATCGCGTTGTTTGCCTCAAATGTGCCGTGCATTCCCAACATGCCTAAAAATTGTTGATCATATCCTGGAAAAGCTCCTAATCCTTGAAGGGTAGAAGTGATTGGAAAACCGGTTAACGAAACTAGCTCTCGGAGTAATTGGGTTGCTCTTGGTCCGGAATTGATAACCCCCCCTCCGGTATATAAAATAGGTTTAGAAGATTTTCTAAAGAGGTCGACTACAGCCTCAATATCTTTATCCTTACCATTAAATTTTATATCGGTCTCACCATTTTTCTTTTTTACTTCTTTAGGCTTAACATATTTTCCTTTTTTAAATTGAATATCTTTGGGTATGTCAACCAAAACCGGCCCGGGTCTTCCTGTTGTGGCAACTTCAAAGGCCCGATGTAAAATTGATGATAATTTATTTATATCTTTAACGAGCCAGTTATGTTTGGTACATGGTCTTGTTATACCTGTCGTATCACATTCTTGAAATGCGTCTGTACCAATAAGATGTGTGGGCACCTGACCTGTAATACAAACCAAAGGAACAGAATCCATATAGGCATCGGTCAGGGCTGTAACTGTATTGGTAGCTCCAGGTCCTGAAGTCACAAGTATTACACCCGGTTTACCTGATGATCTTGCATATCCTTCTGCAGCGTGACCCGCTCCTTGTTCGTGGCGGACTAAAATATGTTGTATGCTTTTATGATTTTTAAGTTCATCATAAATTGGCAATACAGCTCCTCCGGGATAACCAAAGATATGTCTAACACCTTGATCTTCCAGAGCTTTGAAAACTATTTCTGCACCGGTCATTAAATTTGCCATAAAGACTAATCTAACCAAGTTTAAGTTATGGTCAAGTTTTAGGATATTTTATTAATGGTTTTTTTAAACAAATC
>JYMV01035347.1_pt1 | contig 13777 bp, 11 predicted proteins | sample 338911 | NCBI WGS metagenome assembly JYMV01 (sample SAMN03354496, study PRJNA234377) | hydrothermal vent metagenome | biome: Deep sea; feature: Hydrothermal plumes at the Eastern Lau Spreading Center, Western Pacific Ocean; material: Seawater | place: Tonga | collected 2009 | depth 2000 m m
GTAAATTAAATGGGTGGAATGATGATTCCCCTTCATGGAATTTTAATAAATACCTGTTAGATGAAAAAGGTAATTTAATAGAATATTTTGGGGCTGACGTTGCACCACTGGATACACTCATCACTCGGCACTTTATATCTAAGAACACTAACTTAGTACCTGACAAAAACTAATTTAACGAATATTCCTCAAACTCAGCAGTGCAGGGCTGTCCATTGGTTACCCACATTTTTCTCTCTTCTAAATCCATAATCATGGCGGTTTTGGTGATGGTATGCTGAGACTCGGGTAGCGAATCATCCCGATGGCGGCAGAGTGATTGAGGCTGGTGGTCGTGATCTTTCAGAATTTCCTGCACAATATCCACATTTAGGGGTTTTTGTTCATTTAACAATTTTTCCATACGGCTATGACGGAATTCTGACAAATGCCGGCGTGGATTTTCAGGCTCAGATACTCCGGTTTCTTTAGGATCCACCAGATGATTGGCATGGACTAATACTCCATCAACAGGATCAATTAAACGCAGACTGTCCGGTGCCAATTCAATATCTATTGCCCTTGAAGAAGCATGCCCTAAAATAAAATTGGCTGTACAGGAGCGGGGGGTTCCGGCTAATGCACCTAATGCCTCTTCTATATTTTTAGAACGTAGCACCTCATAACAGCGCAGGTGAAACGGTTTTTGGAAGCGTGACCAGTCATCAGCAGTGGAATACATACCGTTTACTGCCAGCCCAACTCCCTCTGAATTCATCCCCGGCTTTCCGCCGAAAATTCCTGCCTCTGTAAAAGCCATGCGCTGAAGACCGTCGGGATCAATGCTGGTGGTAAGCATACATTCAACATCTGGAATCCAGTCCCAATTCTGCCCCACGAGTAAATGGTTATTCTCTGCGGCTTCTGGTAGAACTGCAAAGGAGGTACAACCATCAACAGCATCGGATTGCAATTTTTTTCCCAGGGCATGATATAAAAGTTCATAGCGCAGGTTCAGCATGGCAATTTCAAGTAGTTCTAAGTTTGAACTTTCAGCAATACCATTCATGCCATTTACATATTCCGGGCTTTGTTCCCGGAGGATATTCAGATAAATGCCAGAATTTTCAAGTAGCTCATTTTTGCTGATACCAGCTTCATTTTCGAAACGAATCACATAAATTTCTATATTTTTTATGATTGATTCCTTTAATGCTTCGCCATGAGCTAAACCCTGTTCATAGGTTGTGCCGGAAAATGTAAAATGGAATAAACTCATTGTTCTTCCTTCAACACTTTTTCATATAATAGCCAAGCTGGCATAAACTTGAATCCTGCACGAATATTAATACTGAGCATACCTTCATTTGTATCAGCATTATCAGTACGAATCCAATCATATCCTTGGCTTTTCGCCCAGGTAAGGCTGTTATATTTTAAGGCAGTGGCAATTCCTTTCCGGCGATATTCTCTTCGTACACCTGTTAACCCATTATTGAGGCCTTTTGGAATTTCACTATTCCACAAATTGTTTAAACCTGCAATACGGTCTCCATCCAACACTAAGAACCATGCATCCGAATTAAACTTTGGATGACGGAGTATCTGTTTAGAATAAATATCGTACTCCGGAATTAGTATGGGATCCGGCCAGGGCATATCAGGGGACACCTCCCGTTCAAATTCCCAAACCTTATAATCTGCTTTTTTATCTTCTTTGCGAAAATCCGAATATGTAATTATTCGGAAGCCATGCTTATCAATTCGAGAAATTTCGTCTTCATACTTTGCAGGATTATAAACGGTTAAATCCAGGCTGGACTCCCTTTCCGTTGCGGTATTCTTGAACAGTCTCTTTTCAAAGAAGCGAATAGATTGTTGGTGAGGTTCATAAATTTGTGTCGTGATTTTTAAAGGGTCGAATGGTTTAAGCTTGTTTATTAAAAAATCATAGCATATTGTACCAAATCCTTTACCCTGTTGTTCAGGGTGAACATAAATTTTTACAACAAATTTTTGCGGATGATAGATTTCTTCCCACTGAGTATATAAGACAGAGCACAGAATTGATGAATCCTTTTTCCAGACCCATAGTTGATGAAGAATTTTTTTATCCCGAGTTTTATCTCCGTGTCTCATAGACTTTACAGATAATGGATGCTGAGGATAAAGCAAGTTTCTTAATACTGCCAACCCTTCATAATCATCATCCTGAAAAGGGAGCAAATTGAAATTGCTGTCTAAATTAGGGGATTTACCGGTCAATTACCGATCAACCTCCAAACCTTTATCTGGAATGCTGTCTTTTGGATGTACCATAGGGACAAAACGTACCGGTATAATATTTTTTGATTGGATAGTTCCATCATCATTTTTTGTTATTACTTTCAACTCCTGGCGGCGGGTTCCTACAGGCACCACTAACCGCCCCCCGGTCTTTAATTGATCAATCAACGGCTGTGGAATTTTATCAGGAGCCGCTGTAACAATGATACCGTCAAAGGGAGCCTGGTCAGGCCAGCCCTTATAGCCGTCTCCCCAACGGGTGGTGACATTATTATGGCCCAATTTATCAAGGAGGACTGCAGCACTATCCACAAGATTTTTAACAATTTCAATACTGAACACCTCAGAAACAAGAGGTGATAATACCGCCGCCTGATATCCGGAACCGGTGCCTATTTCAAGTATCTTTTCATCCCCTTTCAGTTCAAGCAATTCGGTCATAAGAGCCACAATGTAAGGCTGGGAAATAGTCTGGCCTTCCCCAATAGGCAGGGGACCGTCATTATAGGCCATTTTTTCCAAATGGGGGGGAATAAAACGATGCCGTGGTGTCTCTCGCATGACCTTCAGCACCTGCGGATCCTTTACACCCCTTCTTTCGATTTGTATTTCTACCATCACATCTACCTTTTTATGCCACCATTCCTCCTTAGTCTTTTCTTCAGCACAGAAGAGACAAAATAAAAAAGGAATGACAAATTTGATTTGATGCATTAAATATTGTATAATACAATAATTAACAAATGAATTTTTAAGCTTTGGCTGAAAACAACTTTTATTAACCCAGAATCAGGTTTACAAGTTCAATAATATCCAGAATATTAATACTTCCATCAGAATTTAGATCCCCGAGATAAAGCTGTGTTTCATCAGGGCTGCCATTCAGTATGATATTAACTAGTTCCACAATATCCAGTATATTAATAGACTGATCCTGGTTCAAATCACCGGGAGTAAACACAATTTCACTGCCAATTCCTGTAGATGCCCAGCCGCTGGCTATAGTTTGGTAATAGTTAAAATTATCCGGATATAAGTCATTACAGGCCTGAAGCATTTTCACCCTGCCTATTTCAAAATCATCTTCCGGATCTAAATAAAAGCTGCTCCAGGCAAACCATATATTCGCTGCTGCTTGCCGGGATGCATTCAAATTTTCCTCCAATGGGGGCACTTCAATACTGTAATGGGTATCTCCGGCTATGACCAAATACATGATTTTATTGGTAATGCCACTATTATAATGGACGCCTCCAAAATCATTACTCCACTGTGGATTGGGATTATATGCTACAAAATAGGGATGATCCACATGGTCTGGCTGGTTATAATCCGGGGGATTAATAAAACTCCGTGATGCGCCAGTGTAATGGACATCCTCACCCTGGGTCCAGTCACCGCCATTCTGGTATTCTGCCTCTACCAGGTAACCAAAAACATCAGACATGGACTCATTCATAGCACCAGCCTGGTTGCGGTAAATAAGTCCGGAAGTATGGGCAGTATAACCATGGGTAAACTCATGAGTGACAATATCCTGGGCGGCACAAAAAGGACGGTAACCGTTCCCTCCAAGACCATAGGTAAGAACATCCAGAGCTGCATTATAAAAGGCATTTCGCTGGTCTAATCCGCCGGCCACATTGGTATAATTCACTACAGAAATAGTCCGCTTGCCATTGCCGTCAATACCTGAATAGCCATGATGATTCCAGAAATAATCCAATGTCTTGCGCTGATAATCATGGGCGCTCACGCCGGATTTATGGGAAAGTGACGTAGAAGACTCTGTAAACTCCGGCGTTTCACTATTTACATAAGATAGATCGGTATAAAACCCGCCATAGCTGTTTATGGTGTAAATATTACCCAGGCTAGGATTGCTTTCATCCACCATATTGTAGGGACCCAAAACTATATCCTCTTCGGCATAATCCAGCCAGGGGTCATTACAGAAGCCGTTTCCCACGCCAGGAAACTGCATATACCAGTCGTTAAAACACTCACCATTGCAGTCTAATATATAACCATTTTCACAATTTCCCTGTTGAGGGGACACCACACAGTCGGAATAACTTCCGCCGCCACAATCGCCGTAATCCCAGCAGTATTCCTCGCAAAGAAGGTAGGGGGTTACAAGATCCTGTCCAATGGGCATAAAACTACTACCTTCATAGACATAGATCGTATCAACAGCCTCATTTAGAAGATTTATACCGCTGCCAATGACAGGCCCTTCTTCATAGAGAAGAGGAAACCTGTCAATGATCTCTCCCGTATGAGCATCTACCAGATAGCGCCAGGGATCTTCAAAACTCACGGCATCAATGCTATGTACAAGATGTGGAATGCTATTCTGAATATAAATTTGAAGATTTTGGTATTTTAAATAAGTAGAAGTAGAAATATAAACTGGCCGGATTATATCCATAGCCCCGGATTTAGTTATTATAGGGACTACAGAAATATCAATGTTATCAATATTGGAAGAAAGGCTGGTTATTATATCACCTTGTATATGCACACGGATATACCGTCCGAAAACGGGGATGCCATTATATGTTTGCTGAAAGGAAAAATGCCGGGTACCATATTTCCCATCCTTGTAATAATCCAGTGGAAACTTGTGTGCATTTTCATGACCAAGTTTATTCTGGATACTTTCCAGGTAATTTCGAACACTGGATTCAGGCTCTCCCTTTAAATGATGCAGTTGTCCGCTGGAAAAGTAAATCTGCCCTCCGCCAACACCTGTTTCCATGGTAATGGCAGAAAAGGAAAATGACATCCAAATCAAAAGGGTTATAGTATAAAGTTTATACATGGTAAAAGTTTAATCTTCCTCCAAATAAAAATGTTACCGTAACTTACGAATTATTTGCTAATATTTCCTCTATGAAAATCTATTTTGCCGGCGCAATACGCGGCGGCCGTGAGGAAACAGATATTTACAATAATATAATCACCTATCTCTCTTCTAAAGCAGAGGTGCTTACAGAGCATGTTGGAAGTTCTGAACTAACGACAATAGGGGAGACAAACCGATCTGATTGGGAAATTTTCCTGAGGGACATGGAATGGCTTCAGTCCGCTGACCTGGTAATAGCTGAAGTGACAACGCCTTCACTGGGAGTGGGCTATGAACTGGGTATTGCTGAAAAGTTGAAAATTCCGGCTTTATGTTTGTACCGACCTATTAAGGGAAAACGCTTATCAGCCATGATTAGTGGGAATGAGAAATTTAATTGTCAAGCCTACCAAACCTTGGATGACGCAAAAGTCCATATAAATAAATTTTTAAAACAGGAGCAGAAAGTATGAATTACAAATCAATTTGGTTTTTATTAACAGTCCTCATATTCAGTTGTTATCAAAGCCATACAAAAGCAATTCAATATCCCGACACCCGGAAAGATGAAAGTGTAACTGACACCTATTTTGGAACCGAAGTTGCAGATCCCTACCGCTGGCTGGAAGATGATAATAGCGCTGAAACCGCAGATTGGGTAAAAGCCCAAAATAAACTCACTTTTTCATATTTAGAGAGCATAGGTCAAAGGGATGCAATTAAAGAAAGACTCACAGAAATCTGGGATTATGAAAAAATATCTGCTCCATTTAAACGAGGGGAAAAATATTACTTTTATAAAAATGAGGGCTTGCAGAATCAATCCGTATTGTATTCATCAGATGAGCTTGGAGGTGAGGAAAAAATTATATTAGACCCCAATACATTTTCGGAGGACGGCACGGTGGCGCTTTCCGGCACCTATTTTAATCAGGAGGGGAATTTACTGGGATATGCCAAATCTATTGGTGGATCGGACTGGAAAGAATTTTATATCAAAGATTTATCAATAGGAGAAGACAGAAAAGACCATTTACAATGGATCAAGTTTTCAGGGATGGCTTGGGCTGGAGATGGATTCTACTATTCCCGCTATCCCGAGCCGGAGGAAGGAGGCGAATTGGATGCCAGCAACGAAAATGCCCAGGTGTACTACCATCAACTGGGAATTGAGCAGGAGGAAGACGAACTCATATTTTCAGACCCGGAGAATCCAAAGATTTCTAACTATGTAGGCACCTCAGAAGATGAAAGATTTGTGTATCTCTACCGAACAAAGGGAACCAGCGGGACCGCCCTGTATATTACCGAAGTAAAAATGGGAGACCATCAGTTCACAACTGTAATGGAAAATTATGACTATGATCATGGAATTGTAGGAAACATCGAAAACACCATTTTTCTCAGAACAAATTATAAAGCGCCGAATTGGAGACTGGTTAAATTTAATCATGATAATCCCGGCCCTGAAAATTGGATAGAAGTTATTCCGGAATCTGAATATCCCTTAAATTCTGTGTCTATTACAGGAGGAAAACTATTGGTAAAATATTCCAAAGATGTCAGCTCTCGCCTGTATGTGTATTCCCTAGATGGAAAATCGGAATCGGAGGTTGAACTGCCCACTGTTGGTACTGCATCAGGTTTTGGCGGAAAGCAAAACGACAATGAAGTATTTTATAATTTTACCAGTTTTGCCTATCCCCCCACCATTTACAGATATAATATAAACACTAATTCTTCCACGCTGTATCGGCAGTCGAAAGTGGATGTTGATTTTTCACTGTACGAAACGAAGCAGGTTTTTTACCCCAGTAAAGATGGCACCAAAATTCCTATGTTCATCACCCATAAAAAGGGATTGCAATATGATGGTACTGCGCCCACCCTCCTCTATGCTTATGGGGGATTTAACATTAGTATTAATCCCTATTTCAGCGTCAGCCGAATGATTTTACTAGAAAGCGGGGGTATTTATGCCTCCGCTAATTTAAGAGGTGGCAGCGAATACGGGGAGTCCTGGCACGAAGGGGGAATGAAACTGCACAAGCAGAATGTATTTGACGATTTTATGGCAGCAGCCGATTATCTGGTGGAAGAAAAATATACCAGCAGAGATAAGTTGGCAATAAAGGGTGGATCTAATGGAGGACTGCTCATTGGAGCAGTATTAAATCAACGGCCGGATTTATGTGCTGTGGGATTTCCCGGAGTTGGTGTTATGGATATGCTGCGCTACACCAAGTTCACCATTGGTTGGGCCTGGGCAGTTGAATATGGAAATCCCGAAGAGTCTGTAGAATTATTCAACTACATCTATAACTATTCACCCCTGCATTCCATTAAGGGAAATGGTAATTATGCGGCGGTGATGGTGACTACAGGAGATCATGATGACCGGGTGGTTCCAGCACATTCATTTAAGTATGCCGCCAATCTGCAGACCAAAAACCGAAAAAACCGAAAGCCCTTATTAATCAGAATTGAAACCGATGCAGGGCATGGGGCAGGCAAACCCACCTCAAAACGGATAGAGGCAGCAGCAGATACCTGGGCTTTCATGTTTCATAATATAAACCATAATTATTCCGCTCCATAGAAATTGAACATTTAGGAGTTCTCCTGAAATGGATGTTTATCTGCGTTTATGCCCAATAAGAAAACCAGGGGTATGGCTGCCAGAACCCCAACGAATATGAAGATTGTATCATTAGAAATATAATTGGTTAATGTGCCAGCCAATTTACTTCCGGTAGTTGATGACATATTAGATATAGCCATATAACTGGTAAACATTGTGGCAGCAGATTTCGTCCACGATATTTTCATAAAGAGTGAGAAAATAGCCACAGCGCCCAAAGCCCTGAAAAAGGGAGAAATTATTAAATAGGCAGATGCAAAATAAGTGAACTCCCAATAAGCTGAAAATACACCGAATAAAATTGCCACTACGGCAAAACCTCCATAACCTACAGCTATGATTTTTCTCCTGCCCACTTTGTCAGCTAAATATCCACCTAATAATGCACCAATGAATTCTAATACTGTTCCTAATCCCCCCACAACTTGAGAGTAGGAGTCCGGCTCCCAGCCCAAGTTCTGCATAAATAATGCGGGTAGTATGGCGCCATTTATTCCATCTCCAATGGAGGCGATGAGTAAAAATATGGCTCCAATGAATGTTGCCTTTACTGAAAACCCTTTCAGCAAATCTTTTATGACAGTCAGTGGATTTCTAACGGTACCAAAATCGTCAGGTAACATGGATTTTCCTTTTAACCATGGCAGGAGTTTTTCTCCGGGTCTCTCTCTAAAAATAAGTGGAAAAATCATCACAGCCAATACTAAAACCGTTTGAAATAATACAGTAGTGTTTAAAGATGTGTTTACCAAAATGGTACCCATTATGGAGCTGCCAAATCCTACACCAATTATTTTAGATCCCCACATGTAGCCATTGACTTGTCCTCTTTCATCAGGATGGAGAATGTCAACCGCAAGAGCATCGGTGCATACATCCTGCAGTGAAGCAAAACAATTATGCAAAAAGAACATCCAAGCCAGATAGTTCAGGTCATTGAGAATATCTCCCTTTAAGGAAAGTGCAATAAGGGTGAGCGCCATCATGATTTCTGCAAAAATGATCCAGGGACGGCGGCGGCCCATGGCAGGGAAGTTGAAGGAGTCTATGAGGGGCGCCCAGATGAGCTTGAATGTCCAGGGCAGGATTGCCATAGCGATGAGGTGGCCCGTATCTGCTACGGTGAGCCCTTGTTTAGCAAGATATGCCACCAAAGCTGTGGTCATAAATCCCCAGGGGAATCCCTGGGCAAAATAGAGGGCGCAGAGGGTGGATATTCGTGCGGTTTTACTTTCCGTTAAACTGGTCATTTATTACACTACCCTTTTTTATATACCAACAAATGATATTCCTTAAATTGTTGAAAACTTCCACCATTTACTGCCCCGCTGAGATAAATTTTGTGAATTTTATCAAGTCGTTTTCTAAATTTCCAGCGGAAAATTTTACTGAGCTTAGGATAATGATCTAATAAATATTCACCGGACATTTCCGCAATAGGAGTTACCACATCTGTATTAAATTTTGCCAGTAAATCAATTGTGGGGGCTGTCTCTTCAGTGATATCTAGGTCAGAAATGAGGCGGAGAGGATATGTGTCAATTTTATCCTGAAATACTTTCCAGCCATGACCACCCCCAATGGGACTTTTCCCTACCCCATCCCGTTTAAAAAAGTCGCAGATGAGCAAGTGTCCACCAGGACTTAACATGATTGTTATCTTCTCTAATGACTTTCCCAATTTCACATATTGAAAGGATTCGCTGAATAATATAAGATCATATTTTTCGGAGTCAGAAACACTTTCAAATCCGCAAATATGAATGGTACTGCGGTCTTCTAATTTTGCCTGTACTTGTTCGGCTAAAAATTCACTGGGAATAACACAGTCCACCTGAAAGCCTTTATTAATAAGCTTCATCGCCAAATTTCCTGAGCCACTTCCCACATCTAAAATCCGTTTGGTTTCATTGGGAATATGATCCATAATGAGCTTGGAATGAGCATCCTGTGCCTCAGCAAAATTTTGAATGGTGGCGGTCTTGCCTTTTGGCCAATACCCATAATGAAGGTCTTCGGTATTCAGGAAAAAGCGGCCGATAGCCAATCCTATATCTAAGCCGACACGTTTGGAAGAGATTTTATTTTTTGATCCCAAAATTAATGTATTCTTTGTTCAAATAGTTGTTGATAATATTTCATACATTCTTCATAAATTTCTGTATATTCCTTTGGGATTTCCTCTTCCTTTTTTTGGTAAGCTTGAAATCTGATGGACTTTTCTACATTGCCGTACCAATATTGTCCCCAGACACCATCACTGTCCCTCTTTCCCAGCGGCCAAGAGGGCATTTTATCTGAAAACGGAATTTCCAGTTTCTCGCAAAGTTTTTGAAGCATATTATTAGGATTCATCAGGACATCTTTTGAATCCAACACAATGGGAGCAATTTCTGTTTTTCCTCTAAGTTTTGTAAATAAATCAAATTGTTGTGGAAACCCCAATTGATAAACTGAGGTAATCTCATATTTTTTGGAATAGGACAATATTACTTCCCTGGGGTTACGAATAAGAAAACAATTTGTTAGTCTGCCTGTCCAATCTAAATCAACACCTGGAAGATTATGCTGTGCCATATGTTTCTGGTACCAAACGGATTTATCTTGAGGAATAATACCTGTGAGATATTGTGATACTTCATCCCAATCTGAATTTCCGGCTTCAATCACCTCCTTACGCATGGGATGGTCAATACCAGTCTGCTGCAGGTAATGGGCATAAAAGGGCTCATCACTGACAAAAGTATCCTCACGGTTTTCAAATGAGCGCATCAGAGCCGTGGAGATATTCCGGGGTCCTGACCACATGGCTATTTTGACAGCATTCAATTTTGTTCTCCCGGATAAAGAGTGGAAATTTTAGATTTATAGAGATGGTATAATTTTTCCGTTAATTCGCCGCAATTTTTATTACCAATGGTGGTATCATTCACTTGTATTGCGGGAATTACTCCTGCAAAAGTACCGGTGACAAAAACTTCATCTGCAGCATAGACATCTTCAATTTTAAAATTTTTCTCAAAAACCGGAATATGATTTTCAAGACAAAGCTTGATAACGTTCCCACGGGTAATTCCCGGCAGACAAAATTCTCCGGTGGATGTCCATACTTCTCCTTTTTTAACTATGAAGAAATTAGTGGAATTACAAGTGGAGACGTAGCCATTCACATCCAACATAATACCCTCATCAAAGCCTTTTTCGTCTGCTTCCAGGCAGCCAAAAATACAGTTGAGTTTGCTCAGGGTATTCAGGCGGGGATCTTGGGAGTTTTGACTTCCTCTAATTGTATCCACCAAACATAGGCGAATGCCTTTACTTAATAATGCTGCATCAGCTTTCTTATATTCGGGAATGATAACGATGGAAGCACCTCCCATATTGGCATTAGGATGTTGATAGGGAGTTCGTTTAAGTCCACGGGAAACAATAAGGCGAATATGAATATCAGTATGCATTTTATTTACTTTCAGGGTTTTATATAAAAGGTTGATCAGCTCACTTTCCGACATTCCAGCTTCTATTTTTAACTTTTCAGCCCCATGATATAAGCGTTGAATATGTTCTTCAATAAAACAGAGCTTACCATTGTGTAAACGGATGCCTTCCCACAGACCATCTCCCAATAAAAAGCCGCTGTCAAAGACAGATATTTTGGCTTCATTTCTGGGAAAGAATTCGCCGTTAATATATATGATTATGTTTTCGTTGCGCTGATCCTCAACGTAGCTATGTGTTCCTTTTGCCATAATTCCCTATTTTAAATTTGAATGATATACCAGGTGAAATTATCCGGAGCTCCAATTTCTTCGGTGAGCAATTTTCTTTCCATGAGCTCAGAAGCATCCTGCGGTGAATTATTAGTGATGGCATGAATAATATCCGGCTCCATTAAAAAATTAGAAAGTCCATCAGAACAAAGCAGTAATTGATCCCCAGGTTCTACAGCAAATGAATAATAATCGGACTTCACTTCAAATTCACGTCCGAAAAAACGATTCAACGCTTGTGGGTTCATAAACATACTACCTCTGGATTTACCTTTATTTAAAATATCATGCAGAACATTATGATCTCGTGACATCCAAAGAAGAAGATTATCTCGAAAATGATAAATTCGACTATCTCCGCACCAGGCAGTGTAGGCGGTACCATCACCTAAATAGAGGGCAACCACGGTGGTACCCAAGGGCTTCGGATTGGTTTTTATAACGGCCTTTTGAGCTTTTTGCATGGCTGATTGAAGATGAGTTTCAGGTTCTGCTGACGACATCATGGTAAAATCTGCGATGATTGAGTCCAATGCAGTTTTACTTGCCAGCGCACCATTGGGAAGTCCACCCACACCATCACAGACAACAAATAGATCATTAGCACCCACTTTAATATATCCCAGGGCATCTTGGTTCTCAGCTCGTACCAATCCCACATGGGTTGTATTTGCAGAAATCATTTTAGAAGATAATTAGAAAGATTAATTTCATATTGATGGGGCAAAGTTAATCTAATAATTGATTTAAATCCCATCCATCTATCCTAAATTTCCATATAAACTGAAAGGAAATTATATTGAAGAAATGGTCTGGATGGCGCAGTGAATATGCCAATAATAAATATGATGTAATAATAATTGGGTCGGGAATCAGTGGATTGACTTCAGGAATACTTTTAGCCAAAGAGGGTAGGAAAGTCCTCATTCTGGAAAAGCATTTTAAAGCCGGAGGATGGACCCACACCTTTAAGCGGGATAATTATGAATGGGATGTAGGCATCCACTATATTGGTGAGGTGCATAATCCCCGCTCACCTGTGCGAAAATTATTTGATCTGGTATCTGATGGCAAGCTGGAATGGCATAAGATGGAGGATAATTATGACCGAATTATTTTCCCTGATAAACAGTATAATTTTGTGGCTCCCCGTGAGAAATTCATTCAGGATATGGCTGGCTATTTTCCTGGCACGGAAGATAAAATGCGTAGGTATATTCAAGTTGTAGATGAGGCTGTTAAATCGGGTCAATCCTATTTTGCCAATAAAGCACTGCCCAACTGGCTGGGGAATTTCACCTACAATAAAATGACCCGAAAATTCTTTAGCCATTCAGATAAAACCACCAGAGAAGTGATTATGGATATTTTCGATGATGAAACTATTCTAGGTGTTCTCAGTGGTCAATGGGGTGATCATGGACTTCCGCCGGGGTACAGTAGTTTTGCCATGCATGCCATGGTAGTCCGTCATTATTTGGACGGCGGAAATTATCCTATTGGAACCTCCCGCAGAATTGCCGAAACGGCTGTGGATTATCTCGAAAGTATGGGAGGTGCGTTATATGTAAATGCCGGTGTGGATGAAATCATTACCCACAAAGGGAAGGCTGTTGGTGTCCGCTTAGAAAAGGGGGATGAAATTTTGGCTCCCCTCATTATCAGTTCTGCAGGGGTGATGAATACCTATGGCAATTTCCTGAGAAATAACAAGGCTTTCTCACAAATGTCCGCTCAACTTAAAACCGTTACGCCAACCAGCAGTTATATGTGTCTTTATATTGGGTTGAACAAATCTGCGGAGGAACTGAAGCTGGGCAATACTAATTTGTGGATTTATCCCGGATACAACCACGATCAAAATGTAGCCAATTATATGCAGGATTCAACTAAGGAATTACCGGTGGTATATGTTTCCTTCCCCTCGGCGAAGGATCCCGCTTTTAAAGATGAACATCCCGGATTTGCAACTATGGAGGCTATCACCGTTGCTAATTGGTCAGAGTATGATAATTGGAAGGACAAACCCTGGAAAAATCGGGGAGACGAATATGAAACAATGAAAGACAAACTAAGCGAACGGATTTTAGAAAAAGTATATGAGCATGTTCCCCAGGCAAAAGAAGCCATGGCTTACAGCGAACTTTCTACTCCTCTTTCCGTGAAGAGTTTGGCTAACTATCCTGAAGGAGAACTCTATGGAATTGACCATGCTCCCGATCGTTTTCACCAGAAATGGCTGAAGCCCAAATC
>JYMV01043042.1_pt1 | contig 13776 bp, 13 predicted proteins | sample 338911 | NCBI WGS metagenome assembly JYMV01 (sample SAMN03354496, study PRJNA234377) | hydrothermal vent metagenome | biome: Deep sea; feature: Hydrothermal plumes at the Eastern Lau Spreading Center, Western Pacific Ocean; material: Seawater | place: Tonga | collected 2009 | depth 2000 m m
TCCCGGGGTATTTACCGTTTCTTCCATGTACTCATCCGCAAAACAGTAATTGCAGCTTAGGTTGCAGTAACTGTTTAAAATGATATTCATCCGCTACCTCTCTGGGAACCTGAAACGATTCTGTTTTGACCTCTTCGCCCCCCAGGCCCTGATTAACCCTCTTCCTGACGGGTCAGATCGTGAATTGCTAATATTTCCTGGAATTACATCCATCATACCATCATATCATTTGAAGGTGGAAAACTATTCCCTAAATGTTCAAGGATCGAATTTTTTCTTCCGACGCAGAATTTGCGATGTCCCGGCCTGGACGACAAGCCCCATCTCGCAGGGATAAGTCCGGACCACATTGACAAACTCCTGAATGGCCTGATCTTTGGCATCGGTGTCATCCTCCGCTTCACAGGCATACTCCCATGCGGAACTTACTGTAGGGATTTTTTCAACTCCGTGTTCTTCAAGCCGCTCGGCAATCTCCTTATGAGCCTCTTCAGCCAAACCTTTAAATTCTACAGCAACGAATACTTTGTATTGCAAGGGGTTCCTCCTTTTAAGGATTTAAAATATATGTAAAGCCTAGTGTATAATAAGCCGTCCAGAACGTGTGAGGAAATGTATTAAAAACCTGGGCTCGCAACGGGTACTATTATTGTCCTGATCTGCATTCATGGGTGTGTTCGCCCCGCCGGAGCAATTCCACTTGTCATCCTTTCAACGATTCATATCCAATTTATCCTGGAGCGTCCTCGGCAAGGTCTGTGTTCAGATCCTGCTTTTCGGCGTTTCGATTCTTCTTACACGTTATTTGGGTAAGGAACGTTTGGGGGACTATGCCACCCTTTTAGTTATTCCGGTATTTGTCAGGCTTTTGAATTCTTTTGGCCTGGAAACGCTGATCAATAAAAAACTCCCTGAACTTAATATTCAAGATCCCTCCGGTTCACAAGCGAAGTTCTTGGTTGGCAGGTTGCTGATTTTAAGATTTATGACAACCCTGTGTTTCTGCATCTTGATGTATTTTGTTTTGCCGTATTACCTCGATTTTACTCATAGCCAGTGGCTAATAGGGTTTCGTTGGGCTTTGATTCTTTATTTCATTGTCATAACCGTTGATTCTATCTTGAGCACTCTGTTTATGACATTGCTTCGCTTCAAAACTTTGGCCAAAACAGAAATTTTAGGAGCCCTGCTGAATCTATTCTTTTTAATTTTGTTTATTTCGTTAGATTATGGAATTAGCGGTGCTCTTTATGCTTATATTTTTTCCGCAAGTGTAACCAGTATCATTTATTTGGTTTTGGCGCGAAAGCAGTATTTAGGGCCGGTAAAAAAACCCGAATGGGACGACATGGGTCATTTGGCCTGTGTGTCTTATGGGATTAGCTTTTTGGGTTTTGGCCTGATGACGCAAAGTGATGTCCTATTGTTGAATTATTTTAATGTGGGCCGGGGGGACATTGGGTTATACCATTTGGTCACAGGGCTTGGAGGGACAATGGCCTTTCTTCTTGCCGGAGTCGCCCCAATGGCGCTATCTCTGTTTTCAGAGACCTACGCAAAGGACGGAATTAAGAGTCTTGGAAACCTGTATTGTCAAATCGTTGGATTTGCTTCATATTTGACCATTCCAATATATGTTTTTTGTGTTCTAAACGCTTCCCATGTGATCAACTTTATATATGGTTCGGCGTTTTTAGAGGGAGCTGGCGCATTAGGAGTTTATGCTACCTTTGCAGGAATTCAAACTGCTTTAGGAATTAATTTCACCATATCTTCCTTGTATGTTATCCGGCGGCAGAGTGTGGCCCTTCGCTCTACAGTTGAGGGTAGTATTTTGAATATTGGGTTGAACCTATTGCTGATTCCGGATTTTGGCATGATGGGAGCTATAACAGCGACAGGGCTAGTGATGGTTTATATGATTTTACGGCAGTTAAAAACCCTCACCGCTGAAATGGATATTGCACCTGTTTTTCCGGTAATTGGATATTGTTTTTTGTATTGCCTCATAGCCTCGATACCGCCTCTAATATTTTCCTGGCTGGACAGTGGACATTTGATAATTAATTTATTTTTATATCTAATTACACTGGTGGCATTACTTATTTTTGTGAAGCCATTTAACGATGAACAGCGGCAACTTTTTATAAATGTCTATCCGAAGTTAGATCACTGGTCAAAGTGGTTTTTTCATCCTTCAGAGAATTAAATTAAATAATGAGCGTTGTTGAACAAAAAAATCAGGTTTGTCGTATTTGCGATTTTTTAGGCGATCATCCGTTTTATACGGTTCGTGAAATGATGTTCGGATTGAAGGAAGAATTTTGTTATTTTCAATGCGCAAAATGCCAATGCTTGCAAATATCAGAATTCCCAACAGATATGTCCTCCTATTACCAGCAGGACTATTACAGTCTTTCACAGAGCCCGGAAAATTTATATTTGAATCCTTTTGTGAGTTGGGCCAGAAGAAAAAGAGATAGTCGCAGTGTTTTAAATAGAGGAATCTGGGGCAGCCTGATAAGGCTGTTTTACCCGGAAGACGATGATATGTCCAGTATGTCACGTTTAAAGTTGACCCGAAAAAAAAGAATTGTTGATGTGGGATGCGGGACGGGTTTCCTACTTTATTTTCTCAAAGAAGCTGGATTCGAAAATGTATTGGGAGTGGAACCCCATATTAATAGAGATATAGAGTATTCCAATGGCCTGACCATAAAAAAAGCCTGGCTGCATGAAATGGATGAGGAGCAGGATCTAGTTATGTTTCATCATTCTTTTGAACATTTGCCAGACCCGATCGAAACCTTGGAGAGGGTTTATCGGTTGATGCCTTCCGGCGGAAACTGTTTAATTAGAATTCCTTTGGTTTCGTCAGAAGCCTGGAAAAAATATGGCCCTCATTGGGTGCAATTGGATGCGCCCCGACACTTTTTTTTATATTCCATTGAAAGCTTAAAAGTGCTTGCCGAGAAAACTAAATTTAAAATTAAGGAAATTGTTTATGACTCCAATGAATTTCAATTCTGGGGAAGCCAGCAATATTTAGAGGACATACCCCTGATGGCAGAAAATTCTTATGGAAGGAATCCTGCCAAGTCAATTTTTTCTAAGGCAGAGATAAAAAACTACAAGAAAATGGCTCATAAGTTAAACTTGGAGGCAAGAGGGGATCAGGCCGTTGTCTATTTGGAGAAAAATTAAGGTTCATGACCTGCAGTTCGCCACCCACTTCCGTGGGAGGGTGTTAACAAAAGCCCGTCAAGCTGATAAAGGATTTTGCTCGCCAGAGAGGGTTATTGCCAACTGGCCCCACGCCCAGTGGATTTATTATTAAGGAATGAATTGAATGATTTGTAACGACAATTTCGAATTCTGCGGCAAACTCTTGGGAGCAGGGCATCCCGCGTTTCTCGTGGCGGAAATTGGTTTCAACCATAACGGGGATGTGGAACTGGCAAAACGCATGATTGAGTCCGCGACTATAAACGGCGCCGATGCGGTAAAACTGCAAACTTTTGTGGCCAGGGAAATGATTTCAAATACTCTGCTGGCCGATGACCCGGACCATCCGGGCAATGAAATTCCCTTCTATGAATTTTTCCAACGCTACGAACTTTCCCGTGAGGATTACAAGGTTCTCATTGCTTACGCCCGGACTTTACATATCCCGCTGTTTTCCACTCCTTTTGATGATGCCTCGCTGGATATGCTAGTGGAACTTGAAATGCCCGCGCTGAAAATCGCTTCTCCGGACTTAATCTACACGCCTTTTCTGGAAAAGGTGGCCGAAACCGGTTTGCCGGTGGTGCTCTCGACGGGAATGGGTAGCGTGGATGAAATCGGCGAGGCTCTGCATGCACTGCGCAAGGCAAATTCTGTGATTCTCCTTCATTGCGTGTCTAATTATCCTTCCCGGTATGAGGAGATGAACCTCGGGTGCCTGGACGGATTGCGGAGCCGGTTCGAGTTGCCGGTGGGGTTATCCGATCATACCTTGGACAATTTATCCGCCGTGGTTGCGGCATCCCTGGGCGCGGTACTCATCGAAAAACATTTTACCCTCGACCGTAATCTGCCCGGGGTGGACCAGTCAATTTCCATGCAACCGGAAGACCTTCGCCAGTTAAAATCAGAACTCCTTAATGTCACAAAAATTCTGGGGGAAGGAAAAAAGGAAATTCAGGAGTCGGAAATCCCTGTTCGGTTGTCCGCAAGGCGCAGTCTGGTGGCCCGGGTCGATATCCCCGCAGGGACACCCTTAGAACCAACAATGCTGGCCTGCAAACGTCCGGGAACCGGAATCCCGCCAAACGAGTTAGATCGGGTGCTTGGGAAATCCCCCAAAGTGGCCATAGCCGCCGAACAGGTTATCACTTGGGAAATGTTTTGATAATTACCAAGTGCTCGATCACATGAACGATGCTGAAAAGATGCGACTTGTTTAATCGAAGTAAACTTGCAAGAGTATTACCGGTTTAAATAAGAAATCTCGGTTTAAACAATCCACTTATGATGTCTATAATTTCATGTTTCGTATGCTTTCCCTCCCCGCTTTGAGCCCCTGCTGTAAAAAGTGGATCGGGTTTGGAATATTCATACGTCTTCTCCTGATTCCCTGGTCTGGTCATCCTGACCTGTTCTTCATATTCGGAACGCCGTTTCTTTTTTTAAACGATGGGATTTTTGATATTTACCAATACCTGTCGGATTATTTTTCTGATCCCGCTGCCGCTGCCGAATATTCCTATCAACCGTTGCATTATTTTATCTTTGGTTTGTGGTCGGAGGTCACCCAGTTATTTGCTGACCCGGATTACAGCGTATGGATGCGTCAAGTCATCGATCAGTATCCCCTGATTTTGAGAGGTAGCGAGGCGGCGTTTTCCTTTCCTGGCGCCGAGGTGAAGTTTATAGTGCTGTTTATCTGGAAAATGCTTTATCTGGGCTGTGACTTTTTAATCCTTTTTCTCATTTTAAAAATGATTAGCGGAGAAAAAGAAAAGGAATCTTATGTTTCCTGGTGGGCGGGGTCGGTAGTGCTCCTGTATACCCTGTACCTTTTCGGGCAAAGTGGAATCGTTCCTGTCACGATTACTTTTTTTGGGATTTATCTTTACAAAGTTAAAAGAAGCACGCATTGGATGGGGCTTTGTTTTGCCCTGAGTGTGCCGTTCAAGCTGTTTACGCTGGTCCTGTTACCCCTTCCATTGCTCCTTGCTAAGGGCTGGCAGGAAAAGATGAAAACCGCTTGCTGGATTCTAATTCCCCTGCTTGTGGTTTACCTTCCGTTTTTGGCTCATTCGGGAGGACTTGTTTTATTGAGGATAACTGGAGTCCTGGGTACGTCCTATTCTGAGGGTCTGGCTTGGGGATGGGTTCTTACGCTGAGTAAATGTTTCAAGATTCTTGGGTTTCTTGCGGTTTTTTATCATGCGGGTTTCAGGTATCGCGGTAATTTTGAGGATGTTTTAAGGTATGCTTTCATTTGCTTCCTGTTGCTTTTGTGCGTGCCTTTGAAGATTCATTATTACGCATGGATCACGCCGTTCTGGTTTCTATTTTTTCATAGGCATAGAAAATATGTTGGCATCTATGGGGTCATTGTGTTCCTTTTGTTTTTCGCCAACCTCAGTGACAAAGCAACCTTCCTCGGTATTATGGCTCCCCTGGCACCGGATTTTTTTATGAGCTTTCCAGGATGGATGGATATTGCCTATTTTATGTTCCCCTCCGGGTTCCATGCCAAAACCGCCATTCTGATTATTTTTATTCTGACTGCCCTGGTGGTTGTCCATCAATTGTCAATCTTGTTTGACTTTAAATCTGGAAAAAGTGCTTTTGAAAAACCGGACATTTTACCGGTTAGAAAATCCGCAATGATTCTCGCATATCCTGTGGTTTATATTGTTTTTCTGGTGTCGCTGTTTTCCCTTTCGCACCCTGCGTTGAAAGCTTTATTAAAGGATTATCTTTTTACCCGCAGTTTCAATTTTTATTACGAGCCTGAGTTTATGCAAATGGATCTGCCACCTGGGGCGAGTTTGAATCAGAAAATTCCCCTGCTAAAGGGAAGGGTTAAAAAGACAGGTCTCTTTTTCGATCAACCGATTGAATCCTCCGTGAGAATTGAGATTCTGGATAATTACTCTGGAGAAGAAGAGAAGATCTTTATGAGGAATCATCCTCGTTTGGATAAAGGCTGGGTGGAGAGCTTTCCTCCATCTTATTTAGCCAGAGATAAAAAAGTCCTCTTCCGGTTGACCAATACTTCAACGGGTCCTATTCAAATTTCAATCAGCAGGCGACCCAAATTTTCCGACGGTTTTCAATTGACCCAGGTTATTGAGGGTGCGGAGGAGCAATTGATTGATGACGGGATTCTCAGGATTTATATTCAAGAAGAACCGCTGTTTCTTCATGATTCAGATCTCCCGTTTAGCTCGATAAAGCAGGCGGTTGCTCAGGAGAAAAACTTTATTATCTTCTGGTTCATCGCGCTGACGGTCTGCGGAGTGAAGACTTTGCAGTATGGGAGGTGCAGAGTGGGCGATAGGACGGATCTGAACTGATTTCCTTCGGCTAGTGTTCTATCCTGTCAAGTCATTTTTTTTGGCCCACAAGCGCAAAAACTATTATTCTTTCAATGATGCCTATTGCGAGTGGAGGCACTCCACCGGCACAGGCCGGCAGCTATACTGCCTAATATGCAATGGGTGAGAGCGGATATGGCCCCGGGTACCGTCGCCAAACCGTATGTGGAAAAATTGCTCCTTGCCAGTTCGGTCGCAAGACCGGAGTTTTGCATCCCTACCTCAATCGATACGGTTTGAGCGTCCCGCTCGGCAAACCGGAACAGGCGGGATAACACATATCCCAATATAAATCCCAACAGGTGAAGCAATATCACGGCACCTATTAAGGAGGCGCCGATTTCCAGGATTGCGGATTTTTTATCAGCCAGTATAAAGTCCACAATGAACACGATGGAAAGGACGGCAAGTAAGGGAGTGTAGGCTTCCACTTTCTTAACCCAGCTGTGGAAAAAGTGGTTCAGGAAAATCCCGATCAAAACGGGGAGGATGACCACCTTGAGGGTTTTGAGTAAAAGTCCCAGGGTATCTACATCTACCTTTAAACCGGTTAGTTCCAGGGAGATGGACTCCACCCACCATGTGGTCAGAAAGGGAGTGAGGAGAACGGCCAGAAGGGTTGAGCAGGTGGTCAAGCTGACCGAAAGAGCGACATGGGTTCTGGCGATGAAACAGACAACATTGGATGCGGTTCCGCCGGGACAACAGGCGACCAGGATGAGTCCGATAACAAAATCGATGGGAAGGTTGAAAGCCAGGGCCAGCACATAGCCCAGTCCCGGCATGATGGTGTATTGTAGGCCAACGCCGAGCAAAATGGATTTGGGCATCTTGAAGACGCGGGAAAAGTCTTCCAAGCTCAGGGTCAGTCCCATGCTCAGCATGATGAGACCGAGAAAGTACGGAATCCAGTTGGGTTGAAACCAGGTGGCCGTTTCCGGTTTCCACAGGGCCAGCCCGGCACCGGTCAGTACCCACACGGGAAACAGGTTGGTCAGTGCAATGAAAAATCGTTCGACTGGGTTCACTAAGGGAGTGGTCAGGGTTTCAGCGCGATGATGCTGGAATAGGCTTCTTTGCCGTCATCATAATCCTGGTAACGGATGACTCGCATGTCCTTGAAAATATCAAGCAGTTCGTTGGTGTCGAGCGCCCATTTTCGGCTGAAACGGGCGTATTTCAGGTAGTCTACATTATAGGTTTCGACCACAATCATGCCGCCGGGTTTTAGGGCAGACTGGAACTGTTTGAAAAGATCCCTTTGCATATAGTAAGTGCAAAGGATTACGTCATAGGTGTTGGATTCCAGTGTAAAGCCTTCGAGATCGACCACTCGTGTCTCAATGGTCACGTTATGTTTTTCCGCCAGTCTATGGGCTTTTATGAGACCCTTTGCGGAAATGTCCAGGCCGACGACCTCGAACCCCTGCGTGGCGAGGTAAACCCCATTTCTCCCTTCTCCCATAGCGATATCCAGAACTTTGCCTTTCGGGAGCAGGTGAATATTTTCCACCAGGAACGGTACGGGTTTTACTCCAAACAGATAAACCTCGGTGTCATATTTATTGTCCCACCGATTCTTATCTTCAGGATGGGCTAATACGGTATAGCTGAAACCCAGGATAAGCAGCGCGGTGAAAAGCGCAATGCGTTTTTGATCGCGAAAAGATTTCATGGGAAGGACCTCGAATGAGTTCTTAAACCAGTCTACTGGAAGCTTGAAACCGGTTCAAGAGGATTTCCACGTTTACTTGAGTTTGGCGAGCAGGTAGAATTAACTCACTGGTCGTGGAGCATGAGCAAGAACTGATTTGGCCGTTGAGTCCAGCGTAACGCTGGCCTGCGGAAGTTTTCCGCCAGAATTTTACAGAATGGAGTGGGAATATGTTTGGTAAATCACTTAATACCACAAAAATCGGAACCGCCGTTGTTTTCCTTGCACTGTTCTTTTGTGGCAGTGTTTGGGCGGAGGGGCTGGTGAATAAGAAACCGATAGCCGAATCCGTAGATAAACGTTTTGCCAATTATGGGGATGGAACCATTCTTGACCGAAAAAACGGTTTGCTTTGGATGACCCGGGACTACTGGCAAATGGAAGCCAAATGGGTCAACTGGTATACGGCAAACGAGTATGCCCAGCGCATGAGCAATAAAAATTTCGCCGGTTACCGTGACTGGCGTTTGCCTACTCCCGAAGAAGCCGCAACCTTATATGACCGGCGCAAGCGTAACGTGGACAAGGATGGCGATAAAATTTTTATCGACAGCATGTTTCCTGAAGGCGCTGGTTGGGGAACCTGGACCAGCGAGGAAAAACGCAATAAAGCCATAGCGGTTTCCTTCAAAGATGAGGGGGGCCAAGCTTATCAGGATAAAATATCGGGTACGGACGCCTTCCTAAGACTGGTCCGCACAGCCCAATAACAGCAGTACCAGCCCTGGCTCACCCGGTTGAGGGTCCGGGTTAAACTCCAAACGCTTCCTTGCGTTGCCCTTTCTATTGATAAGCAAAAACGATATCATCAAATTTGAAAGCTATTCAATTTGCATTATTTTTCATCTTTGGCCACATGGTGCTCGCATTCCTGATAGGTCTGTAAGCATTACCCTGTCGGTCGGTCATTGGGAAACCCTGCATGGAAAAGGGGACAAATATCGGGTGGCGGACAAGGGGCTGGTGTCCCTCCTCGTTTTTTGATAAAAATGTATTAATACGATGCGAGCGATTAATTTAACCATAATAGGGGCCGTTGCTCTTTTGCTTGGTTGGGGGGGGATGGCAGGCGCGTTTCACCTGGATATCTATGAGCCGAGGGTTCCTTCTGAACTATTAGAAGAACTTCAGGATATGGATAATCCCTACCCCGCGACCCCTGAAAGAATAGAAGCTGGTCGAAAAATTTATTTCGGCAAAGGCCTGTGTGTCACCTGCCATAGTTACAACGGGAAAGGGGTTCAGCTTCCCGGCCACCCGCCAAGAGATTTCACCGATCCAAAATGGCAGGAGATCCGGACTGATGGCGAGTTCATGTGGGTGTTGAGGAACGGGAGCCCTGGAACGGAGATGCCGGTTCGTGTGGGGAAAGTCATCAGTGAGGAAGAAGGCTGGAGTGTGATCCATTTCATTCGGACGTTTTCTCGAAGCAATTAACCGGCCCACTAGCTGTAAAAGCCATTGCAATTTATCTGCGGAGGTTCTCTGCTAGCCGTGGAAGCAATAATAAAAAACGGTTGCCAGCAGACGTTATATTTAACCGTAGCTTTCGTCCCCGAAGGGGAAAAAAACATTACTCATTGGGAGCGGAGGGTCACCGCATTTCAAAAACCGGGATTTTTTAACAGCGGTATTCAATTATGATGCAGGGTTTTAGCAGTAATAGGAAAAACTGGGGGCTGGCCGGGGTGATCCTAGGGCTATTACTGTTCGGGATGGTAGCCGAGGTATGGGCGGGGCCGCCTTTGGGCCATGGACGTCGGTATCATTTGCGTCACCATCAAGGGCATCATGGACAAGGCTTTGCAGGCGAGGGCATTTGTCCGCAGGGTCGGGTTACGAATCTGGCTCCCGATGATATCCGCAAGCAGACCAACCCTCTGGAACCCAGTCGGGAAGTCTTTTATTCTGGGGAATCTTTATTCCAGGTGGATGTGCAACCGGCGGCTTGCAAAATTTGCCATGGCGTGAATGGAAATGGATTGGGCCTCATGGCAGAGGGACTGAATCCCCCGCCCCGGAATTTTACCTGCGAAGAAACGATGAAAGAAATTTCCGATGGCCAGTTGTTCTGGATCATTCGCAATGGTTCCCGGGGAACAGGCATGCCGGCCTATAAAGATCTCAAGGACCGAGAAATCTGGCAGATCGTTCATTATTTGCGCCAGTTCCCTCAACCCAGGCGCAGGTGAAACGATGAACCGTGTTTTGGTTCTGGCTTTTGCAGTATTTTTGGTTGGCGAAGTGAAAGAAGTTGTGGCCGAGCCTGTTCCGCCTTATGTTCCACAGGTTCAAGGTTTGGATGTTCCTGGATCGCTTCAGATAAGACGGATTTCTGGAATCTGTCCACAAAACCGGACAACCCGTAAAGCCCCGGGCCGGTACTTAAAAAAGAAAAATCCTATTCCACCCACCCTGGAGAACCTGGCAAAAGGGAAACAACTTTATAACCAGGATGCTAAACCTACAGCCTGCAAGCTATGCCATGGGGCCAATGGCAATGGCAATGGTAGTTTGGCAAGAAGGCTGGACCCGCCTCCCAGAAACTTTACCTATGCAGAAGTAATGAGGGATCTGCCGGACGGCCAGTTGTTCTGGACAATCAAAAACGGATCCCGCGGTACGGGCATGCCGGCCCATAAATCCACTTTGCAACCCAAGGAAATCTGGCAGCTGATTTTGTTTATAAGAAAGTTCCTGAGAGTCTGAAGATTGTTAACCTTTTTGAGAGTGTCTCTAATAATTCGAGATTAGCCCTCCTACACCTTCGTGGCATGATGACAAATGAAGAAATATTACAGGCTCATGAAGGCAAATGAAGAAATACCACATTTACGTTTTGGCAATTCGCGCGCTCATGGCCGCGGAAAATTTTTATAGGTTCTCTTGACATGATGGGAGAAAAGTTATGTGGCAATTATCGATCAGATTTTTCGCGGTTTTATTCTTTGTTTTAATATCAGCTCCTTCTAGGTTGTGGGCTGGGGATGACGGGTTCGCCGAAAAAATAATTAACAGTCAGTGCAAAAACTGCCATCGGTTTGAAGGCAAACCAAAATCAAAGTTTGATCTGAAAGCGCCCGATTTAATGTGGAGTGGCGTGAAATACCAGCACCCCTGGTTGATCCGCTGGTTGATGGGTCAGGAGGACAATCTCTATCCCAATAGTTATCGCTGGGATAAATCCCGCTTTTCCGGGAAGCATATGATTTTGACACGTGAAGAAGCCACAGTGATTGCCGACTATATGGAAAAGACTTACCTTGATCCCCGGATTAAAAAAAGTTTTGTCGACATGTCCACCTTTACGGAAATGGAGGCGAGTTTGGGGGCTGATATTTTTCGGGAATATTCGTGCCTGGGTTGCCACCAGATCAAGGATGAAGAGGGAAATAATATGGGCGGTCCGATCAGCGTGAACCTTTATGATGCGGGCAACCGCTACACGCTGGACTGGTGGAGCCGGTTCGCGGAAAACCATCAGGATTTCACTCCGCACAGCGGCGAATACCTGGCCGATATCAGCCTTCGCAAAGCGCGCCATATTATCGGTTATGTCATGACTCTTGGCGTGAAGGATTTTAAATTCTATAAACCGTGGAATTCAAAGACCTTCAAAAAAGCGGATGCAGGACGCGGAGCCAAAGTTTATAAAGAATACTGTGTGCAGTGCCATGGGCCTCAGGGGAAAGGGGATGGACCGGGAGCCAAAGGGCTGGACCAAAAATCCGCAGTCCATGCGGAACTGCCGCTCTCCGATTATCCGAAGGATTATTTGTATAACCTGATTTATTTCGGTGGAAAGAGTGTCGGGAAATCCCCCAATATGCCAGACTGGGGTATGACTTTACCTCCACAAGGCCTGGCGGATGTCATCGCTTATGTTCGATCCACCTTCAAGGGAGAATAAGAGAAAAAGGTGTTGAAATACGGAGGAAAAATTGACGTCTCCACCCGGGAGGGAAAAGGAACCACGTTCTCCCTGACCTTTCCCGCCAGCCAGGTATGAAAAGTTTAAAAACACAGAAAACCTGCTGCGCTCAGGGAATGCGCTTCCAGGGAATGGTCTGCCAGGCGTAAAAACGGTAAGCCAGGGCCGAAATTCGTTTTTCCACGAAGGGCAATTGAGTGAGGAAATGGTAAAAAGTTTTTAAAAAATTCTTGTCTTTACGGGGTGTCGCTCCTTTGTTAGAGGGGTCTGACCACACATTGTCATAATAACTTTGTTGAGGAATAGCTTCGCATTGAGACTGTTGGGTTTTTTCCGCCACAAAGAAAATATTATAAACTCTGCTGTCTAAGGCACTGGCCGGTTAGTGGATGGTTAGTTTTTTGTATTTGGACCGGCGATTTTCTTCTTTGCCTCCCAACTCCAGTTTGCGTTTTTCCTGGTATTCTTCAAAGTTCCCCTCGAACCATCTTACTTTGCTGTTGCCTTCAAAAACCAGAAGGTGCGTGCAGATGCGATCCAGGAAAAACCGGTCATGGCTGATAACCAGGACGCACCCGCTGAAATCGAGAATGGCGTTTTCGAGATTGCGCAGGGTGGTCACATCCAAGTCGTTTGTGGGCTCGTCCAGAAGCAGGACGTTGCCACCCCTTCTGAGCAATTTTGCCAAGTGAACCCGGTTGCGTTCTCCGCCGGAAAGTTCACCCACCTTTTTCTGTTGATCCGGACCTTTGAAATTGAACCGTCCGACATAAGCTCTGGAATTGATCGTCTTTCCCGCGATTTCTATATGCTCGGTGCCGCCGGTGATTTCCTCGAACACGGAGTTTTCCGAGATCAGATCGTGACGGTGCTGGTCAACGTAGGAAAGTTTTACGGTGGAACCCAGCTTGAGGGTTCCGGAATCAGGCTGTTCTTCATCGGCAATCATACGAAACAAGGTGGTTTTCCCGGCGCCATTGGGGCCGATCAACCCGACCACCGCGCCACGGGGCACAGAGAAAGTAAGATCCTTGATGATGGGTTCTCCCTCCTGATAGCCCTTGCTAAGGGAGTCAGCCTCAATAACCTGTTCGCCCAGGTGGGGGCCGGGAGCGATCTGGATTTCAAGCGAGTTGTCTTCCATGTCTATTTTGCGCGCGGAAAGTTTTTCGTATTCGTTGACTCTGCCTTTATTGTGTTTGCGTCGTGAACCGGGAGTTTCCCTCAACCACTGCAATTCCTTTTCCAGACGTTTTTGCAGGGTCGAAGCAGATTTTTCCCTTTTTCTTAGGATTTCGGTCTTTTGTTCCAGCCAGGAACTGTAGTTGCCTTCAAACGGTTTGCCTTTGCCATTTTCCAGTTCCAGGATCCATTTAGTGATGTTGTCGAGGAAATACCGGTCATGGGTGGAAACGATGATGTTGCCGGGATAATTAGAGAGCGTGTTTTCCAGCCATTGCACGGTTTCGGCATCAAGATGGTTGGTGGGTTCGTCAAGAAGAATCATATCGGGTTTTTGCAGGAGCAGTTTGCAAAGG
>JYMV01012007.1_pt1 | contig 13772 bp, 19 predicted proteins | sample 338911 | NCBI WGS metagenome assembly JYMV01 (sample SAMN03354496, study PRJNA234377) | hydrothermal vent metagenome | biome: Deep sea; feature: Hydrothermal plumes at the Eastern Lau Spreading Center, Western Pacific Ocean; material: Seawater | place: Tonga | collected 2009 | depth 2000 m m
ATATTATCCGTGATAATAGCGATTGTCTGTATGAGCTGCACAGACGAACTTGTCAACTGGTTCGGGTCTTCGCCAGCTGATTTTCCACCAGATACTTCCTGTAAATTAGACAATCCCCATGCAGAATTTGATGGATCCATCGTAGAGCTCTGTGACGGTATAGACAACAACTGCGATTGCCTTGCGCTCCCACCGGAGGAGCAAGATTCCAACGGCGACCTGGTCAACTGCGGTTTTGGTGACGTGGGAGTGGATGAGGGATGTGAGTGTTGGCCGAAAGACAAAGAGTATTCGATCGATTGGGCCGTTTCAGAGAGGCCATGTTGGCTTGATGAAGAAGGCCGAGAGCTAGGAACTCTAGAAGCACACAGCACTGAAGTCGGTCGGTTATACGGCGAGTGCAAGTATGGCAAGCAGATCTGCCAACCCCTGCCAGCCGGCGGTTCCCAGTGGGGCATATTTGACGATGGCTACGACACGATTGGAGGTACAGAAGACGATGTGTGGTTGCCAGGAGGGTGTATCGGCGCCGTAGGGCCTCACACCGAAGTCTGCGACGGAAAAGACAATAATTGTGATGCCCATACAGACGAGGGCCTCAAGAAGATGTGTTGGTCCGGTCCTTCGGATCCTGATGGCACCCCACAAGATTGGTTAGTTTTTGCAAACCCCTTGAATTCATATACGCTCTGTAAGACTGGGATCGAGTTGTGTGAGAACGGCAGGTGGTCTGGGTGCATGCACGAAGTGCTGCCAGAGAGCGAAGTGTGCGATGGCTATGACAACGACTGCGATGGTACTGTCGATGATCATCCGGAGTACGAAGGTGATCAGTGCGGGCTTACAGATGCCGGTATATGCGATTACGGTATGCTGATGTGTTCGGGCGCTGATCTTCTCTGCGAAGATGCGCTCTACCCCCAGACTGAGGAGTGCGATGCGGCTGACAACGACTGCGATGGCGCCATAGACGAAGGATTGTTCCAGCCGTGCCAGACCATTTGCGGCTCCGGAATTGAGACGTGCAATGCAGGTAATTGGGTGAATTGTAATGCGCCTCAACCACAGGTTGAAGTGTGTGACGGTGTCGACAACGACTGTGACGGTCTCGTCGACGAAGAGCTGCAGTGTATGTGTCCAGCAGAATTCTTGGGAATGTTGTTGCCATGCCAGAGCAACCCGCGCTTGGTTTGTGGTGCCGGATTCATGGAGTGCGTGTGTACCAACCCCGATTGCACTGAGACTGCCTTTACAGAGTGTCAGGCGCTGTGTGCATACGAACCGCAGGTGCAAGAGGAGTGCGACCCGACGTTGGGTACACCGAGTCCAGAAGTCTGCAACGCTTGGGATGACGACTGTGATCAGACCATCGACGAGGGTCTCTTTGCGGCATGCTATACCGGCCCTCCGGGTACAGCCAATATCGGCATCTGTGCCCCCGGTCAACTCGAATGTCGTATGGGCCGGTGGGGCAACGAGTCCAACAACGTCTTCATAGACGGCCTCTGCGCGGGACAGATCTTGCCAGAGGAGGAGGTCTGCAATCGCATCGACGATGACTGTGACGGCACCATCGACGAGGATCTGGACAGCCACGAAAAGGTCGATATGGTGTTTGCGATCGATCGATCGGGCTCGATGTGCTCTAAGATTCGCGCGCTGCGAGAAGGGATACAGCCTTACGTTCTAGCTTTTGCGAACTCTCCTCATCGGTTCTCGCTAGTCAATATTCCAGGCGGATGGGGAAACCAACCTCCTGGCATAGAAGTAGGCCTCGTCAACTCTGTCGCGTTTGCGCAGGCCCTCGCCACAGTCGGGTGTAACTTTGGAAATGAGGAGCCCCAATACGATGCAGTGGTCGACATTGCTCAGAGCAACTTGCACCTCGGCTTCAGGGGCGATGCCTGGCCGATGATCGTAGTTCTTTCTGATGAGCCTGCACAAACCTTTCGCAATTTGGGTGCGCCTGAGGTCGTCGCATCGATCGATCCGTGCACGATAGGCAACTGTGAACAGGGGGATAAGTTAGAGGTGTTCTCGATCGTCCCTAGCGGATACCACGGCCAGTGGTGCGCACCTGCTGGTATAGCGAAAAGATGTTACGATCTGCATCCAGGTATCACCTCTGCAGAAGTTCGAGCTTACTTGGATGACATCTTTTCGGACGTCTGCAGATAGTTTAACTGCTGTACATCAATCTTACTTTCAATACTTTTATTTAGTTCACTAATTTAGGGCCACTTCATGAAAGATTGGAAGAATGATTCCAAACACGAAACGTTTGACACGGCCGATGCGAGACGTAATCAACTATTGGCTGAGACTCCCCAAGGGCTCTTGGTCAAGGTCAAGCGCATGAATTCGGACGGCAGCTTCATCGTTAAGAAGTGGTACGATCGCGTGAAGGAAGAGAAGGCTGCAGTCGAAGAAGCCGATGGACCCCCAAAGCGGGGTCGGCCGAAGACCAAGGCCCAGCGCCGTGCTCTCCGAGAGAAGCGAAAAAGAGAGCGAGCCCCACAACTTTAAACTCTCGAAGAGGGAGTCACAATGATCAGACTTGCATGCAAGATCCCCATTGAGGTCGTGCTGGCTTGTAGCGGCGGCCGAGATAGCATGTCCGCCTTAGAGTTTCTGGTGCGCGGCAAGCGTCGTATCACCGTGGCTTATTTTAACCACGGGACTCCTCACGGAGATGAAGCAGAAGAATTCGTACGAGACTTTTGTGCTTCTAGAAGCATCCCATGCGTAGTAGGCCGGTATCCGAAGGAAGGTAAAGCCACTGAGGCCGATTGGCGTCAGGCGAGGTACAAATTTTTTTCGGAGTTCCACGTTCCGGTGATCACTGCGCATCACCTCAAGGATGCCGTAGAGTGGTGGATATTTTCGGCGCTGCGTGGCAACCCTACTCTCACTCCGATCCTACGAGAGGATGTACCCGTCTTACGACCGTTTTTGTTGACTTCTCCTGAGGAGCTGTGGGATCGCTTTGCGGAATATCCCCACATCGAAGATCCTACTAACGATTCGGACGATCATAAACGGAACATCATTCGCAACCACATCCTCCAAGACGCGCTTCGAGTCAACCCGGGCCTTTTTACGACGGTGAAGAATTTGTACGAGAAAAACTGTGTTTGAGATCCTTGTTCCGTTTGCAGCCGGTTATCTTTTTGCCCGTCTCTTGACTACGCAACGATTTAAATGTGAGAGGATCCTCGGGTGGAATAGAGATTGTTTGGGCTGGCGACCGGTGACTTCGCCCGGCAGCTTCTCCCCAGAGGAAAAATATTTGGCCTGCTTTGAGGTCGACTCAGAAACAGCGGAGAGGTTCCAAAACTTGATAGAGTAGCCCATGTAATACTTATCCATGTGAAAGTAGGCGACCTGATCATGGTGCGATTGGATAGAAGCGACGTTATAAAGCATCGCTTACCCGGCATCATATTAAGAAAATTTCCCATCCATGAGCCTCCTACTTTTGAAGTACTAGTCAAGGGAGAGAGCTGGGTAGTAACCCACAAAGATATTGGTCCCTTGAATGACTAGAGGGAGTTTAGTTTTATTCGAAGTTACTGATAAGAACGGAGCCCTGGAATCGATTACAGGCATAGTAATCAAAGGCCCCTATGGTTGTGTGCTTCCTGTTGATCAACTTCCAATCGCTACTTATGAAACTAAAGTGGTCGATGTTCTTTTTGGTTCTCGTTTAGTAAAAAAAATACCCGCCCAAAGTTTACGCGTAGTCAAATAGTCTCATTTCTATATACAGTAGTTTGACAGTTTTTATTTTTGATTGAACGTATACACATATAGGAGAAAAAATGCGTCGTGCAATATGTTTTGATGATGTCCTATTAAAGCCTAGATATAGCGATATTGAAACCCGAGCTCAGATCGATCTGTCTACTGAGTTGACTAGATGGGGAAAGGACCGGCTGAAGCTGCCCATCATTTCTGCTCCTATGGATACTGTGACTGGTGCTAAGATGGCTGTTGCAATGCACGAGGCCGGCGGGCTAGGGATCATCCATAGGTACAATTCAGCGGAAGAGCAAGCTGATCTTGTGCACGATGCTAGTATGGAAGGAATGTGCAGAGTGGGCGCTGCAGTGGGGGTCACTGGAGAGTATGAGAAACGCGCTCGACTAGTCGTTGATGCAGGCGCAACGGTGTTATGCTTAGACATCGCTCATGGGCACCATTTATTAATGAAGTCGGCGCTCAATCAATTGCGTGATATTTTTGGAAAAACAATTCACCTGATGGCAGGCAATGTGGCAACGCTCGAAGGCTTTAACGATTTGAACGATTGGGGTGCAGACAGCGTCAGAGTGGGCGTTGGAGGCGGCTCAATTTGTTCTACCAGGGTACAAACAGGGCATGGTATCCCAACTCTGCAGAGTGTGTTCGATTGCGGGTCTTCTGATCGCGATGCAATTTTGATCGCAGATGGTGGTATCAAAAACTCAGGAGATATGGTAAAAGCGTTAGCTGCAGGCGCAGATGCGGTCATGTGTGGATCCTTATTGGCGGGAACTAAGGAAACGCCGGGAGTGGTCTTGAGAACTGATGATGGCGCCGCTCCTCGAAAGATCTATAGAGGGATGGCTTCTCACGAAGCGCAAAAGGCCTGGCGCGGAAAGATAGGTTCCATTGAAGGGGTTTCGACTACAGTAACGATCAAAGGTCCCGTTGCTGATGTGCTGCATGATTTAGAATGGGGAATCCGTAGCGGTCTTTCATATACAGGCGCTTACAATTTAATGGAATTGAGAGCCAAGTCACGTTTTGTTGAACAAACTCAAGCATCACAAACCGAGAGCTCTCCTCATGCATTGTTGAAATTTTAGTGATATCATAAATACTTAGAAAGTAGCTAGGAGAATATTGAATGTTCACTGAAAAAGAGATTCGAAGAGTTATTCGCGAGGAATTGCGGACTATCATCGTCAAATACCACACACAGCAATTGAATGAACAAGAGCAGGAATCGCTCTCGGCGTCTGGAGCAAAAATGGCTTTGCAAGACTTTGTTAAAGAGAAGCTGCCAGACTTACCGCCTAATCAAACAGACGAAGTCATGACCATACTACAACTGACAGCGGCTGCCGCTGAGGCCGGCGAATTAGCTGGCAGCTTAGAGAAGAAGATCAAAAATCTGCTGAGCTCGTACGCCACCGGCGGGTGAGACTGCGTGGGATGGTTACAGAAGCATATTTCGAAGAAAAACCCCAAGATCTTTGAGAACAGCAATTTACCGGTCTGGCTGTCGAAGGTTGCTCCCATAGAAATAGGAGCCATAAGCCTATTCGGATTCATTTTTTGTCGGGGCGAACTTTCCAAGACGCAACGCCGTCACGAGACCATTCATTTTCATCAACAGATTGAGCTGCTGTTTGTGGGTTTCTTTTTACTCTATGGAATGTTTTGGCTGATTCAATTGTTGAGGTATAAAGATTCCAAAAGAGCTTACTACGAAAACCCGTTCGAGCGTGAAGCTTACACAAATCAAAGAAAATACACTTTCCTAGAAAAACGGCCTCTGTGGAATTGGATCCACTACGTGAGAGAACAATAATGGCTTTTAGAACTACCGCAAGGAAAGACTTGTTTCTGGATCGACAAGATCCGGATAAGTGGGAACCGGCACGATTAAAGCGCTTAGGGGACTTTCTTCATAAGATGGGACTGCTGCCAGAAAGCAAAATGAGCACTCATACCCTCTCCGTCAAAAACATCAGGGTTACAGTAGAGGTTGCTAACTGTCTGCAGAGCCGCCAACAAGGGCTGATGAATCGTCTCTCTCTTCAAGAAAATGCGGGCATGCTTTTCATCTTTGAAGAAACGGCGCCTCTATCTTTTTGGATGAAAGAAACTTACATCCCCTTGTCCATTGCTTATCTGGATGAGGGCGGTACCATTACAAACATAGAAGCCATGGCCCCTCTCGATCTCTCGTCTGTAAGATCCACACTGCCAGCACGCTATGCTCTGGAAATGAACGAGGGATGGTTTGAGAGAAACGGAGTTCGAGCTGGCGACCGGATAGACCTGGGCTGGTCCCTCAATGAAAACCTCCGGGAGGCCAACATTCAAGCGACCGGCATGTGTTTTCCATTTGCCTTCGAAAAAGCTGAGGAGTGGTTCGATCAACATTTCGATAGGACTAAACCACGTGGCAGGGGGATGATCCACCCAGACCTTGATAACAAGGACAAGTTCAAGGTGGTTCACGGCACGGTGACAGACAAGTGGAAGACCCCAGCTAAGCCCATCGTGCACGGTTGGGTAGAGATGGGCGACCTGGTTTTTGATTGGCAGACTTCGCAGACCAAGCCCGATGGGGTCGACAAAGAGTTCTGGTACGACAATTACCAGCCTGAGGTCTACAAGGAGTTCACTGCAGAAGAGGCTTTGATCAAGTGTGCTAAGTACGGCGCCGGAGCCCCATGGGACGATGAGTTGCTTGCTGTGATGCAAAAGCGCGATGCCTGGATGAACGAATCCCTCTTGAGGTGTATAATAAGAGAGATGATCAAAGAGTCTGCATGGTAACAATAACCGACGATGCTCTCGTGCACGCAGTGGCACTCAAGAAGAAGCTGAACAAGCCGGACGATTACGTGCTCAACGTCAAGCTGAATACCGGTGGATGTTCAGGGTTCATGTACGAGATAGAGTTCATAGAACCCCCGCCGGAAAAGACTCATCGGTTGTTTGAGTACGATGGCCTCTCCGTTACTTGCGATAAGAAGTCCTATCTCTTTCTGATCGGCACAGAGATCGATTGGGAGGAGACGTTGATGTCGACCGGTTTCAAGTTCAATACGCCTTCTGCGACTGGAAAATGCGGCTGTGGCGAATCAGTGGCATTTTAATCTTCTCTTTCGGTTACAAACCATCCAACTTTCATAAAATTTAGTTTGCATCGACGAGGAATGCGTGAGTAAGACTGTACTAGTCATCGGCACAGGAACGATCGGAGAGCCGCTCATCGGTTTGTTGGCTAGACTCAAAGTGGAATTGGGGATCGACCGCGTCATCTTCCACAAGAGGACTCCGCTCGACTATGAAGTGGCCAAAGTCAACAGCCTAATCAGCCAAGGAGCAGATCTGGTCGTCGACGAAGATCAGGTGGAAAATTTTTTAAAGCTTGGCCACGAAGTAACGCACACCTTGGAGCAAGCCCTGGAAGTTTCTCAGGTAGTGATCGATTGCACTCCGGCCGGAAACGACAACAAGGATCTGCTTTATCAAACACACACAGACAATTCGGATAAAGTGTTCATCGCCCAGGGAAGCGAAAAGGGGTTTGGCTTCCCCTTTGCCTGGGGGATCAATGATGCAGAACTGATCAAAGAAGAGCCGTGTTTCGTACAGGTGGTAAGTTGCAATGCTCATGCAATGAGTCGTATCATGTTCAGCCTAAGCGGTGGAGAACTTTCTACGATTGCCGCTGGAGACTTTGTATGCATACGTCGGGCCAATGACGCAAGCCAAGATGAAGGCTTCATCCCTGCACCCAGAGGTGATATCCACTCCGATCTTGAGTTCGGTACCCATCACGCAAGAGATGTCAGCGATCTCTTTTTGACCAAAACCAACAGCGTTCTTCCCATCTTTTCTAGCGCGTTGAAGGTTAATTCTCAATACATGCACATGGTGAGATTTTCGCTTGTTCTGAATGAGCAGCTTTCTGAAGCTGATATCTTAGAGAGATTTTTTACCGACGTCTTTGTTGCGACGACTAGCCATAAGTCATCGAATCGAGTGTTCAGTTTTGGCCGCGATCACGGTTTCTACGGTAGAATATACAACCAAACAGTCATCTGCATGCCGAGCCTATTTACCAGCTCATTACCCGACGCCAGAACTCAAGTTACTGGTTTTTCTTTTACGCCACAAGACGGCAATTCGTTACTTTCTAGTGTAGCAGCTGCCATGTACGGGCTTTACGGTAACGATTACTTAGCAAAATTAGATCCAATAAAGAGGTTTCTCATCGATGAAGTTTAACGAATTAGATAAACAACTCCAACTTTCGTCTGTGGCTGAAAAGTCTGATGAAGAAAGGTTGGAGGATATTCGCGAATGGCTGCAGACTAGGCTCCGCCCGGCTGGATTATCTCCAGATGGATGGGTGGATACTTCCCTCAAGTATTGCTTGAGTCTGATCGAAGAACTCAAAGAGGAAAACGAGTCTTTGTGGTCTATGCTGGACGAGTTGAAATCAAGTGAAATGGAGTCATGGGCAAAAGACAACCATGGGATGTTAAAAGAATACCTTGAAGAACACGTCAAAACACTGAGGTGGCAAAATAAAACTAAAGGAGAGGTCTGATGAGAACCATACGAATAGGGGATAAGGTGCAAGCTTTTTTAGATTCTACCATCAAAGGAATAGTCGTAGAGATAATAGCGGTAGATAATCCGCAGTGGCTCGTCGGAGGTACTACTTCGCAAGAATTGCTCTGTGCGCTAAAACTAGATGACGGCCGACGACTCACCTGTAAAATGCACGAACTTCACCACATCGATGACTAGGTATAACATCTAGCAATCTGTAGCGAGATCCATTGGCGTGAGATATTCCATAATTCCAAAAGTCTTTCTTTCAATTCTGTTTGGGAAGGAATGGCTAGTATGCCGGCATCGAAGGCTCCGATTAAATGTATGCCCAAAATAGCTGTATATAAAATTGCAGCTAGTATAGTAAAAACCTTGGCCGCACCATGACTACCAAATCTCCATAGGATGATGCACGATAAAGTAATTAAAGAAATTTTGACGGCTAAGAAGAGTCTCGAATCAATGTCAATGAGGTGGGCCATAAGAGGGTTGGCTTCCTCGGCTACGTTCATTTTTATCCACTGGAGTGAGAGTCCAGCATCTAAAATATTAGCAATGAATATATACCCTAGAAAAGGAGCCACGTCAACAGCACGCATGGCATTATGCGCGTGATGATAAAAGTTCTGACTAAAACGCCTCGGAGTCGTCAAGATCTTGCGTATTAATTTCATCGCTGTCGTCCACTTTTTCTGTGTTTCCTTCCTCAAATTCTCCAAAACCGGGATCGCTTGGATCACCGCCGTATTCGGGGCCTTGGTACTTAGTATCTAATGCTTGCCGTAGAAATGATTTTCTATGTTTCGGCCGAACGAATAATTCAGTCATAGCATTTCGAACGATGGTTCTTAGTTGCGTTTCAGTAATTTTCATTGGGTAAACCTCTATTGTTTAATTATTGAGTAAAAATAATTGAGCCACAATTATTACTAACAGCATAATTTACAAATTAGAAAAGTAGTAATAATTACTTCGGAGGTGGTACCAATGGTAAGAGATTCTGTAAGTGTTTTGAGGGCTTTCGAACATTTGATCGAGCTTTTAGTAGACGAAGCTAGCGATTCAGAGATAATTGCAATTGTTGAATCTGCAAAAGAAATGTTCGAAGAAGAACTATGTGACGTTGAATCAGATGATGATTTATAAAATCTAAGACTGAAAATTATAATGATTTGATAGCAATTGTCGTGAATGAGGTTATCAATGTCATCTATGGATGAAATTATAATCAATTTAGCGTGCTTAGATGAAGAGATAGTGCCTTTTTGTGGAACAGAACCTGGGTACGTGGTTCAATCATTAGAAGGCCTTTCTCTTGCAAACCGCAGGAAAGCAACGCGAAAATTTCGTAAGTTGTTGAAAAGGGCGATTCACGAGGGCGCCCTTTTCTCTGGAGCCAGGGAGTCGATACCCTATAGTAAGCATGCTGCAGCGCTCAAACGCTTGTGTGGCTTGACGGCTTCACCAAAGCGTGTTTTTAGAAATCCTCATATAACTTCAGCACAGAGTCGTTGGCGTGCCAAATTAGTGATTCAATATCTGCGTAAGACTATAAAAATATAATAGTTAGAATTAGAGTTGATTGAGGAGAGCCATGCATGACATAACACGTGCAATCTCTGTGCCTGTACTAATGCTAAGCTCTGGGTACGAACCCTTGTTTCGAACTACTTGGAAGCGGGCTCTATCGGCTGTTTGTGGTGGACGTGCAGAAGTTATTGAAACTTACAAAGAGATGACAATAGGGACTCCGTCCGGCCCTTATCCGTTTCCTTCTAAAGTCAGATTTACTACTGGAGTAATTGCAGCATGCATAAAAACCTTGAACGGCCCAGCGCGATTAACTAAGATGAATCTCTATCTTCGCGATAACGGTGAATGTCAATATTGTCAAGTAAAGCTTTCGCTTTCTGAGTGTACTGTAGATCATGTACGACCTAGATCTCGAGGCGGAAAGCACTCGTGGAAAAATGTAGTATTAGCATGTGGCCGCTGCAATCAGAGAAAGGGCCCTGACCTACTCAACGAAACTAACATGAATCTCTCCCGGATCCCAAGAATGCCGGCTTCTAATGCACTCATGCATATTAAATTAAAAAGACGATCGAGACGTTGATCATCTTCTGGATTTAGTATTAACTCAATTGTGGCAGTTGTTACAATCACCTCTTGATGCATTGAAACTGTAGGGAGTCGTGAGTAAAAATAAACCGTTGATTCTCTTTGATCTAGACGGCACTCTCACGCGCCCTAGAGAACAACTTAAATGGCATATAGTCCCCGTACTGCGAAAGCTTTCCAGGCTAGCTGATATTGGAATCGTGAGTGGCAGCCCCTTTGCTTACATCCAGGAACAAGGTGCGTTAATGTGGAATTCCATCTCTTCCCTGCCGGGTGCTAGTGTCATCATAATGCCTTGTAACGGCACACAGCTATTCGTTTGGTCTCCTAAGCGATGTCAGTTTGTTTGCGAATATGGGTTAGATTTTAAAAATTATCTTGTTTCTAATGACAAGGAAGCCATATACACGGCCTTGATTAGAGGTATTTTGGAATTGCAGCTGCAGTTTATTGATGAAAATCAAGGATTTAACAAGTTGACAGGAAATTTTATCTCGTATAGAACTTCAATGTTGAATTGGGCCCCGGGAGGTCGAGATGCGACCCTTGTTGAAAGGAAGGCTTTTGCTCAATTAGATAAAAAGAAAAAAATTCGTTCTAAACTTTGTGAGAATTTAAGAGTTACTTTAGATGATTTGGGTCTTCCTGATATAGAGTTTGCCTTAGGAGGCACTACATCGATCGATATATACCCGCAGGGGTGGGATAAGACGCATGCCCTGCGACACTTTCCATCTCGTCCCACCTGGTTCATAGGAGATAGGTGCGAGCCTGGCGGTAATGATTACGCTTTATGGTCGCTGTTAGCGCGCAGCGGAAATTCCTTTTCGACTTCTGGACCTAAAGAGACTATCAGAATATTAGAAGAAGAGATTATTCCTATATTGGAGAAAAATAATGCCTCGAGTTAAAAAACTAAACGGCGTGAATTATATCGATCATGAACTAGCCTCTTCGGTGCTTACTGAGGAGGCTGTGAGTTTTTTGGCTGAGCTTGTTCAACGCTTTGGATCTGAACTAATGGATCTTTTGTCCTCAAGGAGAGATCGACAAACTGGGTCTAAGCGCAACGTTGGTTATTTACCTGATTCTCTAGAGATTCGGGAAGGACACTGGCGCGTGGCCCCAACTCCGCCTGAGCTCATCGATCGTCGAGTAGAGATCACAGGACCTCCTGATAGAAAAATGATTATCAATGCCCTGAATTCAGGCGCGAAAGTCTATATGGCAGATTTCGAAGATAGCTTATCTCCTACTTGGAAGGCGCTATTAGAAGGACAGCTAAATCTTGTAGACGCGCTCAGCGGCCACATTACTTACGAACACCCGACTAAAGGAACGTATGAATTAAATAACGATCCGGCTGTTTTATTTGTGCGCCCTAGGGGGCTTCATTTACGAGAAGCTCATTTTTCTTTATACGGTAAAACAATTCCGGCTGCCTTGTTTGATTTTGGGCTGTATGTATGGCACAATGCTGAAGTTTTTACTACTGGTTCTAAGCGGCCATATTTTTATTTACCTAAATTAGAACATTGGGAAGAAGCAGCCTGGTGGGCGAAGATCTTTACTTGGACGGAACAAAAATTCGAGTGGTCTACTGGTACCATTCGAGCCACAGTCTTGATCGAGACCCTCCCAGCCGCTTTTCAGATGCATGAGATTCTATGGGCACTTCGCGATCATTCGGTTGGTTTAAACTGTGGCCGCTGGGATTATATTTTTAGCTATATTAAATGTTTTGCTAATACTTCTGATCGAGTCACCCCTGATCGTGCACTCATTGGAATGGATGCACCGTTTATGGAATCTTATGCAAAACTATTGGTAGATACGTGTCATCGCAGAGGGTGTCATGCCGTAGGGGGGATGGCTGCTCAAATACCAATCAAAGGGGATCCCGCCGGCCATGCTGCAGCGATGAATAAGGTACGGTTTGATAAATTACACGAAGTTCTTCGTGGCTATGATGGTACTTGGGTAGCCCACCCAGCATTGGTGCCCGTAGCGGAAGAGATTTTTAATAAGCACATGTTAGGTGCCAATCAAATGTCACTGAGAAACGGGTGGAGCAACATTGAGGAAGCGCGATTGACCGTTTCACTTACGCGCCCTCCAGTTGGCCTTATTACTGCTGCCGGCCTGAGCCAGAATGTTGAAGTGGGTGTGTTGTATCTTGCTGCGTGGTTAACAGGCCAAGGCTGTGTTCCCTTAAACAATCTTATGGAGGACGCCGCGACTGCTGAAATTTCGCGAGCGCAAGTGTGGCAATGGATACGTCACGGCATGCAAGATGCAGAAGGGGACGATATTACGTCCCGAAGATTACAGCAGGAATTAGAGCTCGTGCTAGGGAAGTATGATTCTTTACGGCTGAGAGAAGCAGCTGAACTGTTCAAGGAACTTTGTACGGCCGACGCGCTCCCTGAGTTTTTAACCCTTGCGGCCTATGAAAGGATTATAGTTCAATGAGCCATCTCCCTTTAGTCGTCCCCTCTGTCAATCGTCCCTATTCCGTTGAAGCTGTCCGCGCGCTTCAAGGATCACAACCTGAAGAAGCTCCATTTGCACGTGACGCAGCAGATCGTTTGTGGAATCTTTTATTAACTGAAGATTATACTCATGCCATGGGAGCAGTCACGGGCAACCAAGCGATGCAAATGGTAAAAGCCGGAGTGCCGGCCATATACTGCTCAGGGTGGCAAGTAGCAGCAGATGCCAATGATTCTCATACCATGTATCCGGATCAAAGTCTTTATGCCGTACACAGCGTTCCGATGTTGATACAAAAGATTAATAATGCGCTGCAGCGCTCTGATCAGATTGAGTGGGCTGAAAATGACTGTCAATCCGTTAGAGACTGGTTTGCACCTATTGTAGCGGATGCTGAGGCCGGATTCGGTGGGCCCTTAAATGCGTTTGAGCTGATGAAGTCAATGATTCGCGCCGGCGCAGCCGGCGTCCACTTTGAAGATCAATTGAGTTCTGCAAAAAAGTGCGGTCACCTGGGAGGGAAAGTGCTGGTACCCGGATCAGAATTCATTAGGAAACTAATTGCTGCAAGATTGGCCTCTGATGTGATGGATACTGATACTGTTTTGATTGCGCGCACCGATGCAAACAGTGCTAGGCTGCTGACGACAGACATTGATGAAGAAGATCTGCCTTTTATTGCCAGCGAAGAGCGAACTCCGGAAGGCTTTCATCACATTACCGGTGGTCTTGATATGGCTATAGCGCGCGGCTTACGTTATGCCAATTACGCAGATTTATTATGGTGCGAAACTTCGATGCCAGACTTA
>JYMV01047518.1_pt1 | contig 13770 bp, 10 predicted proteins | sample 338911 | NCBI WGS metagenome assembly JYMV01 (sample SAMN03354496, study PRJNA234377) | hydrothermal vent metagenome | biome: Deep sea; feature: Hydrothermal plumes at the Eastern Lau Spreading Center, Western Pacific Ocean; material: Seawater | place: Tonga | collected 2009 | depth 2000 m m
TGGTTAGGGGCAGATTTGATTTTCGATTTGGACGGTGACCATTTACCCGGGATTGATGATCTGGATTTCGTCGCTATGTTGGAACACATACAAGTTCAAGCTCATAGGTTGTGGAATGACTTTCTCAATCCCGAATTCGGATTCGATGAAAAATTTCTTCAGGTGACTTTTTCCGGCCACCGGGGTTACCATTTGCACTATCGAGACCCTGATCTTGCCCATTTGGATAGTGAGGCGAGAAGAGAATTGGTGGCGCACATTCGCGGCGAGGGTATCGACGTCGCATTCGCCTTGGAAAGGTGGCAGGATTACGATGTCGGTGGATGGACCGACAGATTACGTCAGGGGATGAATCTGACCATGGAAAGATTGGACCTGGTGCGGGAAGGAGAGGTGGCGGAAGCCAAACCGATTATTGAGGAAATGGTTCAGGCAATGAAACGCTCGGCCGCATTACGTGGTAAACATATCAAACGAGGTCCCACGGTAGTGAAAAAAATCGCTGAATTATTGGCGCATGAAAATCGCCGCCAGCGCCTTCTTGAAGGAAACTGGAATGCGCTGGGTGGGCGCGGTGGAGAGGCAAATTTCCATCGTGATGCACTGATTGACATCCTGCGTGGCGATTCGGCAATAATTCTCGGAGGTGCTGGTGAGACCGACGAAGTTGTCACTGTAGACACCAGGCGGGTGATAAGGTGGCCGACTTCGCTGCATGGAAAATGCGGACTCCGAGTGACCGAATTACCTCTGGGACGTTTGGATGTGGATGCATCTAACACGTTCGATCCTCTCAGTGAAGCGGTAGCACTTTCGATGGATGGCAATATGACGGTTCAGATAGATGTCGATTGGGCCCGTACCAGAATCGGAGAAAGGGAGTATGAGTTGAATTGTGGAGAGGTGATTGAACTTCCAGAAGCGGCGGCCGCATTCATTGTGCTCAAGGGTTGGGGCAAGGTGATATCGTCGTAAAAGAAATTCCATCCAACCCAAGCATTTGGAACTATAGTATGAGAACGTTCAATATAGAGTCTCTTCTCAAGTATGCTGTTGAGGGGTCTCCGTGGGGCGTAGGAAGAAGAAGAATAAGTTGCCTCCGCCGCCAGATGGAGCAAAACTTCCACCCCCACCTGGTGCTATGCCACCACCACCACCGCCGGGTGGATTAGCAGCAGCACCACCACCTCCTCCGCAAAAAACCTCTGATGATGATTCCCCGGGAATATTGACGGCTCCGCCACTACCCGATCTTCCTGATGCCACTTCCAACGATGATTCTGACTTGGGAGATGAGGACAAGTCGTACAAAAAAATGTGGCAACGCCGAAGTAATAAGCCATTACAACAGGTCTATGGTCATATAGACCGCCTCGGTGAGGGTGAGACCGGCAGTCTTCTCGACCGTTACGCCGACCGTTTCGGACATGATTTGGATCGTGAAATTATTGTCTTGCGCGGTAAGGAGCACAGCGATGCTGAGACTGCAGTGCGTGATGCACCTACAGTTGAACTAATCAGCGAAGATATTGAAGATGCCGAAGAATTAGAGCAGGTTGATGAGGCCGAGGAATTGGAGCAGGTTGATGAGGCCGACGAAATCGAAGAACCTTCGCCAGAAGATGATGACGATGATGATAGCGGATATGATAATGACCTCTCGGAAGAGGAAGAAACGGAGTTACAATCTCAACTGGAGGTTCTTGAGGACGAGATCAAGCGCTTGAAACCGAAATATCAATTGGCTAAGAAGAAGGGTCAGAAAGCGAAATTAAGTAAACTTAAGCCGGCTCTAAAGTCTCTAATAGACTCGCGAAAACAGGTCTTGGTGGTATTGTCAGGTGAAGAGTCCATCGATTCACTGTCCAGCGAGCAAACGGAAGGAGATGGCGATGAGATGTTCATTCAACTCGTTGGGATAGTCGACGACCTGTTGGGTATGATGCCCGAAGATGCCATCAATGAATTTTTGGCGAGTTCGGAGTTTGAGACCTACAAGTTGGTCGCTGGAGCTCCAGCCGATGCGGATGACGAGATGCGCGTTGAATTCTTTGAGATAGTCGATAGTAAACTCGGACAGATGCCCGAGGATGCCATCAATGATTTTGTCGCTAGCGATGATTTCGCGATTTACCAAGCGGTAGGTTCAGAACTGAGGAGTTGAAGAAAATGGGTCTGTTAGATAAAGCTGGAGAAATGCAAGGTGGAGCAGGGGCGGCAAAGAAGCCGGCGAAGAAGGCGAAAGCCGCTCCCAAGTCTAGAGCGAAAGCCGCGCCCGCAAAGGCGAAGCCGGCGAAAGCCAAGGCCAAGAAGCCCAAGAGTGCAATTGACCGGTCGCTGCCGGATGAATTCGTGCTTGCCAGTAAGGGAAATAGAGTGGCCGCAGCATCGATTAATTTCGTCTGGAATTGGGGTGCTGTAGTAGCCGGAGTTGCCCTCAATATAATCGCTAATGCACAGATTACAATGATATTGATTGTCGGTGGAATCATGGCCGCCGCCAACATCATCGTCATCCCGACAAAATGGGGTCGGAATATCGGACAATTCGCCTCCAGAACCAAGTATATTCGTTTCACTGGAAAGAAGCCCATATTCTTCCATGGGATTTTTTCCAATACCGATACGCTATTCTTCCTGGTCGGTCTATTCATGGGGGTAGCACTTTCGGGAGTAGGTGCGGCTGGTACCGGTGATACAGATTGGGTGATGGTCTCTTTCGGTGTACTCTTGATACTCGTACCTGTGATGAATTATTACTTCAGGAAATATACCGAGGCAAACCAATCGCTATGGGATTATATCTTTGGAGCATATCTCGTCACCCATACCCCCACTGGGGAGGAAACCGGATGGACTGCACGCTTTGAACGCATGGGAGATTATGTTGAGAAGCGTCAGGAAAAGGCAGCTGAAAAGAAAGCAGCCAAAGAGTCTGGCGACGATTCAAAGGAAACCAAGGAATCCGAATCAAAGTCGTAGTCTACCAATAGGCCAATAAAAAACCTATTTTAGGCACGGTCTTCGCTCACTACCCACTCCAAGAATAACCATTCACTCAAAGACCGAGTGTCGTGACGCCACTCAGTGGCCTTCGTTTTTTTCCATTCGCCCTAACCGGAGGTTATTCCTCTTCAGCATCTGTATGGCTCAAAGAGTTGCCGTTTTCCTTGGCTATTTCCATTGCCAATTCTCGCATGTCATCGACTTCGTCGGTTTCATCAACTATCTCTTGGCCTAGAAGAGTTTCAAGAACATCCTCCATGGTAAGAATACCGCACGTGCCGCCGAACTTGTCGGTTACTGCAACCAATTGCTGACGGTTGCCGAGAAAAATATCCAGCGCCGAATCAACATTGGATTCATCGGATATCTTCTCGATTGGATTCATTAATTCTTCCATCGTAAGTGCCCACTCACCTCTGGCTGCAGCGGTGAGCAATTCACTTCGAATCACCAGGCCTCTCAGGTCATCTATGTCTTCGCCATAAACCGGTATTCGCGACACCCTCAGGATCGGCATCACGTCGAGCACCATTCTGATTGTGTGGGAGATGGGGAAGGTCGTAACCACAACTCTGGGAGTCATGATATCTGTGACCGATATTTCAGCCAACTTGAGAAGGTTGGTGATGACAGCCTCTTCATCCTCCTCAATCGCCCCCTCCTCTTCGCCGATATCGGCCATAACCACGAGTTCATCCCTGGTAACACGCTCGGTTTTCGCTACAGGTAGCATTCTTCTGAATATCTGTATCAAAGATACAAACGGCAGGAGGAGTATGGTCAGCCACAATATCAGGTGCCCTGCTGCGGGAGAAATTTTCTTCCAATACGCAGCCCCAAGGGTCTTGGGCAGAATCTCAGAAAAGAGCAAGACCGCAAGTGTCAGTAATGCCGAAGCAATGGTCAGCCACTCGTCGCCAATCTGAATCTGCACCTGTGAACCGACCCCGACCGCACCTACGGTATGGGCGATTGTATTCAACGTCAGAATGGCGGTGAGCGGGCGAATCGAGTCATCTTCCTTCAGTTTCGACCAGATATGGCCGCTCTTCTTCCCCTTTAGTTCAAGAATTTTTATGTGCCCGTATGTAATAGACAGTAGTACCGACTCAAGAATACTGCAAAAAAACGATACACCGAGGGCCATCGATGCGTATAGAATGAGTAAACCATATTCCATTAGCGGCAATGCCCCTGATAACTGCTATCATCCAATCGGATGAGTACTAAGTTCTTGAGACTTTCACTGGGTGGGTGGCTGATACATGACCTCTACGCGATGAAAAGGCAATATGGCGAATGCCTGTCGCGTGACTGAGTAAGATGAGTGGTGAGCACGTGCTGATATGTGTCGCATGGCCGTATGCCAATGGGCCACTTCACCTCGGACATGTTGCGGGTTGCTACCTTCCTCCTGATATCCAATTCCGCTATGAAAGGGCTAAGGGAAATCGTGTCCTTCTAGTCAGTGGAAGTGATGAGCACGGCACACCGATTACAGTAACCGCCGAGCAACTAGGAGTCTCACCCCAGGATATCATCGATAAATATCATGCAATCAATTCCCGGGCACTACTCGACCTAGGGTGCAAATGGGAGCCTAATATCGACTCTCGCGGCGCTGAATATGGCGGTGCTCTGTTCAATCGTACCTCTGATCCGCAACACGAGAAATATGTCCAGGAAAATTTCCTCAAATTGTTACAGGCAGGACTTTTCGAACGTAAGACGATGCAGCAGTACTACGAAGTACGCCCTGAAGGTGGGCGCTTCCTACCAGACCGCTACATCGAAGGTGAGTGCCCGCGATGTGGTGCTGGCGGTGCCCGCGGTGACCAATGTGATGAATGTGGCCAGACCTACGAGGCGCATGAATTGGAAAATCCGGCATCAAAGATGAATCCGGGAGCGGCCATCGAGATTCGTGACACCGAACATTTCTTCTACCGCCTCGACCTATTCCAATCGGTGTTGGAACAACACGCAGAATCACGACAGAAGGTATGGAAATCAAATGTCCGGGCGATGACCAAGCAATGGTTGGATATGGGTCTGCGACCAAGGGCGGTGACCCGTGATTTGGAATGGGGTGTAAGCCTCCCTCTAGATGGAGAAGAATGGGTGGGAAAGTGCGTTTATGTATGGTTTGAAGCGGTGCAAGGTTACTACTCTTGTGCCAGAATATGGGCTGAGAGATTTGCCTTATCTGCAGGACATGAGGATGGTGTATCGGCCTGGGAAAAATGGTGGAAAATTAGCAAAGATGGAACGCAGCCACGCCATCTATATTTCCTAGGGAAGGATAATACTCCCTTCCACACCGTCATCTGGCCAGCTTTGATCATGGGTATCAATCACGCTGAAAACGGGTTTTCAAGTTCGGACCCCGTTAGTTTGCCCGGCCCAGGCGATTTGCATTTGGAAGACAATGTTCCGGCGATGGAGTATCTGATGTTGGCCGGAGGTCAATTCAGTAAAAGTCGTAAACATGCAGTCTGGCTACCTTCGTTCCTTGAACGCTATGACCCTGATACCCTGCGCTACTATCTGGGCATCAATATGCCAGAGAATCACGACACGGATTTCAATTGGCCCGACTTTGTCGAGCGTGTGAACTCGGAACTTATCGCCACCTATGGTAATTTCATCCACCGCATCCTTACCCTCGGCTCACGTTTGCCCGCCGATGAAGGGGAGAACTCACTTGCGCAATTTGACGATATCTCGCTAGTAGGGGAGATGCCCGAACAGATCAAGAAAATTCATGGTCAAGTCACCGATAGTCTGGAAACCCACCGCTACAAGGAAGCTTTGCGGGGGATGATGTCGGTGGCACAGTTGGGGAATCAGATAATTCAATCTGCAGAGCCGTGGAAATATCTCAAACAAGGCAGTGAATCCCCTGAAGGTCGGGAATCATTAGCGCATCTGGCCTTCGGTTGGAGGATTGCTCGCTACCTGGCAATCGTCACACAACCATTCATTCCTTTCAGCGCCCAGAGATTATGGGGTGACCTCGGGTACGAGGGAGATGTTGAGGATGTCAGTTGGGAGTCTGCCCTCGATTGGAGCGCCCCTATGGTCGCTTCTTGCCAACAACCTACCCCGCTGTTCAATAAACTAGAATTAGACGAAATATTAGCCCATGAAAATGCCTTGGCAGAGGAAAATACCGATTCAACCGATGACCCCGGTCACATTGTCAAGGGTGGAAAGAAAAGTACAGGAAGTGAGAAAGTGAGTGATACACCAGAAGGAATCACCTACCTAGATTATGAGACCTTTTTATCGGTCGAATTGAGGGTTGGTAAGATAGTAGATGTCAAAGAGCACCCCAATGCGGATAAATTGTACGTTGTCGCCATAGATGATGGCAATGATGAAAATCGTATCGTTTGTGCAGGGTTGAAAGAGTATTATTCCGCGGAAGACATGGTCGGAATGAATGTGGTCTTCGTCGCCAATCTCAAGCCTCGCAAACTGCGCGGAGTGATGTCCGAGGGAATGATGCTAGCGGCCGATGATGGTGAAGGTCAAGTCAAGTTGGTAACCATCGACGGCGATATCAGCCCTGGATCACTGGTCCGTTAATCCCATCGAAGGCCGTTCCTGGGTTTGGAAATCCTGATGGCCTTCGCATTAATTGTAAAGTGAGTCGGGGTCAGCGTCGCTGAATCCGGTCTTACGCTTATGGGAAACGGTGGAAATTGATTTCTTGAAATCATCATTGGTGACCTTGTCTCGGCCATCCTTGATGGTTAACATACCGGCCTCGACGCAAACCGCTTTCAGGTCGGCGCCACTGAATCCTTTGGTCAATACGACAAGTCTTCGGACATTGATGCGACCGGTCGACATGCGGGTGACATTGATTCTGATAATCGCCTCTCTACCATCCTCGTCGGGAATCGGTATCTCGACGATACGATCGAACCGGCCGGGGCGCAATAATGCATCGTCGAGAATGTCGGGTCGATTTGTCGCGGCGATGATCTTCACATCATCCAGTGCATCGAAGCCATCCATCTCCGCGAGTAATTGCATCAATGTCCTCTGCACCTCACGGTCGCCGCTGGTAGCGGCATCCAATCTCTTCGCTCCGATGGCATCAATTTCATCGAGGAAAATGATTGCCGGAGATTTCTCTTTTGCCAAGGCGAAAAGTTCCCGCACCATGCGGCCACCTTCACCGATATACTTCTGCGCTAATTCCGAACCGACCAAACGAATGAAAGTGGCACTGGTCTGTGCCGCTACAGCCTTAGCAATCATCGTCTTGCCACAGCCAGGCGGGCCAACCAATAGAACCCCTTTAGGTGGGTCGATACCGACCTTGCGGAATGCTTCCGGTCGCTCAAGTGGCAACTCAATCGCCTCTCTGAGTGCTTCAATCTGTTCATCCAAGCCACCGATCATATCGTACCCCATGTCGGGTTTCTCGACAATTTCAGCTCCTGAGATAAGTGGATCCCAAGCATCGTGGAGGATGTCGACAATCGAAAGCGAATCTTGATTCAGGGCAACCCGGGTACCGGGGCGAAGTTTATCGGTATCGAGACGTTGATTCAGCGATACCTGAAACACTGTACCGTTGGAAGAGCGAACCACTGCGTGTTCATCATCGAGTAAATCTTGGATGTGACCGATAATGAGTGGCGGTGATTTGATGAGTCTTACTTCCTCTTCCAAACGGCCGGCTTTTTTCTTCAGGCGGGTAATCTCGCTCTCGAGGAAGACACGTTCGGTGAGTAATTTCTGTGCCTCGTCATTTAGACGGCGATAATCCCCCTCCAAAGTGGATATCTCATCGGCATTCGTAGTTGGCCCAGCAGCGCTGCCGGGGCGGACTGAATCGCTCTCTGATGCCATTTGACCAAACAGTGGGCGACGTTAATCTTCTTCAATCTATGCTATTTGAGATATGGATAGGTGGTGTTTGGGTAGAATGTTTCATACCACACAACCTCGACATGTAGCTTGGTAGGCATGGGGAGTTGTGAAATCTGTGGGGCCGAGAAAGTCGGCACTCGTAAAGTCGTGATGGGCAGAGCTGATGTCAGCGCCTGTACCCGTTGCATCGATAGTATGAATCTCGAGCCTGCGGCAACCCCCATTACCAGACTGCAGAGCAAACCCGGATTATCGGGTGGATATTCCAAAACCGGGCGTTCGCATGGAACGATTATGGGGAGAGGAGAGAAAGAATTAGCCGCTGATTTCGCATCACAGGTCACTAAGGCTCGCGAAAAAATGGGTCTGGATAAGCGCCAACTGGCGAAGAAATTAGCCGAGAAGGTCAATGTCATCCAGTCCGTGGAGGCGGGAAAATGGCCTACTGATGCTGTGATACGCAAATTGGAACGGTTTTTCGATATAGAATTGATGATAGCAATAGTTCCCGAGGAGACCAGTATGGTCGGTCAGGCGCCAGGTAGCGGGATGACTTTGGGTGATTATCTGAACCTTCAAGATTAGGGGTGAGTTGGTGAAAGAAAGCGTGTCGATACACGCGATTTGGCTGGCTCAGGATGACCCTAAAAAGAATACTGCGGTGAAATTGTCACGGCGCGACCTACTGTGCCTGCACAAGGATTTCCGTAGACTACCTCGCCGTGGAATCTTGCTCGACCCCCTATGCGGTAAGGTATTCGGACCTGAAGACCATGCTTTACTCAATTCAGCGACCTTGGTGGGATTGGATTGTAGTTGGGCACAAATCACCGATAGTGTGGCAACGGTGAAGAAGCGCACAAGGTTGACTAGTCGAATGCTGCCACTCTTGCTCGCTGCGAACCCGGTGAATTGGGGGAAGGCCGGCAAACTGTGTACCGCCGAAGCATTGGCTGCGACCCTATATCTGGCAAATCATATCGAGCACGCGGAATTATTGCTGTCCTCATTCAATTGGGGCGAGCGATTCATAGAACTGAACTATGAACCATTGGAAGCCTATCGCCAAGCCACCACCAGTGCAGAACTGATACAACTGCAATTCGAATTCTTCGATATTGAATAACATGCGATGTCGTAGAAACTATCATGAGGCAAATGCTTCGGCCAATGACCATGGGCAGAGCCTTGGTAGAGTGCGTGCCCAATTTCAGCGAGGGGCGGGACGCCGAGGTAATCAAGGCAATCCTCGATTCAGTATCGGGAATTTCTGGTTGCCATCTGCTCTCGGCCGAGTCCGATGCAGATTACAATCGCACCGTCGTCACCATGGCGGGTGAACCGGAGGCGGTCGGCAAGGCTGCGTTCCGATTGATTTCTGCCGCCAAAGAGCATATCGACATGCGTAACCACAGTGGCGAGCACCCACGACTAGGTGCGGTAGACGTATGCCCATTTATTCCGCTTCGGGGGATTACTATGGAAGAGTGCGCCAACCTAGCAATTTCGTTGGGGCAACGCGTTTCACATGAACTCGGATTGCCGATATACCACTACGGTGCCGCCGCCAGTGATGAGTCGCGACTGATGCTCTCGACTCTGAGGAAGGGAGAGTCTTCTGAAACTGCGCATGGTGATGAGACGCGCTGGCCCGACCAAGGGCCGAGGGTGTGGAATGATGTTATCGCCCGCTTTGGGGCCGTTGTTATTGGCGCCAGAGATATTCTCGTTGCCTATAATGTCAATCTCGATGAGGTCGATGCTGAGGTTTCGAAATTGGCCGGAACCCTGGTTCGCTCATCAGGCCGATTGATCAAGCGTGAAGATGGTAAGAAGATGAGAATTCCCGGGATGCTCGTGAAAGTACAGGGAATGGGCGTCACCCTTGAAGGACATGGAATCTCACAGGTCTCAATGAACCTCCTCGACGTATCTTCCACTCCTCTTCACTATGCCTATGAAGCGGTAAAATCAATCGCTGGAGACCATGGAGTAGAGGTTTGTGGCAGTGAACTTGTGGGCCTGGTGCCGCTCTCTGCGATGCTTGAATCGGGAACGTGGTATCACGACGATGCCGCAACTGCTGACGAGAGCGAACTGGTGGCGGCAGCAATTTCAGGATTAGGACTAGATTCTTTGGGTGAATTCGACCCAGCAAATCGTATTATAGAATGGACAATCGGTGATGAATGATGGCAGATAGTTGGGACGACATGACACTTAGAGAATTTCAAGCAGCTTTGGCCAGTTCCTCCCCAACCCCAGGAGGAGGTACAGCGGCGGCGATAGCATTGGGGCAAAGTGCTGCTCTTGCCTGCATGGTCTGTGACCTGACTTTGGGTAATGAAAAGTGGCAATCAGGATGGCCAATCGCTGACAAGGTCAGTAATATTGCCATCCCCCTGTTCAGCCGCTCGCTGGAATTGGCCTCCGAGGACAGCGCCGCTTTCGATGAGGTCATTGCAGCATTCAAAATGGCAAAAGATGATGATGAGCAGATAGAATTGCGCCGAGTCGAGATTCGTCGTGCAACTCTAGAAGCTGCAAGGACACCCTTGGAAACCGCCCGTCTAGCATATAAGTTACTCAGCGCATTGCCGGAATTGGCTACCCATGGCAATGCCAATGCCGTCAGCGATGTTGGAGTAGCCTCATTATTCGCGAGTACCGCGTGCAAAGGCGCACTGATGAATGTCGAAATCAATCTGTCATCCCTGCCCGTAGACATGGGTGCCGCAGAAAGAGCAGAATGTGAGCAGTTAAAGGTTGATGTCAGTGAAGTTTCTCGTGCTTCTATCCACGCCGTACAGGAACGGCTTTGATTCAGATCAGCATCCAAATCAGCGACAGGTTCATTTCCTACACCACTCTAAGTCCGCACATGGGATGGCGTCTAGCATTCCTGCTGGTCATTTCGATGATGGCGATGCCCTGGGCTGCCAGCGTTCCAACCAACGCTGGTCAAGAACGTAGTGGCCATGGTCAGGGTGGAAGCGCAGAGGATTTGTCAATTCAACTGGGCAAAGAGGTGTGGACTTCCGCTGAGACATTCATCGCCTCAATTATCGCATCAAACCTTTCTACTGGACAAATGTATACCCTACAGTGGGAGATTCGTTCTGGCAATGGGACTTTGGGGCATGATGTTCTCATCAGAAACGGACAACTGAACATTTCTGCTACAAATTCTGAGATGCAGATTCAAGTTCAGGCAAACCATCTGAATTCTTCCATATCATTTCTTCACCGTCTGATGGTGGAACTCAGTGATGTCAGCGGCCAGTTAGCTATCGCTCAAGCAAATTTCAGTTCCTCTACCAATACCCTACCGGGGTCTTATTCCGATATCATCTTGTTTGGCGATTCGCTTTCTGATATGGGTAATTCATACAACCAGTGGGGTACTCCAGACAGCCCACCTTATTGGAACGGGAGGTATTCCAACGGCGATGTTTGGTCTTCACAATTCGGTCAGTTCATGGGAGTGAGTATGTCCCCCGGGCGAGGCTCGGCAAGTGGTAATAACCGCGCCTATGGTGGTGCTCACTCTGGTAGTGGCACATACCTATTCGTCATCCCAAACGTCGGTAAGCAAGTTGACGATTACCTTCAAAACAGACAGATAAATGCCAACGAGTTAGTAATCATCTGGTGCGGCGGTAACGACTTCGTCCACAGTGATGAGCAGGACACCCAGAAAATAGTCGATAATATCGAGAGCCATATCACCAAACTTACCACTGCGGGGGCGACGGAATTCCTTGTGCTTGAACTGCCACCTCTTGACACCGTACCTCGGGTCAATGAGGAGAATGACGAAGCCGGAGTGGTTGCAATGCACGAGCGTATCCTTGATTTCAACCGTAAACTCCACTCAATGCTGAATGATACCGTCAGCGCCACATCGTTGACCATTCACCGAGGAATGGTGTGGCAGATGTTCGATACTGTCTACAATAATCCTTCGTATTTCGGACTGACCAATATCACCCATCCCGCCTGTGACCACGATGGGTACGCCTGTGAGAATGGTGACTCCATAGCCCCGAATGCAGAGGAATACATCTACTTCGATAAAATGCATCCATCCCTGACCATGCATGACCTTGTCGACATATACATCCGTGAACTCATGGGCGTGGCCGACGTCGATGGCGATGCAGTCGCAGATGATGCCGATGAATGCCTTGATACTCTGCCTGATGTCCCGGTAACCGCGAATGGCTGTGATGTTCCGCCTCCCGATATTGATGGTGATGGCGTGCTCAATGAGGATGACTATTGCCCGGATACTCCAGCAAATGAGTCCGTCAATGAAGATGGATGTTCTGAATCTCAACTCGATGATGATGATGATGGATTGACCAATGATATCGACCAATGTCCCGGCACCCCGGCGGGTGAGGAAGTCGATACGGATGGCTGCGGATGGTCACAATTCGATGCTGATGGTGATGGCGTTCTCAATGGAATCGACCAATGCCCAGACACCGACATATCATTTACCGTTGACCTTAACGGTTGTGCACCCAATCAGAAGGATGATGATAATGATAATGTCACCAATGATTTGGACTTGTGCCCCGGCTCATGGGCTGGTAGCCTTGTTGACGAAAATGGCTGTGCGCTATACCAAAAGGATAGCGATGACGACGGCGTGAAAGATCACAAGGATGAGTGTGTGGATACTCCAGCCGGTGATTCTGTCGATGCGGTGGGGTGTGGCACGACCCAGAAGGACGATGACGAAGATGGAATAATGAATGCCTATGACGAATGTCCGACAACTCCATCTGGTGAATCTGTGAATGCTGTTGGCTGTGCCTTGGTAGAATTGGATACCGATTATGACGGCTTTTCCGATGCAGTAGATGACTGTCCTGAAACATCGTATGGGGTAATTACAGATGATTCCGGCTGTGCCGATGAGCAACTCGATGGCGATGAAGATGGTTTCAACGACCGCGATGACCTGTGCCCCTCAACCTCCGGTGAATCGGGAGGTTGCCCCACTCTTACTCTTGAAGTCATCTCGCCAGGACACGGCTCACAACATTACCTGGGTAGCAATATCACATTCCAAATCCTCATCCAATGCTCATCAAATTGCTCGATGCAACTGACGCAGATTGCCAGAGTGGGTAATTTCTCTGCTCCAGTGATTGAAGATGCTAGTAACGGAACCTACGAGTGGACGATGCTGGTACCTAGTGATTCGCAGTACATGAGAATTGATTGGGACCTGACTCTGACCTCCGGCGAAGTCAGTGTTTCAACCACTCATATTATGATGCTGCGTGATGCCCCGGTGGTTGACGACACCACAGAGGATGATACTGCCTCGACAGATGAGGCTGATGCTAAATCATCATCTGGTGACCTTGTCAATTCAAATGTCATTGCCGTCTTCCTGCTCATCGCAATTTTGGCAATTCTTGTCGCCCTCTACCGTCAGCAACCACCGGCTAAACCACTGCTGAGCGAAGAGGAGAAGTGGATGGAGCAGACCACTCTCGTCACCAGAACAGGCCTGGGTAGTGAGGTGTTTGGCGATGGTCGAAACCCACCATGACGGCATTGATGTGCGACCTGTCAATCGTTATGATGGCAAAGAATCCTCGATTATCAATGACGCTATTTCTGTCGAGGCAGCATTGCGAATCATCGTCGAGCATCGTGGCGAAGTTTCTCTATTCAGCACCACCCTGTGCACTCCACAAGATTTGGAAGATTTGGTGATTGGATTATTGTGGTCTGAGGGAGTGGTGCCAAATTCCTCAAGTGAGATCTTTTCGACCTTCACCATCAGTACGGAAAACGGTGAATCCCACGCAATTATTCCCGACTCTCTGGAAGTGGATTTTTCTAGTAGTG
>JYMV01043026.1_pt1 | contig 13769 bp, 13 predicted proteins | sample 338911 | NCBI WGS metagenome assembly JYMV01 (sample SAMN03354496, study PRJNA234377) | hydrothermal vent metagenome | biome: Deep sea; feature: Hydrothermal plumes at the Eastern Lau Spreading Center, Western Pacific Ocean; material: Seawater | place: Tonga | collected 2009 | depth 2000 m m
TCCCGACAAAATCAACTTTATCGTCCTTAATCGCAAAACCTACTCCTGTTTCATAAGGACTGCTTAAGGCATCGGTGTCGGTTCCCGGAATAAAGTGACCTTTTTCCAAACGTAAAATACGCTGTGTTTCCACGCCAAAAGGATTGAGCGCAAATTCTTCACCTTCGGCCATTAAATGGTTCCACATCGATTCACCATATTCAGCTGGAAAATGGATTTCATAACCCAGTTCTCCGGTGAAACCAATGCGGTAAAATGATACTGGAACTCCTGCGATACTTGCCTGCCGGCAGTGCATGTATGGAAAGGATTCATTAGACATGTCGATTTTGACCAGTTTTTGCAAAAATTCCCTGGATTCTAATCCGGTGACATTGACTGCTGCATTTGCTAAACTGAGATTTTTTACCTGCACATCAAAATCTTCCACCAATAACCACCACTGAAAAAGTGCATTGATAGCATCCTGGTTTCCGGTTGTAGTAGTAAGATAATATTTCCCTTGTTCAAGATGTGAAATTGTACCGTCTTCAAATAGGATTCCGTCTTCACCAACCATGATGGAGTAGCGTGTCCGGCCAACTTCAAATTTTCCATATTTCCCAGGAAGCATAAATTGAAGAAAATCAATTGCATCCGGTCCGCTGATTTCGATTTTTCCGAGTGTACTGACATCAATCATCCCTAAACCGTTACGGACATAGCCGACCTCTTTCTGAGGATCTATGTATGAATCCGGCCGTTTCCACTGTCCTGCATTCAAAAATTTCACGCCTAAGTCAATGTGACACTGATGGAACGGTGTGCGGCTAATCGGGGACAAATGCGGGGCGCGACCTGCCAGGATACCAAATGATACACCGGAAAAAGGAGGACGCATCGTAGTGGGTACAGCATCAAGTGAGGAAAGTCCTGTATCCTGCGCTGCAAGACGTGCTACAGCTTCGTGACATGCTTTGCCCTGACAGGGGCCCATTCCCATGCTGGAGTATCGTTTGAGAGATTCCACCTGATCATAGCCCTCGTCAATTGAAGCCTGGGCCTCATAACGTGTAACATCCATGCACTTACATATGAAATGATTTTTGCCGCCCGATTCAATGTCGGCAGGCAAGGCCATGATAAGCTCATCTTCAGAGCGTTTGGAACTCTCTACTGATTTTTTCTTTGCAGCAGCTTTTCCGGTTTTGATTCCTTCGCTGAATAAACGTGTAAATCCTGCTGATCCATGAACTTCTCCTGTGGAATACATTCCTGAAGGCAAATCAGTCACCCGCAAAATTTGGCGTTCTGCGTCCCATTCCGGACGCTTGCTTCCCATCGAGAGTAAATTCACCTGCGGTTTAAAACCCACAGCCATGACCAGCAAATCACAATCAAAAGATTTATGTGAATCTCCTCCGGCAATTGGGCCGATATCGATGCGCCTGATACGTTTTTTCCCGTGAGCAGCATGAACGGTTAAGCCTTTGTAAACCGGAACAGCCAAATTCAGGACTTGCTCCTCAAACTCTCCAACACTTCCGGATTCACGTCCATCTACTACGGCTACAACATTCGCTCCTGCGCCTTTGAGCAGTAACGCAGTGTGAAAACCACCGTCGTGAGTTGTCACCACAACCGTATCCTCTCCGGGAAGCACAGCGTGGCACATGATGAGTTTTTCAACTCCGCGGGCAGTCAAGATTCCTGGTCGATCATTGTTTTCAAATACCAAATGACGGTCGGTTGCTCCCGGTGCCAATACGACAGATTCAGCGCGAATTTTAAACAAATCAGGACCACTCTGCGCAGCTACCAGGTTGTCTTCATAAAGCCCGAAAACGCTGGTGTTGAACATCACTTCCAGATTAGGATTCGCAGCAAGTTCTTTAATTAATTTTTGTACTGCCTGATTTTCCGGAATTCCGTTCAGTGATTCGTTTTCGCAATTATTAACCGGAATAATACTGTGCAAAGAATGTCCGCCGAGTTGCGGATTATCGTCAATCAACAAAACTTGTTTTCCTTCATCCAGTGCCCCTTTTGCAGCGGCCAGTCCGGAAGGTCCACCGCCAACCACGCACACATCCGGAAAACGGTAATGCTTTTCGTAGCGCCGATGTACATGTTTTCCTGCAACATCGATTTTTCCCAGTCCGGCAACTTTACGGATTTGATGTTCTGCGATCGGCCAGAGCCATTTTGGTTTGTGAAACATTTTGTAATAAAAACCATTCGGCAGCATCGGCACAAACAGATCGTTGACCTCTCCAAGATCAAACTCCACTGAAGGCCAGACATTTTGCGATTTTACAACCATTCCGTTCTGTACCTGAATTCTATCTGCCAGCATGTTCGGTTCATGATTGACCGTGACCAAAGATTCATGTCCCTGACCGAAAACGTCATATGCTCCGCGGGGGCGGTGATACTTAAAACTTCGTGAAAGCAAAGTGCTACCTGAAGCAATCAGTGCTGAGGTAATGCTGTCACCGGCAAAGGCTTTGATTCGTTTGCCGTTGAATGTGAAAGAGATCTCTTCTCCCAAATTTGGGAGTTCGCAATTTTGATGTTTTGTAATACGTTTTGCCATCAGGCTTCTCCGCCGCTGTTTTTAGAGTGTTGTCCCAAATCTCCGTACCAGAAACTTTTGTGATCAGAGTTATTCAAGGTATCTCGTTCCGCTAAAAACCAGCTTTGGCAGCCACTGCGGTGGTACCACCATTCTATTTGACGTCCCATGTTGTTTTCTCGGAAATAAACATAATCCGTCCATTCAGAAAATTCTGCTTCTGCAGCAGGACGGTTTTTGAATTCGCTTTTGAAAGTAAATTCACTCACGGCACGTTTGCCGCAGTTAGGGCAATTTAGTTGAAAGCTCATAGTACGTTTTTAAAATTAGCTGTTTGGTTTGTTTGACCCATTTTGAGGCAAGTCATCTGTTATGTTATCCCCGTTTGCCTTTGATCCAACGAAAATATGTGCGGTTGGATGTTCCATTATGTCTGATTCAAATGTACCAAGTCGGACTCGAATTGTGTCCGGTGTAGTAGATTTTTTGCTCATAATCGGAGAACCGCCTTGTTTGCAAAAATATTTTCTTGAATTCCACGGATAATTTCAAAAATTAACTTACCACAAAGACAACCACTCTTTATACAAAATTCCCTTTTTATCTTCCATTTTGACTGAAAAACTACTGTTTGGATTGATTCCACGATATAAACAATATTTCTCCTGTATTTACAACTGTTGCAATAAAGAAGTAGCTGGATAGTCAGCTGGTTAGCACACTACATCCTCTAAACTTTTGGCAAATTCGGTCAGCGGCTCATAGCCGTTTTCTGTGACGATAAAACTGTCTCCCACCTGCGCCCGGAAAGTTTTTTTCACACTGACAGAGCCATCTACGGCATGCGCCATTCCGGGTTGCAGAATCGTTTTGTCACCAAACACCAACTGCGGTTTTTCTAAAAAACTGAATCCAGTTCTGCGACCGCAACGGAAAGGATATTCGTATCCGGCACTTTGGATGACTTCGGCATAAGCGGCATGAACTTCTTCTGCTTTTACTCCGGGTCGTATCACGGACAATGCCGCCGCTTGACTCTCCACCGCCACCTGATAAATCGTTTCCTGAGATTTGTCGGCAATTTCGTCAATCCAGAATGTGCGGTCAAATCCGAGTTTGAAGCGATGAAAATTGGTCATTCCGCAAAAGCAAAGAAACACCGGTTCACCTCGTTTCAATTTGCGCGTTGACGCACGGTGATGAGGCATGGTGATTTCTTTTCCGGAGGCCATGATTTGCAAGAAATGAGTTGTGGGCGACATGCGCGAATCCTCGTAAAACTCATCCAGCAGTTCCGCCTACCGGCGTGTTCCGGAAGCAGAAATGGCCAATGCAACTTCGTATTCCGGAACTCCGTCACCAATCGTTTCGTATCCGGCAGTCATCATTGCCATAGCAACTTGTGCCGCATGACGTGCCAGCTGCAATTCTTCGGAAGATTTAACCATCCGCATTTCTGCAACGATATTAGTTACATCAAAGAGTTGCTTTTTTTCAACCAGAGAATCTACATAATTGCGAACCACCGCAGGCATTTGTTCCGGTTCAATTGCCACAGGTCCGGAACCATTCAGTAATGCGGGTAAGGCCTCGCGCCATTCCTTGCCCATTCCGTCATTCCAAGCCTCAACCTGATCCACAACCGCCGCCGCTTCGGCCATATCCATTTCCATGGAAGGGGTAATCAACAAGCTTCCGCCATCCCGGGAAACCGCTAAAATCGTCGGGCGGCCAAACTCCATGTACAGATAGTCGTAAAAACCGGTGAAATAATAAACACTGTCGTCATCGGTAATCAACGCCACATCTACATCGGCTTCGGTTAAGCCGGGCACGCAGGCGTTCCATTCTTTCCGCAAACATTACACTGCGCTCTTGGATAATTGTTGTTCAACCAATTGCACCCAAAATGATGAACCAACGGTTAATGCTTCGTCATTAAAATCATAATCAGAAGAATGTAAAGGCCGTGCATTCTCCCCCTGAGTTCCGTTGCCCATCAACACAAAACATCCCGGCTTGGCCGCCGCCAGGTGTGCAAAATCTTCAGAGAATAGTTTTGGTTCGCAATCGGCATCAACCGCCGCCGAACCGACTACTTCCGATGCGGCTTGCTGAGCGGCAAGAACAGGAGCAGGTGAATTGATTACAGATGGAAATACCGTTTCATACTGAACTTCCGCACTAACACCGTGGGCCAGACTTACCCCTTCCACGATTTGCCTCATGCGTGCTTCAATCGTTTCGTTGACCTGATGGCTGAGTGCGCGGGCATCACCACGCAAAATCACTGAACCGGGTAGAATGTTACGGCTTCCGTCGGTGATAAATTCTGTCACGGAAACCACACCGTTTAAACTGGGATTCAGTTTACGGGATACAATAGTTTGTAATGATTGCACGATTTCTGTGGCAACGATAATTGCGTCAACACCCATGTGCGGCAAAGCGGCGTGTCCTCCCTGCGCCTTGATATTGATTTCAAACAAACTTTCACTTGCCGTAATTGCTCCGGAACGCATTGCAAAAGACCCGATCGGCATTCCCGGAATATTGTGAATTCCGTAAACATCATCCACCTCAAACTGCTCAAACAGTCCGTCTTTAATCATGGCCGGAGCACCCAACCCGTGTTCTTCATTGGGTTGGAAAATGAAAACGATTTTTCCGTTAAAATTCCCTGAATCGGCAAGATATTTTGCGGCTCCCAACAACATGGAGGTGTGGCCGTCGTGTCCGCAGGCGTGCATCACTCCGTCATGCTGAGAACGATACTCGCAAGTGCCCGACTCAGTAATCGGCAAAGCGTCCATGTCTGCCCGGAGTCCGATACTCCGCGTTCCGTCGCCCGATTGCAAAATGCCGACAATGCCTGTTCCGCCGATTCCCCGATGAATCTGAATCCCAAATTCTTCCAGTAAATCAGCAACATTTTCCGCAGTCCGGTGTTCCTTGAAACCCAGTTCCGGATGGAGATGAAAATCATGTCTCCATCCGCACATTGCTTCCTGTAAGTGTTTGGTTTTCATCTTGCATCAACCATTCACCGAAAAACTACTGTTCGGGTTGATTTCACGGTTGCGGGAATAAAATCCCATATTGAGTTCCAAACCCGTATAAACCGTTTTGACTTTCAGAGGATTTGCATCATGATCGTGTCCTTTTTCGCAAGCATCAATCAACTCTGCCATACAGTGTCCGGCAACCGGAGCATTTTTGAACTGGTTGCCGCTGGAGCCGATGGCCATGTAAAAACCTCTCAGGGCGGATTTGTCATAAATCGGAATCCAATCGTCAGAAACATCATACAAATCAACCACTCCACTTGTCCGTGAAGGAATTTTCAAGTCCGGAATTCTGCGTGCACAACGGTAAACCTGGGCCCTCCATTGGGATTCCGTAACTTGATTGTTGTAATTATCCGGATCTTCAATCCATTCTTTAGGATCGCATAGTGGGTCTTCACTGCCGATGAGAATAGTGTTTCCGGTTTCCGGGCGGAAATAAATGTAGTTGTCTCCATCAGAAGTATGAAAGCCGTCTTTCTCAAAATCAAAGCCTTCAGGTGAAGGCACATGATGTACTTCGTGACGTAACGCTTTGGTTTTAATGTTCATTTCTTCCTCAACACCTGCCATGCGGTTTATCACAAAAGAATGCGGCCCGGCTACATTGACTACAATAGGTGCATCAATTTGTTCTCCGGTTTTGAGTGTAACCCCAAGCACTTTTCCATCCTCCTGGCGAATTTCCTTAATTTCGTTGTTGAACAAAAATTCTCCGCCGTTGGCTTCTGCAGCCACCTGCAAATTGTGCGAACTCAGTTGCGGATCACTGACATATCCGGAACCCGGAGTGAAAACCGCACCTTCGATTTTTTTCCCGGTTTTGTCAAAAAAGTGTTCATCATCATCCGGACGGGTGGTGCCGTCATATTGGTCATGCGAATAAATAGGCATCCGTTCCTTCAATTTTTCCAGGTCCCAGATTTCGTGTTCAACGCCAATTTCCTCAAAAAATTTCAAGCACTTTTTGCTGTGATCTTCTCCTTGAAGTTTGAACATGATGGAACCGGTTTTCATATATTTGATCATTCCGCGCTCGTCTTCGACCCCCAAATAATTCGCCCAATCGTCCCAATAGAAAAATCCCTCGTAGGCCATCGCAACACCGTCCCAAGTTGAATAATGCGCTCGCACAATGGCACACGAATTACTCGTTGAACCGTATCCGGATGTCGGCAATTTGTCGATGTTGAGTGTTTCGCCAATTCAAACGCAACCGAGGAACCGATCACTCCGGCTCCAATGATAATGGCATCTGCTTTTCTGTTCATTTCTTTCCTTCTTAATGAATGGTTGTTTTATTAAATTAATTCCTGCACAACAAGATTTACAAAATATTCAGCAAGCAAAATATTAGATTCCGGTTTTTAGCCGCTAACCGGTACTTCAATCAACCGCACTCCATGTCCGGTTTTTTCGAGGAATAATTTCATGTCTTTGCGAGGAACCACCAAGGTGCTGGTATTGACCAACGGATGACACAAAATTGCTTCATCTTCCCAAATTTCCTGGTCAATGAAAGCCTCCACATTATTTTCGCTATCGTTCGCCAAAGCCAACAAACTAACCGAACCCGGATCAATGCCCAAATGCGTTTTCAAGCGTTCCGGAGACGCAAAACTCAAACGGGATGAATCCAATGCGGAAGACAAGGCTTTGAGGTCAACTTTTTTATCTTCCGGAACAGTTACCAAAAAATGCCGTATGCCTTTTTTGTCCCGCAAAAATAAATTTTTTGTGGAAGCTCCGTTCAATTCCGGAGAAAGTATTTTGGACTCCTCCACTGTAAAAACTGCCGGATGGTCATGACGTTCGTAAGAAACATTGTTAGCATCAAGAAATTCGTAAATATCTGTCATTACAATTGTTCATTTAATACCTATTCTGATTCTGCCTGCCAGACCACTTCTACTTCCACGTAATCCAATATACCCTGAATAGGTACAGATGGTTTTCGGATACGTACAACGATGAAGTCCACCAAATAGCTCTCTCTCATTTCTTCAATAATCCGGCTGCCAAGGGTCTCTATCAAATTAAAACTTTTCTCTGAGCAGACTCGACTTATAATACTGTGTGCGTTCACATAAGAGATAGTAGAGTGTTCTTCATCTTTCCAGGGATCTGCCGGATTTTTCAGCCTGTATTCCAAATCTATTTCAAAACGCTGTCCCAGGGTTTTTTCCTCAGGATGGACTCCATGAAATCCGTAAACAACAACATTGTTTAATCTGATGGTATAACTTAGTTTTTTCCCCATATAATGCGGCTGAAATAAATAGTATTTAAAACTCTATTTTTGCTGTTTATTAAATCAGGACAGTCCGGTGATACGTCCTTCCGAATCTATGTCGATACGTTGCACAGCCGATTCTCTCGGCATTCCCGGCATCAGCATCATCTTTCCTGTTAGAGCCACAATGAAACCTGCTCCGTTTGAGACCTTCACTTCACGAACCTGTAAACGCCATCCACGTGGTGCATTGCGTTTTTTAGGATCATCTGAAAGCGAGGCTTGCGTTTTTGCCATACAAATCGGCCAGTCTGCTAAACCATTTTCTTCCAGGCGTAGAATTGAAGCTTCAGCTTCTTCAGTGAAATCAACACCGTCAGCCCGGTAAATTTCACGGGCAACAGTTTCAATTTTACGCTTAATTGGATCCGTGTTTTTATAATAAAAATTTGGTGTGCCTGGTGTTTCGTCAACTATACGCTTAATTTTATTTGCCAAATCAAGTCCACCTTCGCCACCTCTCGCGACAACTTCGCTGAGTGAACTTTCAACACCAATTTCTTCACAATACTTGCTTACGATTTCCAACTCTGCAGGAGTATCTGTTGGAAAACGGTTGATGGCAACTACCACAGGCAGTCCATATTTCTGAACATTTTCTGCATGTGTTTTTAAATTTTCACAACCTGTTTTTAAGGCCTCAAGATTTTCAATTTTTAAATCATCTTTTTCAACACCACCGTGATACTTCAAGGCTCTGATAGTGGCGACCAAAACTGCGGCATTGGGTTTTAATCCGGCCTGACGGCACTTGATGTTAACAAACTTTTCTGCACCTAAATCAGCTGCAAAACCTGCTTCTGTCACCACGTATGGTGCAAGTTTAAGAGCCAAGCGTGTAGCCCTGACACTGTTTGAACCATGGGCAATGTTACCAAAAGGTCCACAGTGTACAAAAACCGGAGTGTGCTCACAGGTCTGCACAAGGTTCGGTTTTAAGGCATCTTTCAGGATTACACACAAAGAACCTATACAGTTTAATTCACGAGCATAAACTGGTTTTTCCGAAGTGTTGTAGGCCACAACAATTCGTCCAAGCCGCTCGCGTAAATCTTCTGTGTCCTGTGCCAGGGCCATGATTGTCATTACTTCCGATGCAGCTACAATATCGAAACCGGTTTGATGGGGAAACCCATCGAATTTTGAACCAAGTCCTACTTCAGCATTACGGAGTTGTCTGTCACATAAATCAATTGTGCGTCTCCAAGTCACTTTTTCAGGATCTATCTCTAGCGGGTTGTCGAAGTGCATTGAGTTGTCCAGAACGGCAGACAATAAATTATGTGCAGCTGCAATTGCATGAAGATCACCGGTAAAGTGCATGTTAATATCTTCCATAGGCAGAACCTGGGAATAACCGCCACCTGCAGCACCTCCTTTGATGCCAAATGTCGGCCCCATACTTGGTTCACGTAAAGCGAGGGCGTGTTTTACACCAAGTTGTCCGAAGGCTTGTGCCAGACCAATGGAAGTACAAGTTTTTCCTTCACCTGCCGGTGTAGGTGTGATTGCAGTAACAAGAATAAGCTTGCCGTCCGGATTGTTTTTGATGCTTTCCCAGAGCGTGTCTTCGATTTTAGCTTTATATTTGCCGTATTGCTCAAGATCATTAGATTTTACCCCGAGTAGCTGAGAAATTTCAGCTATTGGTTTCATGACCGCGTTTTGTGATATTTCAATATCAGACGGAATGCTGGGCATTTCAGGATAGAGTTCTTCCAATTTATTTAGGTCTGTTTTCATACTAATGATAAAAATAAAAAGTTAAAATATTTTATAAGTTAAATTCCAAATCAATAATTTCTTCTCAACGTTCATAAACAGGCATTTTTTTACCAATTGCGACGATCCCGATAACCAAAAACGCAAAGACGATAGTTTGTAAATCAACCGTCTCGTTGATCAAGTAGGCAGAAGCAACTAAAGTTACAAAAGGTTGTAATAATTGTGTTTGACTGACACGTGATATTCCTCCTAAAGCCAGACCTTTGTTCCAGAGGAAAAAACCAAACAACTGGCTGATCAAGGCTAAATATAAAAAACTTAAAAGCACACTCAAAGGCAGACTGTCAATATTTGTTTGTGGAGCTTCAAGCCACGCTGGAACCACAATGAAAGGAAACGAAATCACCAGGGCCCAACAAATCACCTGCCAGCCACCAAGTTCTTTTGAGAGCTTTCCTCCTAAAGCATAACCCATTGCAGCACTCACGATTGCTCCAATTAGTAAAAAATCACCAAACTGGAAACTCCCGAAGCCCTGCAGAAGTGTATATAAAATGACTATTGCACTTCCGGCAAGTCCGCAAATCCAAAAACCTACAGATGGTTTTTCATTGGAAACCACTGCAGCAGCGACTGCTGTCGCCAAAGGCAGCACACCCAGGACTACTCCTCCGTGAGATGCTGGAACTGTTTGCATTGCCCATGCGGTTAAAATGGGAAAACCGATAACCACACCCGATGCTACAACTATAAGCTGGTGGAACTGGTGGCGATTTGGTCTTTTCTGCTTTGTTATTATCAGTAGCACTGCGGCTACTAATGAAGCAATTACAGCTCGTCCTAAACCTATGAAAACAGGATCAAAGTAAGGGATAATAAAACGAGTGGCAGGCAGTGTCAAACCAAATGCAGTCACACCCAAAACTCCTAAGATCATACCTTTCGATTCATCACTCATTCTTTGAAATTTACCTTCCAGTTCAACATTCAGGTATATTGACTGCAAGTCCACCTAATGAAGTTTCCTTGTAAATATGCATCATATCTTTGCCGGTTTTGTGCATTGTGTTGATCACTTTATCAAGTGAAATAATATGGTTCCCGTCACCACGTCTTGCCAACCTTGCAGCATTTATAGCTTTTATAGCTCCCATCGTATTGCGTTCAATACACGGAATTTGAACAAGGCCGCCAACGGGATCACAGGTCAGGCCTAAATTATGTTCCATTCCGATTTCCGCTGCGTTTGCGATTTGGCTGGTAGTACATCCCATTACCGCGGCGAGTCCTCCTGCCGCCATGGAACAGGCAACTCCAATTTCTCCCTGGCATCCGACTTCTGCTGCAGATATAGAAGCACCTTCTTTGAAAAGGATGCCTATTGCTGCGGCCGTGAGCAAAAATGTAATGATTTTGTCTTCGTTAAATTCCGATCGGAAACGATGGCAATAGTGCATAACCGCAGGAATAACTCCACCTCCGCCATTCGTCGGGGCGGTTACTATTCTTCCTCCGGCAGCATTCTCTTCATTGACAGCCATGGCAAATAAACTCACCCAATCCATCATTTCTGCAGGTGAAGTTTCAGGGTTGTCCACTAATTCCTTATATAATTCCGGAGCGCGTCTGCGTACGTTCAGTCCACCCGGAAGGTGTGTCTCAGTTGAGGACATTCCGCGCTGTGTGCATTCCTGCATTACTCCCCAAATTTCAAGCAGTCCCGCCCAAATATCAGATTCTGAACGCCATGTTTGTTCATTGATCCACATCAATTCCCTGCATGTCATACCAGTTTTTGTGCAGTGCTCAAAAAGCTCTTCGCATGTCCGAAAAGGAAATGGAATTTGAGCACCAAAATCTTCATTATCGTTTTGAATTTCTTCTGTATTCAAGATAAATCCACCACCTACTGAATAAAAATTTTCTTCTCGTAATTTTGTGCTGTCATCATCAAAAACAGTGAATCTCATTCCATTTGAGTGGTGCGGCAATAAATCTTCATATTTAAAGATAAAAGACTTCTCTTCTTCAAAATAAATTTTGTGTTCATTCATCAGGCACAAAGTTCTGTTTTTCCTGATACGTTTTAAGCGGTTTGGTATTTGTTCTGGTTCAACAGAAGCTGGTTCTTCACCCTCTAGTCCCAGTAGAATTGCTGTGTCAGAGCCATGTCCCTTGCCTGTCAGTGCAAGAGAACCAAACAACTCAATTTTGACCGAGGAAATTTTAGTCAGTGGAAACTGCTCCATACAATTAAACAAAAATTGTTTTGCTGCGTACATTGGACCTACAGTATGTGAACTTGAAGGCCCAATTCCAATTTTGAACAGATCAAATACACTAATATTCATTTTGCCTCTTGTTTTTTATACACATTTATCCTCGCTTGACTCTTGTACGTCTTCTCTCCCGTTTCCCTCCGTTTTCTCCTTCTGCAACAGGTTCCCGGTATTTCTTAATCCATTTCTGGCAATGCGGATCATTCCCCATCATCACATCTGCACCTATTACGGCTTGCATCACCGAATCGTGGAGTGGATTAGTTATAGCTGAAGTCAGTCCGGCAGCAATTGCCATTGTCAAAAATGCTGCATTCACTCCGTGGCGATTGGGCAAGCCAAAACTGACGTTTGAGGCACCGCAAGTAGTGTTGACTTTGAGTTCATCCTGTAACCGCCTTACCAAACTCATCACTTGTCGTACCGCTGAATTGACGGCTCCAATAGGCATCACCAACGGATCAACTACTATATCGGAACTTGGAATTCCGTAATCTGCAGCATGTTCCACAATTTTTTTTGCCACTTCAAAACGCACATCCGGATCCTCGGAGATTCCGGTTTCATCGTTGGAAATGGCCACCACCGCACAACCGTATTTTTTAACCAACGGCAAAACTACCTCAAGCCGTTCCTCTTCCCCAGTTACCGAATTCAATAATGCTTTACCTTGATAAACTTCAAGTCCGGCTTCCAGTGCCGCAACAATTGAAGAGTCGATTGAAAGGGGAAGATCGGTCAGTGACTGCACCAGTTTGATTGTGTCAGCCAATATTTTTGGTTCGTCGGCTAATGGAATTCCTGCATTCACATCCAGCATGTGTGCTCCAGCGGCAACCTGTGCCAGCGTGTCTTGTTCCACGCGGCTGAAATCACCTTCGGCTAAAAGTTTACGTCCGGTAGGATTGATACGTTCGCCAATCATCACGAACGGACGGTTAAAACCAATTATGACTTCTTTGCTGGCAGAACTAATTACTGTATCTGTCATTTCTATTTGTTTTATTTTTCAGGTTTCAGAAGTTTTTAAGCCTTTGTTTTTAATAAGTATTTTAAGAACTTCGTCAGAAAAACTGGTTTCCAGTTCTTCAGCAGTCGTGTCTGCGATAGTTTGCGGGTCGCCTTGACAAGTTTCAATTTGCCGCCGCCAATCTTCAAGGTACTCTTCACTTCCCTGACGTCCGGCACGCATCGCGGCCCTGTCTATGGCAACCATAAAGCGTTTGGATAACTGAGTTTTTGCTTTAGTCCGTCCCTCTTTAACTACAACCTGCGACGGAATATCACGCCAAAATATTATTGTTTTTTTTGCCATATTATCATGTTGCGCGTGGCTAAAGAGTGTTCCAGCTCACCGTAACCAGTGAAACGTTTTTCGTATACCAGACCTAAACGCCCTGCAATTTCGTAGGCCTGTGTTTGTAATTCCTGATTCTCTGATTGTGCCAGGTACACCAGTTTCTTGTAATGCTTAAAGTAGATTGGCAGGAGTTCCGGATGTCGGTCGATCTTCATGCCCTGCCAGACCAGCTTTTCAAATGCTTTCACCAAAAAATCGGTGAGGAAGTAACTGCCGATTTCTTCCTCCATAATTTCAACGAATGTCTGCTTCCCAGTAAAAAACTCATAACAATGTGCTCCCGGTAAACGCTGGACATCAAATTCATCCAACAGAGAATCTATTTTACCTCCTGTTCCACAATCGGCGTAACCGATAAAAATTTTGGAAAATTTAGTTTGAGAGCTTTGCAAAATCATCCGTAATTGTTCAGTAATTTTTTCGGGTGTATTATGTAAAATTGCAGGTAAATATCTGGTTTTCAAATGAGACCAACCATTCAGACGAATCAAAG
>JYMV01020803.1_pt1 | contig 13766 bp, 18 predicted proteins | sample 338911 | NCBI WGS metagenome assembly JYMV01 (sample SAMN03354496, study PRJNA234377) | hydrothermal vent metagenome | biome: Deep sea; feature: Hydrothermal plumes at the Eastern Lau Spreading Center, Western Pacific Ocean; material: Seawater | place: Tonga | collected 2009 | depth 2000 m m
CCGATGCCGCGATGGGACATGTTCACTAGGTCTTCTGCTTCTGCTTCTGCTTCTGCTTCTGCTTCTGCTTCTGTTTTTGCATATGAGTGTTCCCGCGTGGGGAGCACAGAAAGCGACGCCTCATCCAGTCTTCAAGGAGGGGTCCACCACGATGACCAGACAAGCAATCGCGTATCCAGCAGGGGGCACCGCGGAGATTACCTCGTTCCGGCTCCCCTTTGAGCCAGGTGGCGAGGTGGGATGGCATAAGCATGTGGTGCCCACCCATATCTATGTCATCGAGGGGACCTTAACGGTGGAGTTCTCTGATGGGAGTCAGCAGGCGTTTGAGGAAGGGACAGGATTTCTTCCTATGCTGAATGTATGGCACAACGCTCGAAATCTGGGGTCTGGCCCCTTAACGGCGTTGGTCGTCGTTGCTGGTGAGCAAGAGAAGGCTGGGATTATTTTCCGAGACTCCCAATAGAAAAGAAACACCCAACTGCCCTGCTTCCCAACCATGGCCCAGTTTTCTGGGAGAGGTCAGAGGGGTCATCTGGCTCGAACACGAGCTCTGGGACCGGACTACATCAAGGGGGAAAGGTCACCTTCCCGGAGCACGTTGTTGTCCCAATCCAACACCGTCGCATCACTAGAAATTGCTGGAGGAGCAGCACTGATGGCACTCGTCAGCGCAGTGTCATCAGTGCTCTCAGTCGCAGTATCACTCGAACTCGCCCCGTTAGAGTCCCACTGATGCTCTTCGTGGTGATCTCACTGGTGCTTCTTCGTTGGGGCCTCCTCCTCGCTGGTGCTCTCCGTTGGGGCCTCGCTGGTGCTCTCCGTTGGGGCCTCGCTGGCGCTCTCCGTTGGGGCCTCGCTGGCGCTCTCCGTTGGGGCCTCGCTGGCGCTCTCCGTTAGGGCCTCGCTGGCGCTCTCCGTTGGGGCCTCGCTGGTGCTCTCCGTTGGGGCATCTTTCGTGCACGCGTAGAAGGGAAGCACGAGACTAAACATGAGTACAATGAACATGGGACGTATCATAATAGCGACCTCCGGGGCATATTGGATGGATAATGGCTAACCTCTTGATGGGGTGAGCATGCCATTATACTCATCTGGAATTTTTATGCAACGGATGTATGCTCGGAATGGTAAAGGTGCAGGTGTCGCCATCATAACAGCGGTGATAGGTAACGTTCGGGAAGTCGGTGGCGGAGGCCAGGAACAGGGTTAGGAGTAATAGACCGGCGACAGTGGCCAGAAGGGTCATGCTTGAGCGACGCAGAACGCTCTTGGGATGTTCAGTTGCCGCGAGTTACAGGGGAAAGCACATCCTGCAGGCGCGCTTGTGCCCGGCTTCTTGTGCCTCTGCCATGGTCTTATATGTAACCCAATTTTTGGCTCTGCGGTTGCGCGGACGGGTCATGGAACAGCCTGGACAATGGAAGGGAGGAACCTCCCAGCGATCGCGACGGTTATAGGGTGTGGCTTTTACTGGCTGAGTGGAATGATCATGTCCGAACCTACAACGCATCGTCAATGTCTTCCGTGCAGAGTGTCGCCTTGTGTTCGTGTAAGGATACGCCTAAGGGAACAGGGGTTCAATCACAATGGAGGGATGGTAAAGGTACAGGTGTCCCCGTCATAGCAGCGGTGGTAGGTGACGTTTGGGAAGTCAACAGCGAGGGCGAGAGTGGGGACGCAGAGAAGGAAAACAAGCGAAACTGCAATAATTCGCGGATTCATGGTCTCCGCTCCAACTAGTGTTGGGAGTCCGACAAGACTTCACTGTTTGCCAAAGACGATTTCGATGGCCTCAGTTGCCATGTACCATTTGACATTGGTTTTCTGCCAGACGCTATCTGGAGCCTCACGATATCTTCATCCCCAAGGGCGGAGAAAAGTGGATTTAGCTGTAGCAGGCTCTTCCAGTCGAAACTTTTCACGATATGGACACAGGGCTCCCCGTGGTTTCGAGTTGTGGCCTTGAAGGCCAATCGCAGCGTTTTCTAGAATTCAATCTCCTATGCCGCCCTCCCTCCGGCAAAGAAATTTATTCAATCGCATCGACTTCATCCCCAATAGACAAGAATTAAATGGTGCATTGCCGCGTGATCGGCTCTGACCTCTCCGAGGTTGACACCTTCATCCAAAGCTCCCATCATTTACCCCAGCCCATCGGTTTGAGTGACGAGAGGGCAAGGCACTCTCTTCACATATAAGGAGGACAGATTATGGCCACCTACATCGTGATGTTGCGTTTCACCGAGCAGGGGATCAAGACCGTCACAGAAGGCCCTATTCGAGTCGAGGCAGCTAAACAACTCTGCCGATCCCAGGGTGCGGAGGTGAAATCGTATTATCTCGTCATGGGACAGTATGATGCTGTTGTCATTTTGGAAGCTCCCGATGACCAGACAGTCGCGGAAATCGGTCTGGCGTTGGGGGTGCTAGGCAATGTACGGACAGAGACCCTGCGTGCCTTTACGGAGGATGAGTACCGGAAGATCATTGCAAAATTGCCGTGAGAAAATCTGACTTTTGAATCTCTGCCTTGGAAGGTGGAGGTTCATTTAACTGGATCACTGCGGGATAACCACATGATCGGATCCTGTTGATAATAGCCCTTGAGCTCACCATAAAGCGCGGGATGTTGTTGTTTCATCACACTCGAATTCTCAAAAAATGCTTCTGTCGCCACGGCAAAAAATTCTGCGGGGTGTTCGGCTCCATACTCGTCCAACACCGTTGAACGGCCCCGCCGACGTGCCCGGCGAAGGTGCGTGAACTCAGTTTCGAAGACCTTTGCCCACTCCCTATAATGTTCATGATCTTGTAAAATCGGTGTTCCATCCGCCTCTCCACCTTCCATGTCGAGAAGATGCGCGAACTCGTGTAACGTCACGTTTGTTCCATCTCGGTCATCCGAAAATGCCTGGCATACTTCATCCCACGAGAGCACGATCGCTCCCGTCGGCCACGCCTCACCACAGAGCACATCCACCCCTTCATGAACAATTCCAGGCGCGTCATCAAAATCTTGTTTTACAGGAACCAGAAATGAACTGGGATATACCAATATTGAGTAGAGTTCTGGGTAAAAATCCGTCTCTCGATGCAACAACAATAGGCAGGCATGTCCAGCAATGGTTACGGTCATCTCATCGGTGATGGTTAACCCACCACACCCTTCAAATTGTTTCTCCGCAAGAAAAACCTGCACACGCCACCGAAGTTCCTCTTGATCGGCAGAGTGAAGCCGATTGAACAGCGGGACGTTGGTCTTGAGAATCTCAAGCCAATAAGATGAAAACTCGGCAACGCGCAATCGTTCGCGCTGTCTGCGTCTCAAGAACCCATTTATGAAACCAAGCATTGTAGTGGTTATTCTGCCATAATCTCGCATCGAGTTTCGATAGTCCCAATGTGAAAGGATGGCAGCGAGAATTCCACCCAGTAGGCCATTTGTGATCTATCTCATAGTCTTCAAGAGCCACTTATTCTACCGTTGCGTATGATTTCGATGCTGATGGACGTCAACTCGATGATCATGCTGGGTCACAGTGGCAACTTCTGACGACTCGAACACCCTTCCACACAATGCGAAGGCCCCACGGATTCTGGTCGTGGAGGACGACGTCACTGTTTCAAATGTTCTGTCTGTCACACTTCCAAATCTAGGTTACATCGTGGCAGGAATAGTCTCCACTGGAGAGGAGGCCATTGAACATATGGAACGAGAACGCCCGGACCTTGCGATGATGGACATTCGCTTGAAGGGGCGTATGGACGGCATCAAAGCCGCACAAATCGCGCGTGATCAGTTCGGCGTACCGGTCGTCTACATGACCGCCTATACGGGCACACTCGCCTTCCAATGTGCGCTCGGAACAGATCCCCGAACCCAGCTCAGCAAACCGTTTACCAAACAAGACATTCAGACAGCAATTGAGCTTGCATTGTCACAGAAAGAAACCGATAACCTCCCGCCGCACTCCACACAGTAGCCACCGTTTGCCGGTTTCACCGGATCACACAACATCTGAATCTGTAACAAATCATGGTCCAGACTGATATAATTGTCAGCATGCACTCATGCATGAGAGATGATGACAAGACCGTAGACGACCAACCACAAGAAACGTGGCTCGACCACGTCCATACCTCGGGCCAAATTCTTCTTCTGCTCATTGCGTGTTTTTTTGTTCTCTTTTCCATCCTAAGCTCAGGAATTGAGAGTGGAACATTGGTAGGCACACTTGTTGCTCTCGCGTGGTGTTTTCTGGCAATTGGATGGTGGCTCGTCTATCGCCTGCTCTACGCTGTGATATCTCCACGGAGCGAATCCCCCCCTCCATGACCATCCCCACTATCGAAGATTTTCGCTTTTCATCAACCTCGAACTCATCAAGGATCAATTTCGCGTTCGACGTGCTCGATAAGTAGCCTCACATTTTTCAGGTTGGATTTCAAAAAGACATCATACACATCTCCGACGATAGGAACCGCCCCCAAGAGGAAATCGGTCCCAAGATTCCACATCATTCGCATGAGGGTGATCTTCGACACACCCAATTTCCATCCCTCACGCAAAATGTATAGTGCCGTGATCGACGTAAAGACGTCCCCGACAACTGGAATTAAACCGATGAGAGCGTCAAGGCCAATGCGTTGGTTCGTTCCAGGAATGGGGATACGATCATCGAGCCATGTGGCAAAACGTTTAAGCCGTATAAGATGAGCTTCTTGATCTTCTGGAGAATCCAGCACGCCTGTTACTGCCGCCTCATAGTGGCGTTCGTGCTGATTCCCGCACCTCTATCGTTATCCATGTTTCACCTTTAACGCCAGGATCGTAACGGCCAGAAGAAACGTAATGACATTGGCAACGATAATTGGAAGATCTCCATGAATGACGCCATAGAGTCCCCATAGAAATACGCCGGTACAAAATACAACATACATACCCAATGAAATATCTTCCGTCCGTCGTGTTTTCACAATCTTGATCACTTGCGGGAGAAACGAAATCGTCGTACAGGTACCCGCAACAAAGCCCATCACCGTCACCCAATTCATCGTCCCTCTCGCATCATCGATGTCGCCCTTCCGCCTGTGGACGTTACACGCCACGCAATCGTATTCGTTCACATCCCGCTTCATCGGCACGCGCAATCTTCATACGCGCGTCAGTTCCATAGACCTGCTCGATCGTATCCATAAAGGAGGTCTGAGTGATCGATTGATTGGATTCGCACCGTGTATTGCAATGGAACGCTAACGCGTCCTCTGCAATCGAAAGCTGCCGTGGCTCATCATCTGAAATGCTTAACGGCCACAAAATACATACTGCCGGCTTGACCTGTTCCAACGGGACCTGCAAATCTTCAGCGGCACTGTGAAGCCCACAACGAATCCCGTCTTCGGACTGATAGGCAAAAACACACAGCCCGTCTTCCGTCGTGTCGAGACTGACCAGCCCATCATCCGTCTCTTCAAACACATTCTGAAAGCCATCCCCATCCTTCAAATCCGGACAAAACTTCGACGCCTCAGGCAACACACCGACAATCGCTTCCATTTCATCTGGTGTAATGCACACCTCGTAGGTGGCACAACACGATCGCATGGCGTCCTTGCCCTTGCATCCGTCACATGCATGTGAGAAGCGCGCGATTTGCGTCATCTCAACGGTCATAGAACTATTTTTTCGCTTCTTCAGAGCTCGGCGCATCGTGGTCACTCTTATTTGCCCCGAGGCCTTAGGGCATGAGAACAGTAGGGGCATGCGTCCAAATGCACGAGATCGATCAACCAAGAGGTATGCGAACGTGTTGAGATCATGTTCCACACCAGCGAGCGCTGACAGGTCGGACAGTGGAGCGACCACATCAGCCAGAGCACTGTCACGATGCTGAGCACCGTTCCGGTGACCAGATAGGGCATGATGGGCCCATGACTGGCAATCAAGGCAATCACGGCAAAGGGAAACGCAATCAACGCAACCCCACAACTGAGAAGCGCCAAATACAGCTTCCACATCTGCCCGGTGGCTTCAAGCCAATTGGACTTCGTCATACTCGTGTCTCATTCAGGTGAGCGGACCAAGCGGATCGGCTTCACTTCGATATCAACCCAAACCCCTCCGGTCACATAGGGATCGGATTGGAGCCACTGATCCAAGGCGGCCCGAGACTCGAAATTCATGTACAACGTCGATCCGATCATAGTGCCATGATCGTCCAAAATTGCTCCCCCATTGATGAACACACCAGCCGCCCTGAGGACAGCCATATTGTCCAAATGAGCCGGTCTCGCTCGAAGCCTTCTCTCCCCGGCCTCGGAATCCTTGCCGTCATAAGCCATGACAAGAAATTCCACTATCTCTCCTTTGCGCAACGCTGTACGGCGCATGCCACCATCTCATCGATGATGTCAGCCTGTAAAAGCGCCGCTTCCTTCCGCGATTTCGGAAGATTCTTCATCTGACATTCCACACTCAACGCCACACGTTTATTGGTTCCAATGATCTTCTCAAACACCAGCTCCAACGGCCCCCTGCCACGAAGATACTTGGCCGCTTTGTTCGAATTACCCTGATGCTCCGAAAAACGTCGCGCGACATCAGTGGCGATGCCCGTATAGAGCGTTCCTTCTCTGCACCGAACCATGTAAAGATGCCACTGCAACAACGAGGAGATATCATCCTCCTGATGACCTACGCGAACCAACTGTGCTCACGATGGTAGAAGGGTACTCTAAACAGGGAAGGGGTTCAATCACACGAGTCGGCGGCCAGACGAAGATGCAGAGCTACTAACTCCACAAATCGAGCGTCGCATTGTTCATCACCACGCGAAAAATATCGCTTCTGGTGATGATCTCGACAACCGCTATCCCATCCTCAGTATGCCTCAACAGAAAAAAAGAGAGTTCTAGAGTTGCTATCGGTACCAACGAGGAAACACTTGAGGCAAGAGAGGGGGGGGGAACGAGAAATGTGGAACGAAAATGTAGAATAGTGACGCATACCTCGGGTAGACGACATGAAATGGGTTAAACATCTCAGCATCATTGTCGTGGTTGTCTTGATCGGACCTGTCTTAGGCATGGCATGCGGACAGGTCCATTTGGATCGGGACTGGCGAACAGCGAGTCGAGTCAGTGCACACATCGCGCCCTCTCCCGACACCCCGGAAGCGATCGTGCACGTGTATTCCGCACGTGCCTTCAACTGGCGGGGCATTTTCGGCGTTCACACCTGGATTGCGACCAAACGATCACAAGACCAACATTTTGTGGTTCACGATGCGATTGGGTGGCGTCGCTTTTCCAATCGTCCAGTTGTGGCTTCATATATCGACGTTCCCGACCGACTCTGGTTTGGAAGCCGCCCTGAGCTTCTCGTTGACCTGCGAGGACAAGCCGCCGAGGAGGCGATCGTCAACATCGCTGACGCGATCAGCGAGTATTCCTACCCATGGGGCTATCGACTGTGGCCGGGACCGAACAGCAACACCTTTACGGCCTTTGTCGGACGGCGAGTGCCCGCACTTCGATTGCACCTTCCGCCGACAGCAATCGGAAAAGATTTCATTGAGAATGGGGATGTGCTCGCCCACACACCAAGCGGAACGGGCTATCAGATTTCCCTTGCCGGCCTCCTTGGATTCACGGCGGCATGGAGAGAAGGGGTTGAGCTGAATCTATTGGGGGCGGTGTTTGGCCTAGACATTCGCCGTCCTGCCATCAAACTTCCCGGTATCGGTCGGGTGGGGTTTCCTCAGTCGTAAGGTATTGGGAAAGAAATTCAGGGATTCGCTTTTCAAGCCAATATTCTTCTCTCCCTGGAAACGATCCCTGAACAAATCCCACATGCCCGCCATGCACACTGAGTTCAAGGGTGGTCGTTGGCGAAAGCTGATCGACAGTCGGGATGGCTTCGACAGACGAGAACGGATCATCTTTGGCATGGAGGATCAAGGTTGGAATACGAATATCCCGAAGATACGGGCCGCAACTCGACCGTGAATAATAATCATCGACGCCTTCAAACCCATGTAAGGGCGCCGTGATGTGATCGTCAAATTCACGAAACGTGTTGAGCATCTCCACCTGTGTCACATGAAACGGAAACGACACGGTCTGCGATTTCATTTTCATTTTATCGACCAGCCGTCTCACGAGATGCCATTGGTACACGCGTGAAAACCCTTGATCCAACGCCTGCGCTGCGAGATGAAGATTAAACGTGGGCGACACGGCAATGCCTGCACACAACGGGTTATTCGCGCCGGTTTCTCCCAACCATTTCAGCAGGACATTCCCTCCCATGGAATATCCTAATGCCACTAACGGGGCGTCCGGATCACGGACTCGGATATGACGGAGCACGGCAGCGAAATCCCCCGTGTCGCCAGAATGATAGGCGCGCGGTAGCCGATTGTGTTCACCGCTGCACCCTCTGAAATGGAACAAGACCGCGCGCCACCCGTGGGAGTGAATCGTCTCAAGCATTCCGGGGATGTAGTGAGATCGAGATGAACCTTCCAACCCATGGAGCATCACGACGATCGGGCCATCCTTACGCGCCGTCCAGACGAGATCGAGGAAATCTCCATCCTGCAATTCAAGACGCTCGTGTGTGAGCGCGGTGGCGTTTGTGCGTCTGAAGAATGGCCCCCACAGCGTTTGGAGATGGCGATTTGAACACCACCACGGTGCGATGAAACTGCTTTGCTGAACCATATGGCTGTGTTGTTACGAAGCGGAGGGGACGATGCGTTTGACGAGGGCCTTCATACTCATACCTTGAACCACAATAGAAAAGATCACGACAGCATAAGTCGCGGTTAAGATAAGTGGTTTGAACTCGTTTTCCGGTAACGACAACGCCAGCGCGACGGCGATGCCCCCGCGAAGACCTCCCCAGATCAACACGGGAATGGCCCCTTGCGTGAACGTCATGCGTACAGACAACGCCGCCATCGGAATCCCAACGCCCAGAGATCGCCCCAGCAACGCGATGGGAATTGCCAGAATTGCAGCGGTCATGTGGCTCATTGAAAAACTCACCACCAGAACTTCCAGGCCGATCAGAAGAAAGAGCACTGAATTAAGGATCTCGTCCATCAACTCCCAAAAGTGAAACAGATGTTCCCGCGTTCTGTCGGACATGGCAAATCGCGCACCTTGATTGCCAATGAAGAGGCCCGCGACTACCATTGCAATCGGCCCACTCATATGGAGTTTGATTGCGATAGCATAAGTCACCATCACCAGCGCCAAGCTGATGAGAATTTCGAGGACATATTCGTCAATAACATGCATCGCGCGATAGCCGATGTATCCCGCCGCAAGCCCTAACACAACGCCGCCGACAGCCTCTTGGAGAAACACGATCAAGACGTCCTGCGGCCCTACCTGCCCATGTGCCCCTCCAACAGCAATGGAAACCAGGATCGTGAACACCACCACCCCTACTCCATCGTTGAACAAAGACTCTCCCGCCACTTTCGCTTCCAGCGCAGGGGGGATATCGATCGTCTTGAAGATCCCAAGAACCGCCACTGGATCCGTGGGGCTAATTAAGGCACCGAACACCAGCGCCCATATCAATGACAGCGACAAACCTAACATGCCGAGCACAAACCACAGGGCCGTGCCGATCACAAACGTGGAGATAAGAATGCCGACTGTGGCCAATGTCAAAATCGTCCACTTGCGGTCTGCCATGGCTATGAAGTCGACATGTAGTGCCCCGGCAAAGAGCAGGAAGCTCAACATCCCGTGCATCACGATGTCATGAAAGTCGATCCGAGCGAGCAGATCCGAGATGCTCTTTCCCATCTCACTCCCCGGAAGGATGGTATCGGTCAGAATGACTGCACTCGATGCAGCAAGAGCAATCAGCATCAAACCGATGGTATGGGGAAGTTTCAGATAGCGATGATTGAGAAACCCAAACAGCGCAGCGAGGCCGATAAGAATTGCGGCGATATCAAATATGGACATTTGGAGAACATGGCGCGATTCAACCTGGAAGTCAAGACACCATGAAACGCACGACTTTCAGCACTGTGTACGTAGGTTGCGAAGCAGCTTGCTATAATGATCGACATTACCTAGGAGCATCGCATGCGAATTATCATATTTTTGATCATCATTCTGGCCATTGTGTTCGGACCGCAACTGTGGACCCGACGGGTCTTTAAGAAACACAGCACGCCCCGCCAGGATTTTCAGGGAACCGGAGGCGAGTTTGCGCGTCACCTGCTCGATCTAATGAATATGAGCCATGTCAAGGTCGAAACAACTCCAATTGGAGATCACTACGACCCGATGACCAAGACCGTTCGACTCACCCCAGACAACTTCGACAAGAAATCATTGACCGCGGTGACGGTTGCGGCACACGAGGTTGGGCACGCGATTCAAGACGAGTCCGGGTATCCCCCGCTCAAGCAACGCACCCGTTTGATCGGTGTCGCTCAAGGCGCCGAGAAACTTGGCGCAGGTATCATGATGGGTATTCCGATTGTCGCAATAATCACGCAAACCCCGGCCGCAGGATTAATCGTGCTCTATGCCGGTATTTTGACGATGGGGATCGCCACCCTTGTCCATCTCGTGACGCTTCCCGTTGAATGGGACGCGAGCTTCGGCCGCGCACTTCCGGTATTACAACGAGGCGGGTACCTGTCGACTCAAGACATGCAGGGCGCGCGGCAAATTCTGACTGCCGCGGCGTTGACATACGTTGCCGCATCACTGGCAAGTCTTTTGAATTTATGGCGGTGGATTATGTTGCTGATGAGACGCTAGACCAATTGCACTCAACACTGACAACGCGATACTGTGAATTCCGACATCAATGAACGTCCCATCACAAAGGAGGCAATGATGAAGCTTGTGATACTGGCCATGGTCGCAATGTATCTGAGCGGGTGCGTACTGACCAAAATCATCACGGTCCCCATGCGTGTTACCGGCGCTGCGATCTCGATCATACCCGTCGCAGGCAACACGGCAGATGAGGCAATCGATAAGGTTGCGGACACCATCGATAAGGTTCCGATCTAAGGAGCTGCGGATGTTTAAGAAGATTAAAGCATTTTTTCAAGAACAGATTGTGCCTGCGTCCAACGAGAATGGGCAGACGCAGGAACATGCACTTCAGCTTGCGACGGCTGCGCTTCTGATCGAAATGACACACGCTGATTTCAAGGTAAAAGATGAGGAGCGGCAGGCCGTGAGCACAGCAATACAAACAGCATTTCAGCTCACAGCAGAGGAAACGCAGTCACTCATCACACTCGCAGAGGAAGAGGTTAAACAGGCGACAGATATGTTCCAGTTTGCCGCACTGATTAATAAAGAATTTTCACGGGAACGCAAAATCCTTGTACTCGAACACCTCTGGACGGTGGCCTTCGCGGACGCGGAGCTGGAGAAATACGAAGAGCATCTCATCCGGAAAGTAACAACCTTGCTGCATCTTGATCATAAAGACTTCATTGACGCCAAAATTCGGGTCAAACAACGCATAACACCCTCACCTCTTTAATACTGACAATTACGTCGCTGATCGGCAACCCTAAATTTCTTCGATTTTCCGTTAAAATCTGGCCATCCCCTTGTGGACAAAGTGTGACTCGTCAAAAAATACACTCAATTTTCGCTTGACAAGTTATTTATTGTATGCAGACCAAAATTTACTGGAATTTTTAGCACAAAACCTCATATATCCCTATAAATACTGTGTTTTAATGCACGATGCGAATCATGTGCGCTTAAATACAGGCGTTCGGACGATCGGTATTTCTGGCATGATCTTTGTTGTCCACAGATCGACGTGGATAACTGTGTGGAGGCAATCAAGCCTTGGCACGACTGGAGCTTGCTTCAGCGGATTGCCTAAAATTTAGTCAGGCTATAAACGGTTAGACCGCTCACAACTGAAGGTAAAAATGAAACGTTTTTGTCGCAAAATGACAGGAATCCCGCCATGCCGAACCGTTTGGATTGGCCCACGCCAGCACAAGTCAGAGGCCTTCACTAACCAAGTCGTTAATTTCCCAAAGTGTTTCGTCAAGATACTCACCGATCAAACTCGATGATGACACGAAGATATGCAGCGCATTGAAGTTCGCGTCTTCACGCGAAGCATCGCGAATACGCTTCATAAAATGGCTGTTGAGGGTTTGCAATTGCGCATACAAATCTTCGATGCCCTTGAGGTCCCAATCGGGCTCACCTGTGCCATCACGGTGGAGAAGCCGTTGCTTCATCAGGTATGCTCCCACAAGACGAAACACGGTCTCGTCCAACGTGGCAAAGGGAAGATGAAAATGAGCAAGCGGCTTCATCCTCCCAAGGATGGGACACCCACCCGTGGCCATCACGAGCCCAAACAAGGACCGTAACGCTGTTTGCAGATCGCAGTTTTTCGAGTACGTGCGGTTGTTCGTAGTCACCACCACATCCACCCGCTCAATCGACATGATGTCTTTAAACTTCTCGGCGATCACTTTGGTATCTAGTGCGGCGGGACAATAGGGGTGTGTAGAGACATCCAACGGGCAATTGCTGCACTGGTGGGTCTCAAGTCTCGTCCACTCGCTGGGAGAGGCCTCTGTATTTCCAGGCTGGGGAGCGGTGCGGTCAAGATCAACCTCAAAATGATGTTCAGCGCCGCTTTCAAGCTTGAGGGTGTAAGTGATGATATTCATGCCTATTTGAACATCCTGCTAAGCTTTCGAAAACTGCTTGCCCTCTCCCACTAGATCGTAGGGCGTGATAAAGACGCGACGATGCTCATCAGGTATCACAGAACCTATTTTCATTGCTCGTTTTCCATGAGAGCGTACGATTGACAACACACGGTCGACATCGTTCTGCTCGACAATGATGCAGAAACCGATGCCCATGTTGAACACGGTGAACATCTCTTCGTAGGATATGTCCCCTGCCTGTTGAATGAGTGCAAAAACTGGCATCGTTTCCGGCACATGGTCGATGCGAAACCCTACCGTGGCTTTGACCCGTGACAGATTGAGTAATCCATCGCCGGTGATGTGAATCATGCCCTTCACGGACACTCCACTGTCAAGAACCTCCATCGCTTCTTTGACATAAATATGGGTTGGTCGTAGTAGTTCTTCGCCGACTGTATGTGGTAGTTGGGAAGGCCGAGAGTCCACAGTGTGTTGGCTCTGATCAAAAAGGACCCTTCTGGCCAGTGTCAGGCCGTTACTGTGAATGCCATTGCTCTCGATCCCAATGATCACGTCTCCCTCATGAAGATCTTGACCGATAATGACCCGATCAAGAGCCACCGTACCGATTGCCATGCCAACAAGGTCAAACCCATACCCGGCCCTATGTCCGGTAATCACTTCCGGAAGCTGCGAGATTTCCCCACCTGGAATGGAGACCTCAGCCTGTTGTGCGCCCTCACACAACCCAATCGAGATGGCGTCAAGCATATCGGGATGCGGGTCCTGAACCCCGATATATTCAACCATGGAGACAGGCTTTGCCCCAACACAGAGGAGGTCGTTGACATTCATGGCGACACAGTCGATTCCGATGGTGTCATATCGATCCATCATTTGGGCAATCAGGACCTTGGATCCGACACCGTCGGTGGTAATGGCACAGCCGGTTCCTCCAAAATCGATCACATTTGCAAAGTAGCCCCACGGCAACGCGACGGACCCGAAACCTCCTCCTTGAGGCCAGGTTTGACCGAGGCGATCGGTAATGCGTTTGAGCGCATTCCCCGC
>JYMV01037057.1_pt1 | contig 13766 bp, 11 predicted proteins | sample 338911 | NCBI WGS metagenome assembly JYMV01 (sample SAMN03354496, study PRJNA234377) | hydrothermal vent metagenome | biome: Deep sea; feature: Hydrothermal plumes at the Eastern Lau Spreading Center, Western Pacific Ocean; material: Seawater | place: Tonga | collected 2009 | depth 2000 m m
GTGTTTATCCAAAAATTATGCGCGGTGGCTCTAATGCAACGCTGGATAATTTTTGCGATATGCTGGAATGGACTGTAGATAAATTTGGAATCAACGCTGTAGGCTTTGGGACCGATTATTACACTGGTTACTCTGAAGAATCGATTGTGTGGTGGCGTGCTGGTCGATGGGCAAGAGAAAGTCCATTAACGATTCCCAACCAATTCTCGCCCTGGCCAGACTGGTTTCAAACCCCAGAGGATTTTACGAAACTGTTGGAAGCGCTATCGGGCCGATCGTTTACTGATCAAGCAATCGCACTCATTTCGGGCGGTAACTGGTTGCGGCTATTCCGAGAGTCATTCGCTCCTCTTGTGTAATCAAACCGATAATTACACAAGATAATTTCGCGTATACATGTGCACCTATTTCCGAAAGCGATGAACGACCTGGAATTAGCTTATCTTTCTGCATCGGAAGCTTTGTCGCTTTTTCGATCACGAAAACTATCGCCTGTCGAATTGCTTGACGCTGTCATTGCTCGTGCAGAGACGGTTGCCCGACTGATCAACCCGTTTGCAGACTGCTATTTCGATGAGGCAAGAGAACACGCACGCAAGGTCGAGGCCCAGTACGTGAATCATGCAGGTTCACCTGGCCCGCTGGCGGGGATACCTTTGGCAGTGAAGGATGCTGCAGAGATTGCTGGAAAACGCAGTACACAGGGTTCTTTACTCTATAAGGACAACATCTGTGAACACACAACACCGCATATTGAGCGTTTGTTGAGAGCGGGAGCTAATCTATTTGCACGGACCACCTGTCCAGAATTCTGTTGGTTATTTACGACTCACTCAAAGATGTGGGGAATAACCCGAAATCCATGGCGATTGGATATTACACCTGGCGGTTCGTCGGGTGGATCAGCCGCTGCGTTGGCTGCTGGTGCAACCATTATCGCTACCGGAAGTGATAGTGCTGGATCAATCCGTCAACCCGCAGCACAGTGCGGCGTTGTGGGCTATCAAGCGCCTTACGGACGAATCCCAATGCCAGGAGAACAGTCCTTTGCGTCTTTTGTTCATTATGGGCCGATGACTCGAACAGTTGCTGATGCAGCCCTGATGGCTAACATTATGGCAGGACAGCATAACCTGGACCCCAATAGCCTCCCGGACAGAGCCATTATCCCACCGGATCTTCCCGGCATAGTTAATTTGAAGATCGCTTACTCGATTGATCTTGGACATTTCGAGGTAATTGATGATGTGCGCAGGGAAACACTGGCAGCGTTGGGAGCTCTTCAAGAGATGGGAGCCGAGGTTGAAGGGGTGAGAGTTAATTGGGCCGGCGAAGCGATTCGTTTAGCCCACGCCCGGGAAGAATTCTTGTTTGCACCCGTGATCGAAGATGCTGTCAGTCAATACCCCGATCAGGTCAGCGATTACGTCGACGAGCTGGCGCAGACAGCGAGGTCAGCGACTGCGGAAGATTTCCGTTCCGCCCAGGTTGTAGCCGGTCAGGTCTGGCAGAAACATCTGGGCCCGCTGTTTGATGAATTCGATGTTCTGATCACGCCTACGGTTTCCTGTCCAGAAATTCCTGCTGAGAATTGGCAAAAGAGTGAGCTCGTTGTAAACAGCAGGACAATCACTGACACTGACACCGCGATGACCGGGCTATGGAATATGTTTGGTAGCTGTCCGGTGCTTGCTGTTCCTTCAGGGATGACCGCTGATGGGTTACCTACAGGGATACAGATTATTGGTCGACCGTATGATGATACAACCGTTTTTCGCGTCGCTGCTGCGCTTGAACAGCATCGACCGTGGCTCAACTCTCCGGAACGTAGGCCGCAAATGATTGGTAGTATCTGAGCGATCCGCTTGCCAATGAACGGCATTAACTATGACAAATGACAAAAAAATCAGTTGTAACTATGTCTCGAAGGTATATGGCGAGCACTCTGAAAAAGCTCTCAAATATTTGGATTCCGGAATCTCTCAAGAAGAGTTTCAAAAAAACACTGGTCACGTTCTAGCCGTCAAAGACATTTCATTTGATGTCTCGAAAGGTGAGACTTTCGTCGTTATGGGCCTATCAGGTAGCGGTAAGTCCACTCTGGTGCGTTGCATATCTCGGTTAGTAGAACCGACCCGAGGAATGGTACTCGTTGACGGTGAGAACATCTTGGAGATGAGTGACAAAGACCTCATCGAGATGCGACGTCATAAAATGAGCATGGTTTTTCAACATTTCGGATTGTTCCCTCATCGACGCGTAATTCATAACGTGTCCTATGGTCTCGAAATCCGGGGGGTGCAGAAATCGGCTCGTCTAGAGAAAGCGAGAGAGGTGCTCGAACTGGTTGGGCTGGGCGGATGGGAAGAGTATTTCCCAGAAGAATTGAGCGGTGGTATGCAGCAGCGAGTTGGTCTTGCCCGGGCACTTGCGGTTGATCCCGAAATTCTTTTATTCGATGAGCCATTCAGTGCCCTCGATCCTCTAATTCGTCGAGAAATGCAGGACGAACTACTTAGAATACAAGAGTTGGTGCAGAAGACTATCATTTTCATCACCCATGATTTTCTAGAAGCCCTTAAGATGGGTGATCGAATCGCTATCATGAAAGGCGGCGAATTCATACAGATAGGAAAGCCTGACGACCTCGTTTTGAGGCCTGCTGATGACTATGTAAGAAAATTCACAGAAGATGTGCCAAGAGCAAAGGTGTTGACGGCTAAAACGATCATGAAGCCCTGCGAATTGATCGTTAACGAAACAGATCAGTACCCCGGCATAGAGTCCAAGCTACTTGAGAAGAATTGTGGATTTGTGTTTGTTTTAGATAGAACCGGAGCATTCTTAGGGATAATTAGCCGACAACATCTACATGAGAGTCGTGACTCGAATTTAGAACTCTCGAATTTTGTCTTGAATCGTTCAAATGTTGCTTCTTCTACCAGTACTATAGACGATTTAGTTGAACGAGCTGCAGCGACTGACGAGCCAATTGCTATCGTAGATGACTCCAAGAAGTTGGTTGGTTATGTAGACAGGGCATGTCTGTTGTCGGCTTTAGTTCACTAGATTTAAAGTGACTAATCGATGATAGACGTATGCGAATTGAATTCTTTATAGGACCTAAGGCGAAGTACCTAGATTCCTGGATTTTGATAGCCGGCCTAATCGCTATCACCCTCGTTACGTGCAAGCTCGCTTCCATCGGAGGTTTTGTGCCTGAAGCGTGGATCTACCCTGTAGGCGGTCCACTCGATATCGCAATAGATTGGGCTTCTCAAACTTTTCGGGTTCTTATTCGCCCTATTAGTGACCTTATAAAGGTTTTATACAAAGTTCTAGAAGAATTCGCTCTTTGGTTGCCGTGGCCTTTCGTTATTTTGTTGGTGTTTATCGTTTCATTGAAAATAGGAGGGGTTTATTTGGGATTGTTTTGTGGGATCAGTTTTCTATATATGGGTGGAATTGGTCTTTGGAAACCTAGTCTTTCAACATTCGTCATTATTGCTGTTTCTGTTTTCTTTTCTGTCCTTGTAGGGATTCCCACCGGTATTCTGTCTGCCCGCAATGACCGCGTCGAACGGATAGTTCGACCAATACTAGACACAATGCAGACAATGCCGATTTTCGTGTACCTCGTTCCGGTCATTGCGCTATTCGGAATTGGAACGACACCCGCGATTGTAGCAACAATGATCTATTCGATGCCCCCGGTTATACGACTGACTAACCTTGGTATCCGACAAGTTCCGAAAGAAGTGGTCGAAGCATCCAGATCATTTGGAGCGGCCTCCTTTCAAACTCTCTGGAAAATTCAACTCCCGCTTGCACGACCATCCATAATGATGGGTGTTAATCAGACCATAATGATGGCTCTGAGTATGGTCATCTTTGTTGCTCTGATCGGTTCTGGTGGGCTCGGAAGAACTATCTGGCAGGCGATGCAAAGGCTTGAGGTGGGTCGTGGATTAGAGGCTGGAATAGCCGTCGTGTTAATGGCAATTATCTTGGACCGTGTCAGCTATAAATTTACTTCTTTCAATCCTAGATCAAGATCGAGGAAGCAACCTAGAACGGATATCAGTGCGAAGTATTTCGAGACGCCTGGACTAAGTACAAAAATATCCCATATTTTTCGACAGTGTCTGTCTGTAGGCAAAGAGTGCTTAATCAATACTATTTCTTCTCTATTTTCGATCGTAAACTTGTTATGGGTAAATTCTACGAAGGTGTTGAAGGCGCATGAATATGCTGTAAGGAATGCAGGCTGGTTGTTTGGTGTCCTAGTTTTATTGGTCATTTTTCTCTTCACAGCATTCGTTTATGAGATTAACGAATATCCCAGATCTGCGACATTTCATTTTCGAAAGTCAGTCGATCATGCCGCAAGTTGGATGAATATCCATCTCTTTTTCATAACTGAACCAATACGGACGCTCATGCTCACACATGCGCTAATGCCAGCGAAACAATTTTTGATGTGGATCCCGTGGCCGGTCATTATTATTAGTAGCGGGCTCGTAAGCCTGAAGCTCTGTGGCTGGCGTGTCGCAATCATTGCTCTCGTGGGATTCAGCTTCATTGCAATCACTAATCTGTGGGTGCTTACAATGGATACCCTTGGCCAGTTGTTGGTTGCTCTTTTAATTACCATTGTATTAGCTATTCCGATTGGGATATTCGCGTCCCAAAATAATCGTTTTTCTGCATTGATTCGACCGGTTCTAGATACCATGCAGACACTGCCAGCGTTCGTATATTTTCCATTGATAATATTTCTTTTTCGACTTGGTGAGGTATCCGGTGTAATCATCACAGTTATGTATGCCATTGCCCCGGCGATCAGACTGACCGAACTGGGCATTAGAGAAGTTTCTGCGCAAGTTATGGAATCAGCCCGATCATATGGCTCCACACCGAAACAATTACTTCTAAAAGTGCAATTGCCCCTTGCACGTCGGTCAATAATGCTTGGGATAAATCAGACGACGATGATGGCATTTGCCATGATTACTTATGCGTCTTTAATCGGCGCGCCGGGGTTGGGTTTGGATATCTTGAAGCATACGGGCCGAGCCCAATTGGGTTCGGCCGCTGAGACCGGTATTTGTCTTGTTTTTCTCGCAATCTTCTTTGATCGAATTACTCAGGCACTGGCAAAAAAGTAACCATTGGTTTCAGGTGTAGCGCGTAATGTTTACCAAGAAAAAGGGCCTTTAGATAAACTAAAGGCCCTGGTCAAGAAGACTTAAGGATTAACGTGTACTTGCTACGGAAGCCATGATTGCCACGTATCCTTATTATTATCTATCCATTGGTCGACAGATTCTTCCACTGATAGCTCTTCCGAATCAATCAGAAACATCATGGACTCCTGGTCTGCGTTAGTCAGGCGCATATTTGCTATTAGCTGATAGGCATCAGGGAACTCATCCTTAAAGCCCACTCTTGCAATGTTATAGAGAATTTGTGTCTTCCAGTCACACGCGTGTGTAGTAGTATTGCATTCATCGGTATAAGGGGGTAACTCAATCTCCGTGAAGTCATACTTTGCGTAGATCCAATGGGGACTCCACATGTCGCAAGCAAATATTGGGTCTCCCCTTTCATAGGCACCAATGATCTCTGCCCACATTGCGCCTTCTGTTCCAGAATAGACGTTCATATAGTTGAGCCCAAGATTAGAAATTCGATCTTCATTGTTGGTTTCCCAAGCTGCAACTCCATCGATGCATAATCCTTTATCTCCAGATTCAGGACGTTTAAAAAGATCGACGTAATCATTAAGTTGTTTCCATGATTTAAGATTTGGAGCCATCGGTTCAATTCCGCGCTCGGCGTCACCCTTGATTACGTAGGTAGGAACAAACCAACCCGTTTCCGCTGTGACGCCAAGTGGGCCGATAACCTCAATACTTTTCTTATCAACGATATATTCTTGGTGTTGGTCTAGACTCCAGTCTGGCCAGATTTCCATCGTGAGATCAAGATCACCATTCGCTATTGCCTCCCACTGACCACCGTAGTCCGCAAATATTAATTCAACATCGTAATGCATTTCACGTTCAAGAATATTTTTTACGACATTTATGTCAATCCATTGACCGGACCAATCATTTTCTGCAATCTTAATTGTTCCTCGATGTCCGGCATTTGCGACAGACGCTACGCTCATGCAGATCGCAAACATCAATACTCCCAACCAAGTAGAAATTCTTCCAAAAACATGAAAACTTAAAGCGTTCATAATCTCCTCCTAATCGTAGATGATAGTTAGATTTAACCTATATGCATGATAAATATTAACAACAAAAATTTTTGTTGCAAAATTATTAGTTGAATTAATGTTAAATAAAATATGCTGATTGTCAAGGCCAGAAGAGGATAACCCTAATTATTGGACCTCTTGTTATGAGTATTGTTGTCTCATGCTTATTCTGAGCAAATTAGAGCGGCTAAGAACTAATAAAATGCTGTCGCCCCACCGTCAACCGTCAGCATCGCTCCATGAATATGTCGAGCATTACTGGAAGCGAGAAACAACACTGAATTAGCAATATCCTCAGCAGTAGCCAGTTGGTTATTGGGTGCGTCACTAGCCCACAGATTTCGACCTTCCTCAGAGCTAAGTCCAAAACTCCTTGCTTCTGACTCAAGCATTGGCGTATCAACAGCACCGGGACAAATTGCGTTAACGCGAATATTATCTTGTGCGTGGTCTGTTGCCATAGCCCGTGTTAACTGCACTACAGCGCCTTTAGAGGCACAGTAAGCGGCAGATTGTTTGGCACCCACCAAACCCCAAGTTGATGCTACGTTAATAATTGTACCGCCACCAGTTCGTATCATCGCTGGTATAGCTGCGCGGCATAATTGGAATACCGCTGTCAGATTGACAGCCATTGTTTCTTCCCACTGGTTATCACTAGTATCTGGAACGGTAGAGTGATACGCCACGCCAGCACTATTAACTAAGATATCTATTCGACTGAATTCTTTGAGCGTTTCTGAAATCAGTAATTCTCCTACCATCGGGTCTTTTAGATCATACGGAGAAAAACGCACGTTCGATGTAGTGAGTTCTTTACACAGTTTTTCACCACGTTCGTTATCGCGCCCAGTCAACATGAGGCTAACGCCTTCACGAGAAAGAATGCGTGCAGTCGCCTCACCGATTCCGGAAGTAGAGCCAGTGATTAGTGCCACTTGATCTTTAAACCCCATCGCTTCTGACGTGTTCGTTGTAGACTACGTATCGACTACGTATATCCGAGTGGAAGCTAAGATAATATTGATGTAGCATTCTGATGTAAATGTAAGACCTTGGCTTGTGGATGTCTATAATTTTTACCGTTAGACGACGAGGTGCAAACGATGGGTCACGATTACAAATCTATTTCGACTATACCGTCAAGGCGGTACGATAGTCTTTATCACATAACATCACCTAGCTCAAAAGATGATGCGATGCCTTCCAGCTATGTGTTAACCGAGGACCGTATAGTCTCCGAGGACGCTATAAATCAATTAGAACGAGATGGGGTAGTATGCCTAAGAGGAGTGTTGGACAGCGCTCTGATCGATGATTTGAGATCCGAGTCAGATCAAGCGGTGTCAGATGCCGGGCCAGGTGCTCGCTTCATTAGATCTGTGGATAAAAATAGCATCTTCTACTATGAATTTAATCTTTGGCGCCGCTATCCGATGTTAAGGAAGCTTCTATTTGAAAGTGATTTGCCTGATATTGCCATGGCGTTGATCCGATCAAGTACCTTGACACTGTACTACACCAATACTTTTGTGAAAGATGGGGGGACTACAAAGGTCACACCTTGGCATGAAGATGGATCCTATTCTCGTTTTCAGGGAAAAAACGTTATTAATTTCAATGTAAGTTATGACTACATGCCTGCTGAAACAACGTTAAAGTTCAAGCAGGGCTCAAACAGACGCACCGATCCACCCTATATAGGTCCAACCTTTGAGCCTGGAGTAGAGTATGCCGAGGCAATGCCCGAACAAAAACAAATGCCGAGTCAGGAAGAGATTGATAAGCAATTCAGAACAATCTATTGGGAAGTTTACCCTGGCGATGCATTGGTATTTTTCCAGCGTACTTTGCATGCTGGTCCAGGAAATTCCTTAACTACTAGACGTCACTCAACCGCGTTTAACTTTGGCGGCAATGGGGTTACCTACGATGCTCGCCCGGGATTTATCGACTCACCCGATGCCGACCCAGATCTGGAGCATGGCGCCCCACCAGCGGGGAAGATTTTCCCGCAATTGCGCTAGTCTACGGGTGCTGAACGGATGTCTGTCTAATCATTTAGGTCATGTGAGTTAGTTAGGTAGACTGAATTTTGGTACTCCTAGGCTAATTCTATAATGAGCAATCAGTACCAAGACGCGCGTCGCAATCTTGCAGCGGTTTTGCGCTGGTCCGCGCGCGAAGGCTTTCAGGAAGCTGCCGGAAATCATTGCAGCCTTTCGGTTTCTGAGGACGGTAGTAGATTTCTCATCAATCCAGATGGTCGCTACTTTTCAACGCTCAAAGCCAGTGACCTTGTATTGATGGATCTTAATGAACAGACCGGTAAGGATGCGGCTAATTTGTCTGCCTGGCTCTTGCACGGACGTATTCTCCAACGAGTCGACGGGGCAAAATGTGTACTGCACCTTCATCCTAAATACGCAACAGTCATATCGACTCTAGCGGACAGTACAATTTACCCGATTGATCAGGTGGGTATGCGGTTCTATGAACGTATAGGTTTCGACAACGAGTTCTCTGGCATGATTGTTCAAAAATCTGAAGCCGATCGCCTATGCGATAAGTTGAGGGATAAACAGATATTAATAATGGGAAATCATGGCGTAACAGTAGTTGGGGCAACGGTGGCCCAAGCATTTGATGAACTTTATCACCTCGAGAGAGCATGTGAGACTCTCGTCACAGCTTATATGACAGGACAACCATTACGTGTGGTTTCAGACGATGTGGCCGGGCGTACTTCCCAACATTGGCAGGATTTTCTTTATAGCGCTGATCTTCACTTTGCAGAGTTCCGAAAAGTGCTCGATAGAGAAGAGCCTGATTATGCTGACTGATTGTCCCTCGGTTTTCCAACTCATTAATCGCGAGACGTAGTTGTATCTGACCCCAAGAGCATGAAGACAGAAAAGAAACGGTTGGTCGAACTGCCATCATTCGAACTGAATTCTCATGGCATACCTGAAGATGATGCTATTCGAGCTTATGCCACAGACGGGATTGTCTGTCTGCGCAAAGTTTTTGAGCCTTCATGGATAGAAATGTTGGAAGAGGGGATGGAGATAGCGATTAATAAAGGAGCTGATCGAGAAACTGTCTTCAGAATAACTGAACATGAAGAGTCAGGAACCTTTTTCTACGATACATTTATGTGGAAACATATAGATCATTTTCGAAAATTTGTTTTCGAATCACCAGTAGCTGATATAGCAATGAACATTATGCGGTCTACGAGTTTATTATTTTATTTCGACTTCATGCTGGTGAAAGAGCCTGGTACGAGCGCCAAAACACCTTGGCATTATGACGAAGCGTATTGGCCAGTTACTGGATCGAAAATTTGTAATTTTTGGGTTACCCTGGATGAGATTCCGAAAGAGACAGCTCTCCGATTTGTTAGGGGGTCACACTTATGGGAGGAACCCTTCCGAGCAGTTCATTTTGATCCTACATCGAATTACGCTAACTTACCTGATAATCCAGAACCGCCAGAGTGGGAATTCGAGCCAGGGGAGCATGAAATTGTATACGCACCACTTAGTCCTGGTGATTGCCTAATATTTAATAGGAGGACTATGCACAGCGCACCGGGCAATAGTCTGAAGTCGACTCGGCGACGTGCTCTTGCAACTCACTGGTTTGGAGATGACGTAACTTACAACAACAAACCTCAGGAGACTGATCCACCTTATCGCGGTGAAGGTTTAGTCCATGGCGGATCCATGGAATGTGAAAGCTTTCCTAAGGTTAGATAGAATTCTCAATAGAATGCCTACAATTAGAACGTGATCTCATCGCAGGCGTTTAGAGGAGGTTGCTTTGGTAGGTAGCGAACGAACGAGTTCTAACTGTCTAAGAATGACATCCTAGGGTTGAATTCGACGATTAAGCACATAACGTACGACTATATCGTAATTGGAGCGGGTTCAGCGGGATGTGTTCTCGCGAGGCGACTCACCGAGTCATCTACCTCTTCCGTATGTGTTCTTGAGGTGGGTCCTATGGACCGGGGGTTAATGATCCAAATTCCTGCAGCCCTGGACTATGCTCTAAAAGATACACGGTATAACTGGGGTTATTACACAGATCCCGAACCGTTCATGAATAACCGTCGTATGTATTGTCCCCGCGGAAGAGTATTAGGGGGCTCGTCTTCGATTAATGGAATGATGTTTGTGCGGGGCCACTTCGAAGATTTTGATGGTTGGGCTAAGGACGATGGGTTAACTAATTGGTCATATGCCCATTGTTTACCCTACTTCAAAAGGATGGAATCCTATGATCGTGGTGTAGATGCATACAGAGGTGATAGCGGTCCTTTGCACATTTCAACAGCAAAACCAGATCGGTTACTTGATCGAGCTTTTCTAGACGCTGCACTGCAGGCAGGTTATCAACATAGTGACGATACTAATGGGTATCAGCAGGAAGGGTTCGGAGTTACGGATCGCAATATATTCAAAGGCCGGAGATGGAGCGCCGCAGATGCTTATTTACATCCTGTCTTCCACCAATCAAATCTTCGGCTATTTGTAGAAGCAAATGTTCAGAAGATATTGATTGACGGTAAACGTGCTATAGGCGCGGAATTTTTTAAGAATGGAGAGGTACACAGGGTGTACGCGGAAAGGGAAATACTCCTTGCTTCTGGATCGATTAACTCACCGCAGTTACTGATGTTGTCAGGTATTGGACATGCCGAACATTTAGGAGATCACGACATACCTCTCGTGCAGCATCTGCCAGGAGTCGGTGAAAATCTGCAAGATCACCTAGATTTCCGTGTTCAAGTCGCAAGTACAAAGCCTGTTAGCCTCTATCCGAATTCCAAAGGAATCCGGCGATTGATGGTGGGCATACAATGGTTGCTCACTAAAGGGGGGGTATGCTCAACTAATCTCCTAGAAGTAGCTGGTTATATTCGTTCAAATCCTGACGTACTTTATCCAGATCTTCAATTGTCATTCATGGCAATCGCAGCGAGTTATGATGGTAGTCACTCATACTATGGCCATGGATACCAGGCCCTGATTGATCTGATGCGTCCGGCTAGCCGAGGCCGTATACGTCTAAAATCTGGGAATCCCAGCGTCCCTCCTTCCATTTTGTTTCGATATCTTGAGATGGAAGCAGACCAGCGTGTAGTTGTAAACGGATTGCGTTTAGCGCGTGAAATACTCGGGCAGCAAGCATTTAGCGCTTATCGTGGTCAAGAATTGTCTCCGGGACCAGAAGTTAAGAACGATGACGATGTGCTTGCTTGGGCACGAGCAACTGGCGAAACTGAATACCACCCAACAAGTAGCTGCAGTATGGGCTATGGCGATAATGCTGTTGTTGATAGTGAGCTAAAAGTCCACGGCATTGACGGGCTGCGTGTAGTAGATGCTTCAGTAATGCCAAAGATTGTTACAGCCAATACCAATGCAGCTACTATTATGATCGCGGAGAAAGCGTCTGACATCATTAAGGGCGAAGAAATTTTACAACCAGAGTTCCCGATCACATTCAAGCCTATGTAGTGTTACAGGTGTAGTCAGAATGATCTCATAGGTTCTTGAGAATAGTTGAGTTTTGTCTAGTCATCTGGCAGTTTATCTGGACATGATTTCGGTAAACAAATGAAAGGGCTACACTAAACGATAGTCAATTTTATTGAATCTACATTTCTTTTGAACGCTTCAGAGACTTTTGACTACATTGTCGTTGGCGCAGGTTCTGCCGGATGTGTGTTAGCTAATCGGCTATCCGAAGATGTTGATGTCACCGTACTTCTCGTCGAGGCTGGTAAAAAAACGAGAGGGGTAACCCTCGAGATGCCCGGAGCATTGCTCGATGCGATGCATGCCGAACAGTTTAACTGGTCATATTATAGTGAAGCTGAGCTTGGGCTAAACAGTAGAAATCTCTACCATCCACGAGGTCGTGTACTTGGCGGCTCTTCATCAATTAATGCAATGATGTATATGCGCGGGAATCCACTAGGTTTTGCCATATTTCAAACGAGCGGAAACCTTTTCCGGGGGTGAAAACGAATACCGAGGAGCAGACGGTCCATTAAGAACGATGGCTGGACCGATCAGTAATTCACTATTCGAGGCATTTATCCAAGCGGGTACTCAAGCAGGTTATTACAAAAGCGAAGATCTCAATGGTTTTCAGCAAGAAGGTTTCTCAGTCGCAGACATGACCATCGGTGATGGGCGTCGATCATCTGCACGTAGAGCATATCTTGATCCGATTCACAGTCGGAAAAATTTAAAGATAATCGTGAATCACCGAGTTACAAATATCCTAATTCACGAGCACAGAGCTATCGGGATAACAGTGTCAAATTCGGAAAATAGCTATGCAGTCCATGCAAGTCGTGAAGTAATTTTATGTGCTGGGGCATTCAATTCTCCTCAGTTGCTTCTTTTGTCGGGAATCGGTCATTCTGAACATCTGTTTGAGTTAGGGATTCCTCTTTGTCACCATTTACCAGGTGTTGGAAAAAACTTAATGGACCACTTAGCTGTCTATATCCAACATGAGTGTACTAAGCCAATCAGTATGCAACCGATACTTAAAGGGGGGCGGCGTTTGTGGGCGGGTATCGAATGGTTATTGATGAAAAGGGGTCCAGGAGCCACTAATCAATTTGAAGCGACCGGATTTATCAGAAGTGGGGCCGGTATTAGATGGCCAGATATTCAGCTGGATTTCATGCCACTTGCCGTGCTTGAGGATCGTTCTATCGCTGAAGTATCACATGGTTTTTCCACTCACGCTGGAACCTTACGCCCAGAAAGCCGCGGTTCAGTCACATTGGCCTCGAATAATCCACTGGATAATCCCATACTGAAGTTCAATTATTTATCTGCTGCTCCGGATCTTGAAGTGTGGCGTTCATGTGTTCGTTTTTCTCGTGAAATACATTTGCAACCGGCCTTTGATCATTGCCGTGGCCATGAGTTAACTCCGGGGGACGGCGTTCAGAGTAACGATGAAATAGATGCTTTTATTCGGGAATCTGCAACGTCTGTATTTCACCCATGTGGCACATGCAGTATAGGTGTTGATGATCTGGCCGTCGTAGATGAAAAATGCCGCGTTTATGGAGTGGACAAACTACGTGTAGTTGATGCCTCAGTAATGCCGCAAATCACAAGCGGTAATACGAATGGACCAACAATCATGATCGCGGAAAAGGTAGCGGATTTGATTAGGGGTTTCCAGCCGCTTGACGCCTCTATGGTGCCGTACTTTGCTGAGGCGAATTGGCGGGTTTCACAGAGGCCGAGAGATCCTCAGAGAGTTCAAGATCGGGGAATAAGATAGCGGTATGAAACACATTTACACATTCCTCTGTCTGTGTATTTTATTTGGGTCTTCATGGAATGCTTTTGCGTTTGATGAAGCGGATTTGAAGAATCTTAAGGCAACGAAACAATGTCGAAAATGCGATTTGGCTGAGGCAAAACTGACTGACGCAGATCTGACTAATGCAGAT
>JYMV01045525.1_pt1 | contig 13766 bp, 11 predicted proteins | sample 338911 | NCBI WGS metagenome assembly JYMV01 (sample SAMN03354496, study PRJNA234377) | hydrothermal vent metagenome | biome: Deep sea; feature: Hydrothermal plumes at the Eastern Lau Spreading Center, Western Pacific Ocean; material: Seawater | place: Tonga | collected 2009 | depth 2000 m m
TGATAATTTTTGGCTGAACATCACCGGAAACCCGGACAGAGGGAAAAAGGTAATCAAGAAGTTTTACGCGAGGGTTCAGGATGCCAATCAATATTTCACTTCATATTTAGAGGGCTGGAAGTCAGATCGGGGAATGATATATATTGTTTACGGAGCACCCGATGTGGTTTACAAAAACTCCTTTTCTGAAAATTGGATATATGGCGAAGAGGGCAATCTGGTCTCACTCAATTTTGCCTTTGTGAATGTCTTAAACCCGTTAACGGATAAAGACTTCAAACTCGATCGATCTCCGATATATAAAAACAGCTGGTACCTGGCCGTGGATGCCTGGAGACAGGGAATAGTGTATTAACGATGCACTTACTTCCAACTCAATAAGAAATATGGATCAATTAATATTCGGTATTAGACCTGTGATTGAGGCGTTGAACTCTGGAAAGGAAATTGAAAGAATCTTTGTACAAAAAGGCCTGCAAGGAGAAAATGCCCAGAGCCTGCTGCAGCTCTTAAAGCAAAGGAGGATTTCGTATCAGCTGGTTCCGATTGAGAAGCTAAACCGTGTTACGCGCAAAAATCATCAGGGTGTTGTATGCCTGATGTCGCCCATAACTTACTCCACGGTAGAAGACGTTCTTCCATTTGTATATGAAAAAGGAGAAACTCCTTTTATCTTGATATTGGATGGAATAACCGATGTCAGAAATTTTGGCGCCATTACCAGAACTGCGGAATGCGCAGGTGTGCACGCAATCGTAATTCCTGAAAAAGGAGGGGCACAGATTAATTCAGATGCTATTAAAACATCAGCAGGGGCATTGCACAAGATTCCAATTTGTAGGGTGCAGAGCCTGGTAAAAGCCATCGAGTTTCTAAAGAGTAGCGGATTGAAAATCGTGGCCTGTACAGAAAAAGGGAACAAGGAGATTCACTATTTAAAATACAATGACCCCGTTGCGCTTGTAATGGGATCTGAAAAGGACGGTATTTCTGATGCTTGCCTGAGGATCGCCGATGAAATTGCCAGCATTCCCATAAAAGGGGAGATAGGTTCATTGAATGTTTCTGTGGCTACAGGTATTGCCCTGTATGAGGTGCTGAGGCAGCGTGATCAATAGCCCTTTAAAGGCAGCTCAAAAACAATTCAACTTTCTTTTTCAACTTATCGCTGTAATCATTCTTATCCAATCCAGCATACCCCTTTGCCATTTCCATTGATCTCGCGAGATCAAAATTGGATTGCGTTTCGCTGTAGAAGGCACCCTTTTCCATCATGGTCTTGGCCAGGTACTCTTGCTCAGTTTGTCCGGGCGTGGGTACCAGGATGGCCTTGTTTCCCGTAGCCTCCAGGTCCATGATGGAAGAATATCCAGGCCTGCACAAAATCATATCGGCCGACTTCATCGCCTCCAACATCTTATCGGTTTCCAGGTGTGGAAACATCATAACACCCGGCTGAGATTGTATTTTCCCCTCAGGAAGACCCTGAACTACCAGTGCCTTGAGTGAAGATGAGCTCAGCTGGTCCAACACTATCTTTTCAAAGATGCTTCGCTGGGGCTCCGGTCCCGATAGAATTACCATAAGGTCGTAACGCCTGGAAGATTCATGGGTGCTTTTCTTCTTTTTGAAACGGGATAACGACCCAATGTAGTGTAGGTTGGGAAGCACTTTTTTATGTGCCAAATCCTCTGACAGGTTCTTTTCCCCCTCGTGATCGGGTACCCAACACTCATCGTATTTCCCGATATAGGATTTATTAATTCGGAACAGGATGGGTTCCAATAATTTAAACAACCCATTTGCCTTGATGGTTATCTGATGGGTCACAAATACCGACTTTACCTTTTTGCTCCATAATCCATACCTGTTATCTGAAATAACGCCGTCGATCCTGTAATGATCGATGAATCTGTCTAGAGTATTGTGCTCCGACTTTATCCCTCGTAAGATTTTAGGAGTCGAAAGTATCATCTGAAGTTCCATGCTTCCCTTGGATGGATAAGTGAAATTGTATCCGGGGAAATTGACACATGTAAGCGTTGGGAACTCCGTTTTTAGCAACTCAAGCGGGCCACCCTCTGCGGCTATTATCACAAAGGCATTCTCTTCGAGGAGTGCCTCAATGATGGGAATACATCGGGTGGCATGGCCCAGCCCCCAATTCAATGGACAAACAAGAACGCGTTTTACAACCGGACTATTCTCTGTACTATCGATGAGCTTTCAGTATTGAAATGTATGAGGTAGGCACCTTTCGTTAGTCCAAGTTCGGATTCATTAACAGTATATTGGTATCGCCCATTTTTTTGCTCCTGATTAACAATCGAATTAATCTTTTGTCCGACCATATTGTATATTTCCAGTGAAACGTATCCGGGAGCGGTTATTACATACTCAACTTCAAAGCTATTTGTGAATGGATTGGGGTGAATTGAAAATTCAAAAGCAGGCACCAGGTCGGCTATTCCGACGAAGCCAGGAGTTACTGTTACGATAACTGTCGCGGTATCACACATAATAGGAGTCCCATCGTCGCAGATTACGTAAACAAAGCTATCTGCTCCACTAAACCCTGCATTGGGTGTGTAATCAATGGATGTTCCGTTGACCACTGCAGTTCCGTTACTCGGCCCCATCGATATGGTTGCTGTAAGGGAGTCTCCATTGCAGTCGCTGTCGTTTAGCTGAATGCTAACGGAAACAAGTGTTGAAGTATCGGTAGTTGCAGCGTCATCTACCGCAACCGGCGCATTGTTCACCGTGCCATCTTTGATAATTGTAAACTCATCAAATGCAGAACCTGTTGTATCTACAAAATAGGCATCCAGCCGGTTATCGTTTACTTCGATAACCATTGAACCCAATTCATAAGCCGCCCTGAAATGTAATTCGTGATCGAGCTGGTTGTCTGAACCCAGATCGCCAATTTTAGCGGAGCACCCAATTACAGAATAAACAGTGCCGCGATTGGGAGTTGGGCCTGTTGAGGTCTTTTTGTAAGCAGCACATTGTGAGGCCATTCCAGAGCCTGCATTCACGACTGTTGAATCAGGAGCGTTAGGCCCACCGGTGCCATAATTACCGTAAATGAGGTAAGATCGTTCATACACGTGGCTATGCCCTCCAAGCACCACGTCTACGCCATAACTTTCCAGTATGGGAACGATATAATCCCTTGTGCTGCGCATTACGGAGCCGTCAATAACTTTGATCAAATCAGTACCGCTGTAACTCTCTGTGTGTGTTCCTCGCGAATAGGGTGTGGCATGTAAATAAGCAATGATCCAATCCTTGTTGGTATTAGCAGCCAAATCGTTTTCGATCCATGTTAACATTGCCGGCAGATGATCTATATTTACGGTAAGGGGTGGCACATAACCAAAAGCATACTCCTCTGTATTAATAGAGATGAAGTGAACATTCCCATAATCATAGGAATAATAGCTCTCCGTTCCGCTTGCAAAACCACCCGCTTCGGCATTGGCAGGCATGGTAAAATTGCTGAAATATGGACCTGCCCCTAGTGGCGCGACAGGATGTGTTGATCCGTAATCGTGATTGCCGGGAGCTGGCCAAACCACGGTATTTTTAAAAATATTCGGATACATATCAAATACCGCTGTTTGATATTCATTATCGCGGCCGTCATCATATGCGTTATCGCCCAACCAAACCCAAACATCCGTATGCTTGTTTCCAACAAAAGATTTGTAGGCATCCCGTACCTTTCCCTGATTTGTATTACCCTCTCCGAAATCACCGATGGCCCAGATTCTCACGGTGCCGCTGGAATCCCCAACTGGGGGTGAAGTTTTGAAGTATTGGGTACTGTCTAAGGCAGAGAGCATTTCGGTGCTCGTTCCCACTGCGTAAAAATATTTAGTTGCAGCAGTTAACCCTGTAATATTAATCTCATGATTTGTTTTCAATGTTGCATCGAACAGGGTCATCATGGTAGACGTGTCGAGCTGGATACCATACCAGATCTTAGAATCAACCGTGGAGATAGTTGAATCTGTTCTCCATCTAACTATCATTGAGCTAGGCGTTCCAATATTTAAATAAGCCCCTCTGACTAATGTTTGTTGTGAAAAGGATGCACCCGGAAGAATTACCAAGAGCACAAAAAGCAGCAGGAAATTTTTCATTTACTCAGGGTTCAGTTCTGAACCACTAATATAGAGAAAAATAGAGACGGGGGTATATTGCCGGAACTAATACCGTTTTTGGTGCCCAGGCTTTCTAAATCCAATGTGCTTTTTGGTAGCCCAGATGTGGTAACCAAGGCCGAAGGATACCTTGAGCTCATTCAGCGAAACGGGAGCTACATCTGATAAATGCGTACCAATAACGTATTGTGCATTTATGAATAAGCTGAAGAACCGATTGGCGTAGTAGTTAAATCCCCCGGCAAATGAGATCAATGGACTTAGCACCACAGGATTTGACGATTGTGGCTCGAGCCCGGATAGCGCTACCACTTTTTCATTGAGCTGCCCGACTGCGTATCCGGGGAAAACACCAACATAAGGATCAAAGTGACTATGGGTTCTAAAGTGAAAGTTGGATCCAAGAAAACCGGAATGATTCATTTTGAAGTTACCACTACCTCCAAAACTCCCGAGGTAATAGTTGATGGATCCTTTTATTGATACATTGTTCTCCACGTAATATTCTAAATCTCCAACGAGGTACATATTAATTCCAGCTGAGGTGTAGGTGGGTACTCCAAGAGCAATATTACCTTGAGCCCTGAGTAGACCCTTATCGACATATTGTTTGTTTAAATTCTGTGCGTTCGCAAATAGCGGAAGGCAGAGTAAGATGATAGCAGCTTTTTGCATGGTGATGATTTTAGTTTCGTGGTTTGATGAAGTCAAAGAGAATATAGTTAAGGCTCATTGTAAGGAGAAGATGTCCTTCAAGAGTCAAATCCTCAAGGTCATCATAGATGTGCAAATACTCTTCTGAGTCCTCGTCAATTTGTTCAACTTCTGCCCGAATGTCTTTGCCCAGGTGCGTCATGTACTGCGCTGAAAGCGACAAGTCGAGCCTATCTGAGAAATGGTAACTGGCGCCCAACCCCAGCTGCACGGCAGTCGTCCACCTTCTGGCAGAATTCGAAGTAAAGGCGCTCATAGCAGGATCATAGTACAAATTAGATTTCACCCGTGCGTAGTCAAAGCAATGACCGGCGATAATGTAAGGCGTGAAAGCACCTTTTCGGGTTGAAGTGTTGAAGGGATAGAACATCACGCTCCAGCCAATGTGAACAGTTTCTCTTTGCCCAACACCGCTGTAGTCCGTTTTGATGTAATCCGCGTACCATTCAGTATTGAGTCTTTTGCCAGCGCGAATTCTGTATTGGCCACCATAGCCAATTCCATAATTATTGTTCTTCCCAAATAAGTTGGCGGTATTTCTCATTCCCAGCGAGAACTGACCGTCGACGTGTTCTTTCTTGGAAATGGAACTCTTGTTTCCTCCATTTTGAGCGATTCCTAATAATGGAAATAGGAATATTATTACTATGAGATGGCTTTTTTTCATGATGAGTGATGGTTAGTGTCCGGTTCGCCAATTTAAACGGGGGCGTTAAAATGAATATTGTATCTAATCTGGTACAAGCTGAATTTATTGCGCTTATGCTTTTGCGTTTTCGAGGTTGTTTGGCGGACTAATCGGTCCATATTCCAAGCTGTCTTGCCGGACAGTTTGCGGCCTTGAGCCTGGATTTTTCAGGCAGCTACTAAGCCTTTTCAATTCTCAGGTCAAATACTTTTTTTCATGATCTTGCTTGAGTCGGCATTTTTAGTTCGTGGATCATTTCCGCGAAGCCTCTTTGCAAATGTTAGGCTGAATACGATGAGAACTTTTACAGAAAGCGATTGATTAATTTAGCGGTGTTCATTGTCCACTAATGATCTTAAAACGAAAGAATATTGTCCTCATTTGGCTATTGGCAGGCGCGTTGCTGGTGTTCTCCATGGTTATCGTTGGAGGTATCACGCGACTGAGTAATTCTGGCCTTTCGATGGTTGAGTGGAAGCTAATTATGGGGGCCATTCCTCCATTAAGTGAGGATGCATGGCAAACTACATTTGAAAAGTATCAGCAATTTCCAGAGTATCAAAAAATCAATTATGAGATGGACCTGGTACAGTTCAAGTCTATCTTCTGGTGGGAGTATATTCACAGGACACTCGGCAGGTTCGTGGGATTGGTATTTATATTTCCTTTTGCGTTCTTCATTTTGCGAAAGTGGCTGGATCTCAATCTAATCAGGAAGTGCCTGGTCATGTTTTCCCTGGGTGCTTTGCAGGGCTTTTTTGGTTGGTACATGGTAAAGAGTGGATTGGTCAACGACCCGCATGTTAGCCATTACAGGCTGGCCATTCACCTGATTACAGCCACCATTTTGTTCGGTTATATTTTATGGGTAATGATGGACCTGTGGCATCGAGCTGGGCGGAATGAAGATGAGAGTTTCAACAGCATTCGGAAGTTATCAAAATTATTACTCGGGCTGATATTGCTACAGGTGGTGTACGGCGCATTCGTGGCTGGGCTGGATGCGGGGAAGGCCTACAATACATTTCCTCTAATGGGTGACAGCTTGGTTGCGGAAGGGGTAACCGCTATGAGCCCCTTCTGGAAAAATTTCACAGAAGGCCTGGCGGGCGTGCAATTTGTTCACCGCTATTTGGCTTATGCCATCGTTCTTGTGGTTGGATGGATTTGGCTCAAAGGAAGAAAACTCAATTTATCAAGGGGCTCCAACTCAGCCGTTGTGATGGTCATTGTCATCGTCATAGTGCAGTTCCTGCTCGGCGTTCTTACCCTTATTAATGCCGTTCCTATGACATTGGCAATAATGCACCAATTGGGCGCCATGTTGTTGTTTGTAACGAGTATATATTTGTATTACCAGATGGGAAGGCGACAGGTTTAGCCTAGTATAGCACCAGCTTTCGTATGGCTGATCCATCTTCAGTTCTCAGCTTGAGAAAATAAACACCGGTTGGCTGAGCAGTCAGGTCTATTACATGGGATTTAGCCCCATGAATTTCTTCTTCCAAAATTATGCGGCCCAGCAAATCAGATACCTGAAGTACAATTAACTTTTGACGCCTTTCAAGCTCCAGCACAAAATTACCACTGGATGGATTTGGATTAATGGAGTAGCCCAGATGAGCACTGAAATCCGCAATACCAAGTATGTTACCAACCACGTAAACTTGTGTTATTGAACAGCCATGATCATCCGTAATTAGTATCGAATATGTTCCGGCGACTAAGCCGCTAATATCTTCTGTGGTCTCGCCGCCCGGAGTCCAAAGATATGTGTATGGGCTGGTTCCACCTGAAGTGTTGTGGATTATTGCGCCTACTCCGGTGTTATTTGAATCACTGAAAACCGCAGCGTTAGATTGTATTGCGGTGGGTTCAGGAATATTTGTTGTAATACTTGCCGCACAACCATTGCTGTCAGTTACAACAACAATGTAGGTGCCAGCGGGTATGCTAGTACTGAGCGGGCCTCCTGGTGTCCATGAGTAAGTATACGGTGGCGTTCCCCCAGATGCGCTCGGGTAAATTCCTCCATCATTGCCTCCAAAGCAAGAAACAGACGACACTACTAAACCCAGCGCAGGCGCCCCAGGGTCAATTATTTCAGCAGAATCCATCAATGAAAGACCGAGGTTATCTGTTATGGTAACACTGTACAGGCCAACGGCCAATCCGGTAATAGAATCCGTAGTGGAGCTTCCAGGGTCATCCCATTGAATGGTATAAGGCTGGACGCCCCCGGTTACCATTGCCACAGCAATTCCATCATCATTTCCGCAGGTGCCATCCACGGAAGCTACGTTCAGTGCCAGATTATTGTCAATTGCATTGACATTTAATTCATCAAAATAATACCCATCAGCGGTTGTCCAGTTATCACTTTGAAGGTTGAATCTAATCAGGATACTTTCTCCCACATAATCATTCAGGTCTACCTCTTCAAAAACCCAGTTGGATTGAAACCCATCATATACCGGATTTCCTGGATCCTGATAACCACTACCTGGTTTTGTGTACTTACCGCACAAGGGTGTCCATACTGAGCCACCATCGGTAGATGCTTCTACCTGAGTATAGTCATAACCGGGTTCTAATTCCCACCTTGCCCAGAAGGTTAGATTGGCCTTCATGGCAGCGGTCAAATCGATAGGATTGCTTAAGGTCACAGCAATGTTGGTGTTGTTGTTATAGTCGCCAGTTTCAGAATCAGTTATAGAAGCACTTGCAGTGTAATACACCGAGGTGCTGGTTTCCCACTGGCCCGTATTCCAGCTGTTCATATTGTCGGCATTATCAAAGAATGAAGAAGTAAGCTGGCCCAACGTCTTTGTAATCGTATCAGAGGTTACGTAAAGGCCGTTGTTGAGTGTAATCACAAATGAAAAATCTTGCCCGTCCACGGTGGAGGGGTCCAGGGCATAATAAAATGAATCCACCCTATCCTCTAACAAGCTCATTCCAGCAAATGAAATTGGATCGCCAATACTGTCAATATTTGTTCCTAACGGAATAATTGCAACAGTATATGTTGCAGGGCTATCGAGGCCCAATCGGCGGATATTGAAAGGCAAATAGCCCGATGTTTGCGCAATGTAGCTGGGACTTAGATCTTCTGCAATTGCATATTTGCCCGCTAGTCTGGCCATGGTAAGATTTTGCCATACGTTTTCCTTGCATTGGGGGATAATGCGGGTAGATGCGGGCCAAAAACCGTCGCTTGCCGTGCCCACCTCAGGAGTACAAGAAAAACTCTTGGGTTTAGAACTTTGCTCGCCATACATCCAATCATCAGAATCGCCATTTACCACATAGCTCACCGTTTGATCACCTGTACCGTAGGTATACAAATTGTACGAGGTCATTATTTTTGCGTACTCCACAAAAATTGCTGAGTCGGGTGTAAACAGCGAATATTCATATCCCCATGGATAAATAAAAAGATTCCCATAGGTGTGATAATTCAAAATCAACCTGAAATTGTGGTCCTCACACATGAATTTCGTTGCCTGCGTTTCCGGTTCAGAAAACGGGGCGGTTCCCCGGTACACATTGGAGCTGGTAGTTGGAGAGGAGCCATTGTCGTCATATCCCCAGAAATAACCATAGTTTCTGTTTAGGTCCACGCCGTAGGTACCATCTCCGTTATCCTTTCTGTTCTTTCTCCACATGCCCCCACCTCCTGGATCTGTAGTTTCGTTATGGATATACCCATCTGGGTTTATCATGGGGATAAAATACATTTCTGTATTATCTACGAGATTGGTGATCGTGCTGTCTATGCCATAATTTTCCAGAAGGTAATACATGTAAAAGATCAATTGAGACATAGAACCAGGCTCACGGGCATGATGAAGTGCAGTGTAGAGCACCTCCGGCTCATTCTCGTCAACATTGGGATTATCGGAAATCCGGAGCCAGTATATCGGGTTTCCGTCGTGGGTAGTTATGGTATCAATTTGCTGACGGGCCGAGATAAGATTGGGAAACTTCGAGGCCATTGTGTCCAGGTGTGCGAGGAATTCGGCATAGGTGAAAAACCCAGCCATTGAGCCTAGTGAAAAGTTGGCGGGAACCGCATAGTCTATAGGCGATGAAGTACAATTTGAGGAAGCTGTGGGAGTACCACCAGGAGCACCAGTTTTATTGAGACTCGCCATATTGCGATCTCGATAATATTGAGCAACATCCTGTACAACTATCTCATAATCGAAACCGCTAGCGGCGAGCTGCTGAATCTCACTCTCTGATAAATCCGATTCGAAATACGAATTATTTCTAAAGTCACCATGATCGGTGGCAATTCCGAGTGCAGCTATTTGCTGCATGCTGTGTTGAGCTAGTGAAATTCTAACCTTAGAATACTGTACAGCTTGGCCAATTACCTGTGTAAATAGGGAAATGATAAAAGCGTATATACACAGAATTACGAGTTTCTTCATAGTGTCAATTTCAAAATGCTATACAATATCGCAACTTATTTTGTAGGCTGCAAGGGAACCCTTTAATTGACAGATGTAGAGTCCGCCTTCCATTTGAAGGAGTTGATAAAATGATTCACATCAGCTTTGATAAAATTTATTACGGGAGCCAGCGAGTCATTTTTCGGAACAACGCTGAAGTAGAGGGCGCCGCGCATAAAGTGATTATTGCTGTCCGTTAGGAAAAACTGCAGCGAGGATGCAGTATTAGCCCCCCGTATTTCATAAACAACACCATGAACATGCTCCATGTCTCTACGAATTAGTACTTCATCTATGGCTTCCGCTTTAATGGTGTGTTTATAGGCCAGACTCCTGCTATCTTCGAGGTACTTTTTGAACAGTGTATGATTCCCTGTTGAATCTGCATTTGCCTGCAAATCGAAATAGCTCAGGTGAAGCCTGCCTCTGTATTTCGGGAAATCGAGATTAAGCCAGCATGGCTGTTCTTCAATATTGACATGCCGGCTTATCCTAGAATAGAGCGGATACTCAAAAATAAAGGGGCAGTCACTTTTCAGTTCAGTGTATTTCTTATCAGGAAAATCAATTCTAATGTATCCTTTGGGTCTAGGAATAAAGCTCTCATCGCAGCCAGAAAATACGATAGCAAAAAATAGCAATGTGATCGCTCTTGAGCGATTATCAAACTTTATCACCCTGCAATATGCTAACTTTTATTTGCTTTACCCTTCTCGTATCTGCAGATTCAATAGTAAATGAAAAGTTTAAAAAGGCGATTTTTTCATTTTTGACGGGAATTTTACCAACGAGTTCAATTACAAATCCAGCAAGGGTGTCTGAATCCCCTTTAACGTCTTCAAATTTTTCCCCGTCTATATCCATTATTCGATATACGTCGTTAAGAGCAGTTTTACCCTCAAACACATAAGTGTTCTGATCCAATTTGGTATATCCGATCTCCGCCTCATCATGCTCATCACTAATATCGCCAACAATTTCCTCAATGATGTCTTCGAGGGTAGCAATACCTGAGGTGCCCCCATATTCGTCGACGACAATGGCCAGATGAATTTTCTTTTCCTGAAACTCCTTGAGTAAATCGTCAATTTTTTTGTTTTCGGGAACAAAAAACGGTGGTCGAATAAGTGATTGCCAATTATTTAAGGGTGATTGTGTATCTGGAATGTCCTGACCGTTTTTTCCCAGCTTTAATGAAGGAAGCAAATCCTTTATATACAGTATGCCTGTTATCTGGTCAAAAGACTCTTTGTAGATAGGAATTCGCGAATAACCAGAGTCTGTAATTTCTACTATCAGTTCATCGTAGGTAGTTTCTATATCAAAGGCAACTACGTCTAGGCGTGGCTTCATTATTTGCTTAACATCGGTGTTTCCAAATTTTACAATACCCTTTAGAATATCTTCCTCTTCTAATTGATCTTCAGAAGCCAGCTCAAGCACATCTGATAAATCATCAACGGAAATATTGGTGCCCTTTTGTTTCACTCTCTTGAGAATGATGGAAGTAGATGAGATAAGAAGTACAGAAAGCGGCGTGAAAAATTGCTGGAGAAAGTGAATGGGATATGCCATAAATCTCGACACCTTGAGCGAGTTTCTGGTAGAATATACTTTAGGAATCACCTCACCAAATAGTAGTATTAGAAAAGTGATTACCACAACCTGTATCAAAAAGCCCAGGTAAGGATGACTGCTAAGATCGAAAAGGTTGATAGTGATAAACGTAGATAGCACTATAATCGCAACGTTAATGAAGTTGTTGGCTATTAAAATTGTAGCAAGTAATTTCGGAGGATCGCCCAATAAGTGGCTAACCAGTTTGCTTTTGCGTGACTTGGAGTTTTTGAGCTCCTCCTTATCAGCGGGGTTTAGCGAAAAGAAGGCAACTTCGGAGCCAGAGACTAGCCCGGAGCACAGCAATAACAAGGCCGTAGATGTTAAAGCTAAAAAGGTACTGACAGAGAGAGGCTGAAGAATATTTATCACAGCGAGAGACAGCCATAGATACGGCTCGCTGCTACTATCGGATCCTTCCAAATATCCAGGTTATGTTAGCTCAAGGGGTTGAAATCAACTCGGTGTACGAATAAATTCGAATAAAGTTTAAAAAGGCAAACCGCCTGATGCACTGTCGGTATCAGGTGCAGCGCTTTCAGCAGTGTCAGCTGAGCTGTCATCATGGAGAATCTGCTCATCTTCTCTTTTAACGGTGAGCATAGTCATGTTGTCTGCTATGACGTCCGTGGTATACCTTTTATTCCCATCTTTATCATCCCAGCTTCTGGTTCTCAGCCTGCCCTCAACATATATGCGGTCTCCTTTGTGCAGGTATTTCTCAGAAAGCTCCGCCAGTCCTCTCCATAACACAATATTGTGCCATTCAGTGTGCTCCTTCTTTTCGCCGTTTTTATCTTTCCACACTTCGTTGGTAGCTAACGGAAACCGTGCAACAGCAACGTTGCTTTCAAGATACTTCACTTCAGGGTCCTTCCCCAGGTTGCCTATAAGGATTACTTTATTTACTCCTGCCATTCTATTATCAGATTAAATTATGTTCAAAGATAACAATCCAAATAAGTAATTCAAATCGGAATAGAGAGGTTTTTTCGAGAAATTTTTCGAATAATCTATGGATGGGATAGTCATCAATGACAATTTCCGAAACAGTGAAACAATTATTCAGTGATGCGGGATTTATAACGCCTTTTACCTGTATCGACCAGAACTGAGCCTGGATTTGTTGGTGGGTAAGCGTGTGGTTGAGCAATAGCGGATTTTCGTCCACTACGTATTCGACTCCACTGAAAAAACGTTTCCATTCAACTGTTTTGATCAACTCAGAAAAATCTATGGCGTTATCAGATTCGATCATCGGTGGTTCATAGAGGTTTTTCCATATATCTTTGTCTGTTCTTTTTCTGATATACATTCCATCACTGCCATGAATAACCAGGAAGTTAAAGAATCTGTTTCTCTGGTTCACCGTTTTTGATTTCACGGGATATTCAGAGACCCGATTCTCCCTGTATCCAACGCAGGCACTCATTACCGGGCAAATAGAGCAATCTGGGTTTTGAGGCTTGCATTGAATTGCGCCAAATTCCATCATAGCCTGATTAAAAACTCCGGGTCTGTTCACGTCTATAATGGAGTTGGCCAGAGACGCGAATTTTCGTTTGCCGATTGAGGTGTCAATGGCAGCATCAACTCCAAAATACCGCGAAAGCAGGCGATACACATTTCCATCTACAACAGCATGTGCCTCATGGTATACAATTGATGAAATTGCCGCAGCAGTATAATCACCAACACCGAATAGTTCTCTGATGCTTTCGAATGTTTGCGGAAAAACACCATTCAGATGAAAATGGATATGGTGGGCGGTTTTGTGTAAGTTTCTTGCTCTTGAATAGTATCCAAGCCCCTGCCAGACCTTTAATACCTGTTTCTCTGTTGCTTCAGCGAGGTGCTTAATGGTTGGAAACAATTCAACAAATCTGAGATAGTAGGCAGTTCCCTGATTTACTCGTGTCTGCTGTAAAATAATCTCTGAGAGCCAAATTTTGTAGGGGTCATCTGTGTGCCGCCAGGGAAGATCCCTTTTGTTTGCCTCATACCAGTTTATTATTTGCTGCGTGAAATTCAAGGTGATCTTATGTGCTGTTTTTTGACTGAAAGCCGTATATTTGTCAACTTTTAAAAATACATATTAATATTATCAAGTATGAC
>JYMV01053043.1_pt1 | contig 13765 bp, 15 predicted proteins | sample 338911 | NCBI WGS metagenome assembly JYMV01 (sample SAMN03354496, study PRJNA234377) | hydrothermal vent metagenome | biome: Deep sea; feature: Hydrothermal plumes at the Eastern Lau Spreading Center, Western Pacific Ocean; material: Seawater | place: Tonga | collected 2009 | depth 2000 m m
TTTGTTGCCAATAATTGAGTATCTGACAAATAAAGCTGGTGAATATATATACTCTACATTTTTATCACCTCACCAGACAGGGGTAGCCTTGGCATCGATTGACGTAGTCAGAAATGCACATGAAAAACGAGAATCACTAAAACTATTATCCCGCTGGCTTAGAAGTAGGCTGGTCGAATATATCGATGTACAAACGAACTATAATACCCCTATAATTCCACTTATTGTGGGCAGCAATGATGATACCCTCAAGCTTCAAGCATTATTGTTAGATAAAGATATTATTGTGGGGGCAGTGCGCCCTCCTACTGTTCCTCAAGGTAGCTCAAGAATTCGTTTGTCACTCAACTCTGAGTTGTCTAAAGAAAAACTAGAACCATTAATTTCAATTGTTAAGGGGTGGTCAAAAAAATGAGAATTACTGCAGTTTCAGGGTGGGCAATTCCAACTGATTGGTTTTCTGAGCAGATACAAAAATATTTTATAGGTTCTGAGGTAAATGTAATCTATCCATCCGATCCATTTGACACGGAAGAGGCACGTAGACAATTATATGAAAAACCAGCCGACCTATATTTAGGATATTCTTTGGGTAGCCTATGGATGTTTAGGCACCGTGAGCTATTTCCAAAAAAATCTATTAAGGCGGTTCTCGCTCCTATTCTTGCATTTACACAAGAACACGATATGGGAGGAAAAACAACTTCCACGCAACTAAACTATCTTATAAAATTATTAAAAAGAAGCGACAACGAAAATTTATTAGTAGATTTTTATGCCAACTGCGATATCCCTTTTCCTAGAATTCTCCTAAAAACTTTACCAAGCCGTTCTATCCTAATAAAAGGGCTAGAATTTCTTCAATCAGTTATTGCTTCTAAAAACTCAGTATTCGATTTTAAAGTTATTGTCGGAGACAATGATGTTTTTCTCGATGCTATGAAATTAAAAAATTTAATTCCACAAACCCAAATAGTATCTGGGGCCGGACACGCACCAGACTTACTGCTTAGTAAGTTAGCAAAGATAATCAATCCTAAATAACAAGCACCAATGTTTTTTTAAGAAGGTCTTCTAGTTTAGGGCTGTTTCACGCATAACTTTGCAATATTTTTTTAATTCTACCTCCTCTCCCCATACTATCAATTAATTAAGGCTCTTATTCGGTTTATAGATCCAATGATTAAACAGAAAAATGAAAATAATATCAGCCAAAAAATTGGGCGTAATTTTTCTAAGTATGCACATACTTATGATAATCACGCTCAATTGCAAAAGTTGATGGCTGAAAAATTAGCTTCATTTCTTCCAAACGATACGCCTGAACAAATTTTAGAAATTGGGTGCGGCACTGGTTTGTTTACCAAGTATCTACTCGCCAAACCAGCTAAAAAAATATTTCTTAACGATATTTCACCTGGAATGATTAAACATATGAGACTAAAAATCTCCCTCCCACCCTATTCTCAGATCATCCTTGGGAACGCTGAGTTATTAAAATTTCCAATGGTGGATATGATAGCTGCTAATGCGGTATTTCAATGGTTTAAAAATCCACGGGTTGTATTAGGAAGGCTAAACTCCTATATAAAGAAAAATGGTAGTTTGGTTTTTAGCACTTTTGGCCCATCCACCCTTGCAGAGCTGCGGGAAGTGTCTCCACTAGAAAGCCCCGCTTTACTTCTATCAAAAAACGAATGGTGCAAATTGATCGAAGAGGCTGGTTTTACTGTGAATTTATCCGCAAAAGAATCACATAAAACTTTTTTTCCTAGTACTTTAAGTCTACTCAAAAATCTCCAGCAAATAGGGGCAGCACCCACTCAAATGACTAGTCCAAAAATATTACGTCAACTAATAAAGGATTATGATGACATCTGTTTTATCAAGCAAGGTGTACATGCTAACTGGGAATTATTATATTTTTCAGCAATAAATAAACAATAACAGATGTTTTTCCGATGAGATATTAGACTGAGAAGTTCACTTTACAAAAAGTATTCAAATGTTATAAAGATCTAAAGTTATTAGATGCGAGACTTTTTAAAAGACAACCTAGAAATACTATGTCATAAATCACCCGAACTGTGTTCGTTAATAAAAAATGCGCCTCACGATAACCAATATAATATAACTACCTCCAGATCAGGAATTGCCACTTTATCAAGAGTTTCCCCAGATGGGACAAAAAAGTCTCTTCACAGTAAGTACGACCCCAGACAAGAAGCCACTCAATTTATAGATGCTATCTATTCAGATGAAAGCTCAAATTATATTTTAATTGGACTTGGATTGGGTTACCACCTAAACGATCTTCATAAAAGAGTATCCTCCCAAGACCGAATAATTATATTTGAAAAAAACCCAACCCTAGTGCGTTTGGCATTTTCTCAAAATAATTTTTCTGAGGCCTTAAGCAATCCAGGAGTGAGCATTCACATAGATACTGACCCAAGTAAAATTGAACAGATTTTGTATGAGGATCGCACCAATCTAGCAATTCATGGATATACACCTATACACCTTAAGCCCCTAGTTAATCTTGAAAGAGATTATTACAAGTTAATAAATTTAGCCATTGAACAAGCACATCAAAAATTCAAACTTGATATAAATACACAAGCCGCATATTCACAAAAATTTTACAAAAATATATTTAATAACGGCCTAGCTATAACCGAAAGTCCTGGAATTGTAACAACAAAAGATATCTTCTCTAACATTCCAACTATAATAGTTTCAGCGGGCCCCTCTCTCGATAAAAATATTGGACTCATTAAAAGCGTAAGAAAACAAATCCTTGTTATTACAGTGTCAACTGCATTAAAGCCTTTATTAAGAAATGGCATCAAACCTGACTTTGTTATAACCATTGACCCCAATGAAGACACGATACGGTCGTTTGACATTAAAGCGATTCCAGAAGACTTGTGGCTAATTTATGACCCATGTATTCCTCCCGAGATATGTTCTCTTTTTAATCAGAGAAAAATTATGATGGAGAGCAAAATAGAACTCGCGAAGTGGATCACTGATCACAGTGAAAAAAAAGGGACCCTAGGGAACATTTCATCGGTAGCTCACGCAGCATTTTATTTAGCTCAACATATGGGATGCGCACCTATTATTCTTGTGGGACAGGATTTATCATTTGAAGGTCACCGCATGCATTGTACCGATTCATTTTATAACCAAGCAAATCAAGACAACATAGGGGCAGACCGAACATTAGATGTGCTCGAATATAATAAGTATAGAGGATACACTCAATCCATAACTCCTACAGTAGACATATTTGACCATAAATCAAAGACAACCAAAGCTATGGAAACCTACAAGTATCAATTAAAAAAAGAAATGAACGTAACTGATAAAATTTTAAATGCAACTGAAGGAGGTGTAAACATTCCCGGTGCTATAAACATATCTTTAAAAGAAGCCATAATTAAGCACTGTCAGAAAAACAAACTTCCTACAGTTAATGATTATTTAAAAAAAATCAAGCTACCCACAAAAAATAAATCCCTTTTGGCCTCAATTAGAAAGCAATTAGATAAATTTGATAAAATTAAAAAGGTTATAAAAAAAATAGAAGACAAATATCTAATCAATAACAAACAAACAATAGACGAACGGGGATTTGTTTTAGAAATGGAGTCTTTTTATGTGGATTTACTCAAGGACAAAACCACAACTGCCATAATGCAGGGCTACGATTATATAGCATTCGTGGAGTGGAACCAAAAAACAAAAAGAATAAATAATACGGCAAGCAAATCATCAGCAAGTGATAGTATTCAAAAAAAGAATTTACGGGATCGAGTTTTTATTGTCAGACTATCAAAAACAATCGATTTCTTAACTCATGGATTTAGAAACTTGGAAAACCAATTGTGCTAAATTTTTATTGCTTCAATAATACTGGACCCATCTCCAATTTTAGTTTTTTTAATGCGAGCGAATCCTGCGTTTCTTAATAACGAGTCGACTTCACCAAAAGCATATGACTTTCCAGTTTTCGTATACAAAAGCATTGTAATGGCAAATAGAGCGGCATCGTAGGGTTCTGTTTTTGAATTATTCAAAAAAAGATCATACAAAACAAAACGTCCGCCTTTTTTAAGTGCCTTATTTATTTTTTTAAATATAGTTTTATTTTCTCTAACATTGTAGATATGAATAATATTGGACAAGAGGACCGTATCGTATCCTTCCCCAAATTCATCATCAAACAAATCACCACTAACAAAGTGTAAACGGTTATATGCAGATTGAGTTTTACATATTTTACGCGCCACTTTGATTGCAGCTGCACGATCCATTAATGTCGCTGTGGCAATTTTATCTTTCTTTAAAATCAAGTAACTTACCGACCTTTTTTTGACTTACCGCATCCGCTACCTTATCAGCCGATAGCTCACTTCGCTCATGCATCGCATAAGTAAAAAGGTTCCTGAATTTAGGATCATCTTCACTATCAAACTCTTTATGATCTCTTCCTTTTTTGATGATTTTGGAAAAATTTTCATACTCACCCCTACTATCCAACTTGAGCATTACCGTTCCTATTCTAAAATCAGGACTTGTTTCGCAAAAATATTTATAAGTCACGGGTGTATTCCTAAAAGTATTCTTATTCTTATTTAGAACACCCATGGCAGCAAGAGCATTTAAAAGTATCTCCATACCCTCAAGCTTTGTTTTTGTAAGACTTGCTACTTGTTTAGCCGGCAAAGATTTTTTTCTCAAAACGGAAAAAACATTAAACTCCAAAGAAGATAGCAATATGTTGGCTTCTTCAAGTTGGTCAATTTTATTAATGATATTTTTATAGGAAAGCATCAATTTTTCTACAAAGGGTTACATTTAAAATATAAATTATGGGAATTTGGTATCTGAAATTCGAGGTTTGTCTATTAAAACTCCAACTCAACTACAGACTATTTATGAATCAATTTATTTAAATTCATAAACATGGATCGAATAAAGTAAGGCGGATTCTTTTTTAATCCTTTCTGAAGAACATATAAGGCTTGACTTTTTTCTCGTTTTTTATAATGAGTTAATGCGAGCACCAAATGTGACATATACCACTTTTCACTTTCAGGGTATTCAGAAATCAGTCGAGATAAGGGCTTAGAAACCTTTGAAATGTTACCCAACCTATACTGCGACATACCTAACCCAAATAGCAAATTATCGGTTAGCTCGTATGGTGGATTTGACTGAAGAGCCTTTCTAAACAAATTTGCACTATTTGCATACTGACCTTTTCTAAAAGACATGAATGCATCGATATACTCCCTTGAAGAAAAAACGGGATCCGACTTAATCGTCTGATTTAATCTTTCAATCTCACTATCAAAAATTTTATTATTTCGTCTGACATCCTCTAATTGTTGGCCCAAATTATTGACACGACTTTCTTCCCGTTTAATCATTCCTGATACTGTTGTATCCATAGATTCTATGTCAGTAGCAATTTTCTTTATTCCTCCGCTCATATTTATTTCATCTAAACCAAGAACATCTAGCCTTAGAAATAGTGATTCAATTTCTTTTTCGATTTCATCAAATGTCGCCTGAAGAATACGCCTCTGTTCAAACTCATTCTCATCAGCGGGAATCCAAATATGACGGTCTGCTGCGTTTATGATTGAATCAGTCGATTGCGATTGGGAACTGACCGAGCAACCAAATAAAAAAGAAACAAAAAATATTAAAATCCATTTTTTAATCATTTTTTTTAATAAAAAATTACTTTATAATTGAAGTAGAGCTGTCCCATATTAATAGAAAACTCCAACTATTTCAAGTGGTTAGAAATGTGAAAGATTATTATTCAATACTAGGTGTCCCTCGTGGTTCTACTGAGGAAGATATTAAAAAAGCTTTTCGAAAAAATGCTATGAATTATCACCCCGATAGAAATAAGGACAACCCAAGCGCAGAAGAAAAATTTAAGGAAATTAATGAGGCCTATGCTGTTCTGAGTGATAAAGAAAAGCGGTCTCAATATGATCGATTTGGAAGTGATGGGTTTCATAAACGTTTTTCAAGAGAAGATATATTCAGAGACTTTGATTTTGGTGATGTTTTTAATTCTTTTGGACCCCAAACCGGTTCTCGTGGAACTGGAGGATTTCCTGATCTAGATAGTTTCCTATCGGGACAAGGCTTTGGAGGTCCACGTACACGCAGAGGAAAGGACATAAGGCAGGATTTTTATATATCTTTTCACGAAGCAGCGCTGGGTACTAAACGTAGTATAATTATTGAATTAAACGGAAAAAAAATAGAAACAACCTTCAAGGTACCGGTAGGATCTAAGGATGGGTGTCGATTAAGACTTATTGGGAAAGGCCAACCTGGAGAGAATGGAGGGCCTCATGGGGATTTATACCTCAAAATACGCATTAATAAACATCCTCACTTCTCTAGAGAGGGAGATGATCTAGTAATTAGTAAAGAAATAAGCCCAACGGAAGCCTTGCTAGGAACTTCAGTTGAAGTTCCCACGCTAAATGACTCAAAATTCTTAACAATTCCTCCATGCACTCAAAGTCACACAAAACTTAGACTCAAAGGAGTGGGCATCCCATTCAATCAAGGTAAGGATACGGGGGATCAACTAGTTCGCATTATTGTCAAGTATCCAAAACAACTCACAGAGCAACAACTTGAACTAGTTCACAAGTTAAAAGTTTCTGGTTTGTGATATGAGAATTATGTCCGTTATCAAAATGTTTTTTTAATATGTCATTATAAGATATGGCTTCCATAAACTTTATACCAGACAAGGTAATTCATCACATTGAGGATGGTTGTAGATTAATTGACGTATGTGATGAAATCGATGTTTCTTTAGCTTTCGGTTGTACCGAGGGAAGTTGCGGTGTTTGTGAGCTTACTGTTTTGAATGGAAGAAGTAATTTATCGAAAATTACTGATGAGGAAAAAAATTATTTACTGCCCGAAGATTTGGACCAAGGAATGCGTTTAGGATGTCAATTAAAAGTTCGAAAAGGAGAGGTGTCTTTAACTTGGAGAAAAAGCAAGAAAGCTTAAAACCATTTAAATATTCTTATATTTATATTTTCATCATTTTTTTTAATTTATCGCATCAAGGAGTTTTTTTATCTATTGACTTATCCTCCACCAATAAATAGAATATATTAAAGGATTTTGGAACTCTTTAAGCCGGTCCTGAGAGACCGTTAAGGGATTTAATGATATATATCGCATAATAAGGCAGCTCCTTCGTGGATAGAATTACGTAGGGGCTATTTTTTTGTCTTGATTTGGAGTCAAAATTGAATTCTGTTGTTTTTAGCGAACAAGATATTTCCAGGGCGGTAACGCGTATAACTCATGAAATACTGGAAAAAAATAAAGGAGCAACAAACCTAGTATTGGTAGGAATCCGTACTAGGGGCGCAACTCTTGCAAAAAGAATTGCAAAAAAGATTAATGATATTGAAGGGATAGAAGTAGATCTTGGGATTTTAGATATAACTTTATACCGAGATGATTTATCCGCGGGAAAACAAAATCCGCTAATCGAGAAAACAAGTCTTCCCTTTCCTTTAGAGGGTAAGCAAGTTGTCTTAATTGATGATGTTCTTTTTACGGGCAGATCAATAAGGGCCGCTATTGACGCTCTGATTGACTTTGGCAGACCCGCCTCTATTCAGCTTGGTGTCCTGATAGACAGAGGGCACAGAGAGCTCCCGATTAGACCTGATTATGTTGGTAAAAATATTCCAACCTCTAAAGCTAACCGTGTGCAGGTTCTAATGCGAGAAGATGACGGCAAAGATGAAGTTTGCATAATAGACGCTTTAACCACAGATAATTCGTGATGTTTAAGCATAAAAATATTTTGGGAATGAAATGCCTAGCCAAGGAAGAGATAACTACTATTTTAGATACGGCCGATTCCTTTAAAGAAATTTCCACTCGTCCGATCAAAAAGGTCCCTACATTGCGGGGAAAAACCATCATTAATTTATTTTTTGAACCGAGTACTAGAACTCGTGCTTCATTTGAAATAGCAGGTAAAAGGTTAAGCGCCGATGTTATCAATATTTCAGGGTCTTCTAGCAGTACGGTTAAAGGTGAGAACCTAATAGACACCGCGCTGACTCTTGAAGCCATGCATCCAGACATTATGGTTGTACGTCATGCCCTCTCAGGAGCATCTGAAATGATTTCTCAGTACGTTAAATGCCCTATCATTAATGCTGGTGATGGTTATCATGAACATCCTACTCAGGCCTTACTAGATTTGCATACCATCAGAGAGGCAAAAGGAAGCTTGAGGGGCTTAAATATAATGATTGTTGGAGATCTATGAAAACAATGGGTATGAACGTGAAACTTATCGGTCCCCCCACTATGATTCCTCTGGAAATAGAGAAGATGGGAGTAAGTGTAGGCTATGACTTAGAAGGAGCAATACATGATGCAGATGTTATCATGATGCTCCGCTTACAAAAAGAAAGACAAAGCAGGTATCTCTTGTCCAGTATTCGCGAATACTCTAATTTATATTGCCTTACGTCTAAATTCCTAGAAAAAGCAAAAGATGATGTGCTTATTTTCCACCCGGGTCCGGTCAACCGAGGAATTGAAATTTCTCTAGATGTTATGGAAAGCGAACGATCACTTATATTAACTCAGGTTACCAACGGAGTTGCTGTTCGTATGGCACTGATGTATCTCCTTCTAGGAGGCAAAAATGACAATAGTAATTAAAAATGGAAGGGTTATTGATCCAGCCAATGGTTTAGATGAACCAAAGGATCTCTTGATCCAGAAAGGAAGAATTAAAGCTCTAGAGTCACCGGGGAACATAAGTTTTGATACTGGAGAAAAACCATCAATTATTGATGCCAAAGGCTGTGTTGTCAGCCCAGGATTGATAGATATGCATGTACATTTTAGAGAACCTGGATTCGAGTATAAAGAAACCATTACATCTGGGTGCCAATCAGCGGCAGCTGGTGGGTTTACTTCTGTGGCAGTCATGCCAAACACTAACCCCGTAAACGATACACGAGCAGTCACAGAACACATTCTATCCCTAGCAAGGGCTGAGGGTATTATTAATGTGTATCCCATTGCTGCTATTACGCAAAAACTTGAGGGAGAACGTTTGTCTGAAATGGCTGATCTAAAGGATGCTGGAGCGATAGCGTTTTCAGATGATGGGCGCCCCGTTATGAACAACGAACTAATGCGCAGAGCATTTGAGTACAGCAAAATGTTTAAACTTCCACTGATTCAGCGAACGAGGGAATGGTGTCAACAGAACTCGGGTTAAAAGGCATGCCTGCAGAGGCCGAAGACATAATGGTATACCGTGATATAGCACTACTTGAAAAAACTGGCGGGCGGCTTCATGTCGCACACATAAGCAGTAAAAATTCTGTTGACCTTGTACGGCAGGCAAAATCCAGAGGATTATCTGTGACCTGTGAAGTAGCACCCCATCATTTTACTTTGACAGACGAAGCTGTGCGTGGATATAACACAAACACAAAAATGAGTCCTCCCCTTCGCGCAATTGATGATGTTGAAGCTATTAAAGAGGGTTTAAGAGATGGGACAATTGATATTATTGCTACTGACCACGCACCCCATGATATTGCAGACAAACAGGTCGAATATCAGAATGCGTGCTTTGGAATCGTTGGATTGGAAACTGCCCTCCCCCTTTCCTTAAAATTAGTAGATGAAAAAATCTTATCTATGGGTGATGTCATCAAGAAGCTCACCTCTGCTCCCGCGGATATATTCAATCTAAAAGCTGGAAGCCTTTCGTTGGGCAACGAAGCAGATATTCTAATTTTCAATCCAAGTCTTGAATACTCGATCGACATTTCAAAATTTCATTCCAAAAGTAAGAATAGTCCTTTTGATGGATGGAAAGTAAAGGGAAAGGTCATCCACACATTAGTTAAAGGAAAAACTGCGTACTCAGTAAATGAAAATTAATACTCCTTTTAGAAATTCATAAAAAAATAGTATGAAAGCTATTTTGGCCTTAGCGGATGGAAGAATATTTGAAGGAACGTCCTTCGGTGCCCAAGGTGAGGCTGATGGTGAAGTAGTATTTAACACCAGCATGACTGGATATCAGGAGGTTCTAACCGACCCTTCATATTATGGACAAATGGTGGTCATGACCTACCCTCTCATTGGCAATTATGGGGTTAATTCGGAAGATTTTGAATCAGACCGGCCTCATCTTTCTGCTTTCATTATAAAAGAATTAAGCACCCTCCCAAGTAACTGGCGATCTCAAGGATCATTACATGATTTTCTTGCCAAGTATGGCATTATAGGAATCCAAGGGATTGACACAAGAGCATTGACGCGCCACATTAGAAACACCGGGGCCCAACAGGCTGTCCTTTCAACTAAACCAACAAATCGACAGAAGTTAGTTGCTCAAGCAAATCGATTACCTTCCTTAGAAGGCCGTGACTTAGTAAAAGAAGTGACCTGCAAAGAACCATACGAATGGTGCGAGGGTGAGTGGGAATTGAACAATGGGGAAACTCTATTTTATTGTTGCCTATGATTTTGGGATTAAAAGAAATATTTTGCGAAAACTTGTTCAGGCAGGATGCAGGATAAAAGTCGTGCCTGCTTCAATGCCGGCCAAAGATGTTCTTGCTATGAACCCAAGCGGTATATTTTTATCAAACGGACCGGGCGATCCGGCAGCAGTGAAATACGCTTTAAAAAATGTAAAATATTTAGTTGGGAAAATCCCAATATTTGGAATATGTCTTGGACACCAAATTCTTAGCCTTGCATTAGGAGCAGGCACCTATAAATTAAAATTTGGTCACCATGGAGGCAATCAACCTGTTATTAATTTAAAAACCAGCAGAGTTGAGATAACCGCTCAAAATCATGGGTTCGCTGTTGATGCGACATCCCTGAGTAGTGATTGTGATATCACTTCCATTAATTTAAATGACAATACGATTGAGGGAATCCAGCATAAGTCTCTTCCAATTTTATCAATACAATATCATCCAGAAGCTTCACCAGGACCACACGATTCGTCACACTTATTTAAAGAGTTCACTGAATTGATAGATATAAATAAATGATAAAAGATAGCATCGAGTATTTAATTAAAATCGCAACAAATCCCCCGTACTCAAATAATCTATTGGCAGCTCGTCAGGAATATCAAAAGTATGCTGGTGAAATTTTTGATGATGACAAATCCTATGAGAACCAAATGGCCTTATTTCTTGAATGGTATATTTTTGACCGTATTGAACCGGCCCATGACCAAACAGTACTTGAATTAATAATTAATAACGGTAAAGGAGCACCTCTCGATCTACTAAAAATCATAAATGTGTTTATCTCTCACATCCACGGCCTTTTCATAATCAAAAAAATAAAAGACCATCGTGTCAAAGCAATCAATTTATTTAATAATGAACAATATAATGTTGTTGAGCCTTCAGGAAAGCTCTATTTCAGTAAAAATAGTATATTCGAGGGGAGACTTCTTGCTTATGAAAATTCCTATTACTTTACAGGAAACTTTTGTTTTCACCCAGAGGGTTCAAAAAAATTCATTAAAAGTGAAATAAAAAAAATTTCCTCGTTAAAGAATGAGAATAAAAAACTAAATAAAACTATTTCCTCCATAGAAAAACTACAAGAAAAAATTCAAAGATTAAATTCTGAGAAAAAAATATTCAAAATTAAAAATGATCTATCCGAGCTAGAATCCATTAAGGAAAAACATGAAGAAAACTACTCCTTGCTAAAACAAAATATTAATACATTTACTCATGAAAAAATAATTCGTGAAAGCCAATCAATCCAAGCACGATTAATGTTAAAGCTTTCTTCTATGCGATTGCTTTTAGAGCGTTCTCGAAACATTGAACTTAAAAATATTTATAAAAATTAATGCCTAAAAGATCGGACATAAAAAGAATTTTACTCATTGGAGCTGGGCCAATTGTCATCGGTCAAGCTTGTGAATTTGATTACTCTGGAACACAGGCATGCAAAGCTTTGAAGGAGGAAGGATATGAAGTGGTCCTGGTAAATAGTAATCCAGCAACCATAATGACCGACCCTGGGTTTGCAGACAAAACTTACGTCGAACCAGTAACTCCTGAAATTGTTGAAATGATCATTAAGAAAGACCGTCCTGATGCCCTTTTGCCCACAATGGGAGGTCAAACTGGTCTAAATACGGCTCTAGCGGTTGCTGACAAAGGCGTGCTTGATTTATACAACGTTAAATTAATTGGAGCTGATATCAGGTCAATTCGAAAAGCTGAAAATCGTCAACTTTTTAAAGAAGCAATGGTAAGCATAGGGCTTAAAGTCCCTCCTAGTGGACATGCTCAAACCCTTGACGAGGCGTTGCAAATAGTTAAAGAAACGGGTTTTCCCGCCATCATCCGTCCATCATTTACCCTTGGAGGTAGTGGTGGGAGTATAGCTTATGACCATAAAGAATTTGAATCCCTTGTAAAATCCGCGCTCAATATAAGCCCCACCAATGAAGTTCTTATAGAAAAATCTCTCATTGGTTGGAAAGAATATGAACTAGAAGTGATGCGCGACCACCAGGATAACGTTGTCATAGTCTGCTCAATTGAAAACCTTGATCCGATGGGAATACATACTGGAGATAGCATTACTGTAGCTCCTGTTCAAACATTATCAGACAGGGAATATCAATTAATGCGTAATGCTGCAATCGATATCATTCGTGAAATAGGTGTCGAAACAGGTGGTTCTAATATTCAATTTGCTGTAGATCCAAAAAATGGAGATATGATAGTAATTGAGATGAACCCTCGAGTATCTCGAAGCTCAGCGTTGGCCTCAAAAGCGACTGGATTTCCAATAGCCAAAATCGCCGCCAAACTTGCCGTTGGATATACGTTAAATGAGATTAAAAATGATATCACGCGTGTTACACCGGTATCATTTGAACCTACAATAGATTATTGCGTTGTAAAAATTCCACGATTTAATTTCGAAAAATTCTTCACAACCGACCCTGTTCTTTCTACACAAATGAAATCGGTTGGCGAAGTAATGGCTATAGGCCGTACCTTTAAAGAATCACTCAATAAAGCTCTTCGATCTTTGGAAATTGATGTATTTGGTTTAAGCAAAAACATAAAGAATATTCCTAGTGCTTCAACTTCGAACCGAGAAACCATTAAAAATAAGCTAGAAAATATATTAAACAAACCACTTTGGGATCGACTCTGGTATACAGCAGAGGCACTTAGAAACGGATTTTCCGTTGAGGAGATATATCAAATTACTTTTATTGACCCGTGGTTTCTTCAGAACATCCAGGATCTTCTAACTATTGAAAAAGAACTAGTTTCCGCAAGAAATCTTGATGGAATGACTGACGAACTACTTGAAAAAGCTAAAAAGAACGGTTATTCAGATATTTATATCGCGAATATTCTCAATTGCAGTTCAACCGATATCCATGCTAAGCGAAGTTCATCTAACATTAAACCCGTTTATAAAAGAGTTGATACCTGTGGAGCTGAATTTGAGGCGTATACACCCTATCTATATTCAACATACGAAGAGGAATGCGAGGCTGACCCTACGAATAAAAAGAAAATTATGATACTTGGCGGTGGCCCCAATCGTATCGGGCAGGGGATTGAATTTGATTATTGCTGTGTTCATGCATCCTTTGCACTTAAAGAATCTGGTTACGAAACAATCATGG
>JYMV01041017.1_pt1 | contig 13762 bp, 8 predicted proteins | sample 338911 | NCBI WGS metagenome assembly JYMV01 (sample SAMN03354496, study PRJNA234377) | hydrothermal vent metagenome | biome: Deep sea; feature: Hydrothermal plumes at the Eastern Lau Spreading Center, Western Pacific Ocean; material: Seawater | place: Tonga | collected 2009 | depth 2000 m m
TATCTCCAACTACAATACCGGTATACGATCACAACCACGACGACCCCCCGAAAAGCCAATGAAGTCACCTTTGCAATTCAAAATAACTACATTTTAATATTTGGAATGTAAATTTTTATTTTAGGCTGTGAATATGAATTTGGATGTCTTGATCTAAACAAGTTTAAAGTAGACGAAAAAAAGTGTATAAAGTATAAATGTGTAATGTCTAATTCTGGAGATAGTTATGTAGCAACAAAGATCAAAGAAGTCAGAGGTAAGATTTAACGTTATATATTCATAATATTGTGGTATTTAGATCTTTTTGCAATAAAATATTCATAGTATTTTTGCATTGTGAGACATAATGACAACATTTTATTTTGCAAATTATTTTTGTTATTTCACAAATTATATCACATAGACAATTCACGAGCTCTAATGTCATTCTTTGAGAGTCACTTGTGCCGTAATTCAACCTGAAATACTGGGAAACAATGGGTTTGGGCTATGGTGTTTAACGTCACTTTCAACAGTATTTTTCAGTTTCATCGTGGCGCTCATTTTTATTGATTGAGGAAACCCACAGATCTGTAACAAGTCACTGACAAATTTTATCACATAATGTCTTATAGATAACACCTCATCATGAGAGGGATATAACACACAACTTTAGTGATGATAGGCACTGACTGTACATGTAAATTCAACCACCATACGATCACGACCACGGGTGCCTCTAAAAGAAACAATGAATTGAACATGATAATACGATGAATGACTGAAAAGTTGCATCATGAGATAACAATACGATGTATGAGCAATTTAACACAGTGAGTATGAAGAGTTTGAAGATACCAAAGGGATAATCAGAACTCGGAAATCGAAGAAGGACATACAACACAATGGCCAAAACAAAAAGGACAAAAGGACAAACAACGATGTGGAAAACATACACATAAAACTAAAGATGCAGTAACACGTACCTCACTAAAAACCTGGGATGAACTCAGATTTGTACATTTGTAGATTGTTTGACCCTGTATTTGTATTTGTATGTTTGTAGGTTGTTTGGATCATGATAAATGTTATTTCCCTGGTGCCAAGAAAGAAGAAGACTGTAGTACCTTTGTCTGTACACGAGATGGAACATTTAAACTTAGTGATCCACGTAAGAATGATAGCAAATATACAATGTCAACGTTTTCAACTGTCTGTATCTAATAATGGGTGGTCACTTCCTATATGGATGTATATATAGAGGTGCCTCTGGAATGGGTCGATTTTTATTAGCTATTAAATATATATGAATGGATCGTAACTTTTTGACTTCAACATATCAAGGCATTTGGTGATTAGTAAGCAATAGGGTTAGTGTTATGATGTCTAACGCCGTTTGCAACAATATTTCAGTTATATCGTGCCGCAAATCACTGAAATACTTTATCACATAAAGTTGTATCGAGGACATCTCGCCATGAGCAGGATTCGAACTCACAAATTTAGTGGTGAAAGACACTGACTGCAGAGGTAGTTGTAAATCCAACTATTGTACGATCACGACCAAGACTACCCCCTTTCAGCTATAATATTATCAGTAGGTTATATATCTACAACAGAATACATTTTATTTGTTGAAAAGAGAAATTCATCTGCCTAGTTAATTTATTATTTAACATGATAATGTACAAAATTAATATATGAATGGGTCACCAATAACTGAATGATGTTAATGAAGATAGCTTTCGTACTTCGAATATATGAATGGGTACTTGTTCATGTTACGGTGTTTTTTTTTAAAACTCTAGTGTTACCATAGTACCCAATGTTATCATAAGTTACTCTCAGCGCATCTTATAAAGACTGTAGTACAATGTATAATGATTGGCAACAAATAGATTTACGGTAAAATCCCAAACAAAAATGATTTTCCACAACATGCGTGACATTATAGTACTATGGAAGCGTAGGGGAAAATGTCAGATTACAATTTCTTGCTATACATTATATTGTCTTTTTAGTTCTATAAAAGCGAAGCTTTATATATATATTAATAAACTACGAAAATCACAACTTTTGTTTCAAATGAAGTAAACAAGTTCTATATCTTGTGAAATAGCTAGCAAGTTATATTTTGATGAAATGTTGAATCTGCATTGAACTAGACCAAAGATTATAGTTTGATTTTCATATCGTTAGCTCACTGAACCACACCAGTATGCAAACTGACATTCGGATACATTATCCTGACTGTGGCTAAGTGTTTGTTTCTAATTAACAGAGTAGTAGCACGTATTTTTGTCTCTGGTGACTCTACAGAGGATCGTACCTATGTTGTACCGCACTCGATGACAGGCTTTTTTTAATCTTTACATAATGTTTTGTTATTAAATGGTATTTTATTGTTGTCTATAGCCTGAATTAAAGTTATAATACTATTAGATTACAAACTGATATTTCTATCTTATATGCATGGTACACATCTTAAAGATTTCACACTAGAGCAGCATGAATGTGATACCACTAACACGTGAGTCGCGATTGAAATACTAATGAAGGCTTGATTTACTTGTAGAATGTGAATTTGCTGGAAAATGTCGGGCTTTAGACTCTACTTGGGGAAATGAAGAAAAATGTAAGAGATTCAAATGCGAACTTAGCAAGAAAACTGGATTACCTGTTGTTAAGTCATGGGTTTGGGGTAAGTATGTTGTATTTCATTGAAATACTTTATCTGTCTTTTTATAATTTTTTTCCATAATTATAGTGTCTGTCCTTTAATGGCGGCTTATGATTACCCCTTTCGTATCTTAAAACTTTTTTCCAGATAAATTGTGTGAATTGTTCTAGATTATTTAATGAAAGTCCAGAGAAGTATTATCTGTTAAAACATAATTCTATTTTCATTTTTTACATTCAAAGTATTTCTTAACTGGCATGTATTAGGTTAGGTCGACATTTAACATCAGTGATAATTATGTTTTGTATTATGCCATATCAAATTCTATTTAACGAAAAGAAATCGTGCACATCCGTGTGCTTGCAATTGTAACTTGTATTCATATAATAAACTAATTTAAAAAAAACGGAAATATAACATTGTTGTACTAGTGTTAGGATTAATGTTATGGTGTTTAACGCCACTTTCAACAATATTTCAATTGTATCGTGTTCAGTTGTATTGGTGGAGGAAAACAGAGTACCCAGAGAACACCACCCACATAAACTTGTATAGAGTACACCTCGCAATGAGCGGCATTCGAACTCACAACGTTGATGACGATAGACACCGATTGCATACATGGTTGGAAATCCAAAATCCAGCTACCATACGATTACGACCACGATGGCTCCTTGTTGTCTTAGTTAAAAGTTGCTTTAAATGTACTTATTTGTTCACCAAAGTCTATACATATATAAACATCAACACTACATTCGTATATATATTTATACTATAAGTCAAATTACTTATTTGCCTGAACCTCATCTGTGGCGTAATGGTTAGCGTGTTCTCCTCGTGTGCGGTAAATCGTGGGTTCGAGCCCCGGTCGGGTCAAACCAAAGACTATAACATTGGTATTTGTTGCTTCTCCGCTAAGCACGCAGCATTAAAGAGAAAGAGCAAAGACTTGTTGGCTCAGAATCAGAATAATGTGTCTGAATGGAGCGACATATCTACCCACGGACAGTCGTTTCAGTGAGCTAGCACTATACAAATATAATTCAGCGTGTTGTTCTAGTACAAAGCGAACCTCATTATCATCATCTCATTGACAATTAACTTGTTCTCGCCATGATATAGCTGAACAATTTCTGAATTGGCGTTAAACAACACTCACTCACTCATTCACTCACTCACTCACTTATTTGTCTGCACTATTCTCAATTTTGTGATAACAGTTGTTTGAACTATTTTTACGCTGTGCTACGTACACTGCAGATAATATTTACCTAAGGTCCTACAAGCAATACAGTGGAAGACAATGTCATGTCGTGTAGAGCACAGTGTCATATTGTGTAGAACGTAATGTCATATTGTATGTTCCATTGCATTGTTTTTGTCACCTTTTATACTCTCTGTGGTTGTATCATTAATGAAAAATAAATTATGTTCTGTTGTTTTTATGCAGGCTGCAGAGGGAAGAATAAGTGCTACAAATATGGTTCCATAAAGAGACTGAAGAAATGTGTTACACACGTATGTGAAAAAACAGATTGTGGACCAAGATTTGTTCCTCACAAAATAGGTACTATGGTACACATGTTAAAGATAAATAATAATCAAATATAATTCAATTCAAATAAAAGGGAACTGCGGAGCGAACTTCGCATTTATCACAAAATTGATGAAATTTCAAAGAATTGGAAACAAAGTTGAACTGCGAAACGAATATCGAATTTATCAGAAAGTTGATATGATGCTAACATGACAAATTAAAAAGATAAACAAATAGAAAAATGTCAATCCCAATGTTCCGATCGCGTATTAAAAAATTGTTGACATCTATTTTGGGAGATCGTAAAGACACTTGGAGAAACTATTACATACCAATGTCTCGTTGTAGAAATAATTTGTTGATGATATATTTGATATCAGAATGGATATAAAATACTCATATTTAGACTTAAGTTTATTATTTATTATCTTAAATTTAAAGTGCTTTATTCCATAGGTTCTACATTGCCTTTTTCTGTTGGTCATTGTATTGTCTGTGCTTCTGTTATTTACGAATTCTGATTACCCCTTTGGTATCTTCAACCTCTTCTACATTACCTTCAGTTGTTACAGTTGATGCAAACTGCTGCTTTTATGAATACAGGTTGTCCAACAGGTCCTAAATGCAGAAAATGTAAAGCATTAGACCAATCGTGGGTAAACAGAAAAGCATGTCTAAGAGAGACCTGTACATACGAGGAAGGAAACATGTACCCAGAAATCATCCAGTCTCCATACGGTAGGTTAAATTAATGTTATCTTATAGCATTTACGTGAATCTCATGCATTATTTAAATGTGATCACTTGTTTTTTTACGCTACCGCACGTATGCATAATTAAATGCTTTTCCTTTGCAAATCAAATGGACAAAATAGAATAGATACAAGGTAAACACACATATGAAGTCTTCTTCAAATTACAATTTGTTACGTTGAAGAAGGACATAACAGAGATAAATAACTATATGCACTTCTGTAATGAGACAATATTGTCTCCAGTCTCGTATGTTATTTAAACAGTTAACGTGAGGTATATATGTATATTATTTTATGAGGCATTAAGATGTTTCAGCAGTTAATATGAGATACTATGATGATTTAGCAATTAATATGAGGTATCTCCATAATATTTTATGAGGTATTATTATGCTATATCAGTTAATGAGGTACTGCGATGTTTTAGCAATTAATATGAGGTATCTTGATATCCTTTTAGGATGCTTTGATCACAAGGGAAACTGTCGACCATTTGGATCCATTATAACAGATGATGCAAACTCGTGTATTAAATATGAATGTACTGGATTTGGTTACTTCTCACCAATAGCCACGGGTTAGTATTTAAATTACACACAAGATGGAGGTTGGCATAGTCACAATGGTTTAGATTATTAATATTTATTGGAACTTTCAGCCATTGCTCAGCTGCATCATGAATACTAGATTCAATGGTAGCAATGAGTGGAATGCAAGTTACAAAGAACTGACATGAGACACCCTGAACATCAATACTTGTGTGTAGTTATTGGGTGTGCAAACCTTTCTATAGTAGTATGAAATATAATGAAGACAGTAAAATCCAGGTGTAATTAATATGAGGTTATAAAAGATTTAAATTTTGTTTTTATGTTGATGTATTTTCATTTTCTTTATTGAATGTCAATAACAAAGACTATACACATATCATTGATTTCTTGTTGCTGGTTGCATGAGGTAAAAACTATGTAAAAGTCATAATATATATTTTAGTACATATAATATAAAGAAGTAGAAAATCATACTAACAATTCTAATTACACAAACTATATAACCTATAAAACTGGTTTAACCTCACCACGTTTGAAGCGCCTGTACCAAGATGAGAGAATGAGCGGACATGTATTCGTGTATTAGTGGTATATGTATCGATTTTACCTTTTTCCACGACTTTGCTATTAGATTTTGGAAATGTTTTGACAGGTATATTTGTTTTTACCTGATGAATGTTATTCTGGAAACCCGTTGGTCGTGCCCACTCAATTTTATATTTACATTTTATTAAATTAAATCTGAGAGTATTCTCATTGTGAGATTGATTTCACTTTTGGGGGGATTAGAATTGATAAAAATCATCTTCCTCGACTAAACAATTTTATATTAATACTTCACATATTCTACATGTATATTATCATAAAGAAAACTTTCCTACTGAATGGGAGACATCGGCTTGTGTAGTGATGTGTTCATTCTATCGCTGTATTAATTATTTATTGTTTGTAGGCTGTTCATGGGGTGGTAAATGTAGAAAACCAGGAACCGTTTGGGAAGACAAAGATACTTGTACAAAATATCGCTGTAAACAAGAAAATGTTGGTACCAACAAGGTTATAATGCATGTTATTGAAATACCAGGTGAGCATAGCACGAATTGTGATAACCTAAGTAAATTAAAAATATACATTTGATGAAGAGAAGATTATTGTATAATTACATGTATAGAACTATCATACAAAAACAAATAATCTCATAAATGACCTGAAGAATTCGGCTCATATTACCATGTAGCTTCGATGAAACCTAGCATAATTTCCCACCATATTAAACGTTTAATATTCTAAAACCAAAGAATACAACAAACTGTGAAACCTTAATATTCTGACTATATCATGTATATTCTGACTATGTCATGTATATTCTGACTATGTCATGTATATTCTGACTATGTCATGTATATTCTGACTATATCATGTATATTCTGACTATGTCATGTATATTCTGACTATATCATGTATATTCTGACTATGTCATGTATATTCTGACTATGTCATGTATATTCTGACTGTCATGTATATTCTCACTATGTCATGTATATTTTGACTATGTCATGTATATTCTGACTATGTCATATATATTCTGACTATATCATAAATAGTCTGACCATATCATAAATAGTCTGACTATATCATTGATAGACTGACCATATCATAAATAGTCTGCCTATATCATAAATAGTGTGACGATATCATAAATAGTCTGAATATATCATAAATAGTCAGACTATATCATAAATAATCTGAATATATCATATTGTCAAAAATAGTCTGACTATATCATAAATAGTCTGAATATATCATAAATAATCTGAATATATCATAAATATGCAGGCAATGATGCAAGTAAATAGAGACATTGGCACATAAAGATACATTGATTTGCATAATAATGTACATTAACAACGTATGTATATAATGTATATAACGTATGTATGTATATAACAGTCCAGTCCACTTGTATCATAAAATTAGTTACATTGAATAGATTATTTATCCCCATCAACTTCCTTACCGATATATAAAGATTACTTATGTTGAAGCTTGGTTATAATGAAAAAAGGTCATGTCCCTTTAAATAAGCGTTAACGAAAACCGAGGGGCAAATCCAGAAAAACTTGCAACATTGGGATCACAAGACACAAGACGAAGACAAACAAAGCAAAATCACAACACAATAGGTGTTGAATACCACTGTGCGCAAACAAACACAAATAGCGTAAATAAGACATGAACCCCCCTACAAACAACTGAAGTGAACTATGCTGTGCATGGTTAGACACACATTCGGAGGTTGCATTTAGTCTCTTATTTACCCTCTATTACAGTATATATAACAATATCAATGCAATCGATAATACAATATTGTGATTTCTATGTTATATTTAATGGGATATTATGTTGACAGGATGCAGAGATATAAAAGGAAACTGTATGAAAGATGGAGAAAAACAGAGAATTGAATGTACTGACTATCTGTGTGATACCAGTGCTGGTGGACTGGTAATAACAAGCGAAGGTTAGTAGATCATTGTAAATAATAGCAACATATATTCTAAAAGAAGTATGAATGTAGATATTATATGTTGTCATTTGAGCCATATGGACTTATTATATCTGATGGGGGTTAGTAGATCATTGTAAATAATAACAAAAAATGTCCGAATGTAGGGAATGCATGTTGTGAGAAAGGTAGACTGGTTAAAATGGGCGAATGGTTTGACTAATACCAAAACGTTGAATGCATTCATTTCATTAACACGAGAAATATATGGCTATGCCAATAGTGAAAGAAGGATAGGAAGAGAGGTCATTACAAGAATATATATAGCATTAGTAAATATCAATAACAAAATATATAATACAATATAGTGGATGAAGCAATATAATCGATATTAACCAATGGTCGAACCAACATTCTTTATCTCACATTTTGGCTTGACGATCTTAGTTCCAATTCAAGTCCCGACCCACTATTGTCTTTTATGATGGCATGTGTGAGTAAATGAGAAATAAAATACATTTGACGAATATAGGTATTTTAACGACTAATTTCAGATTTGATGTTAGATAAACCATGCAATAATTGCGTGAATATTCATTAAATGTAATAAATGGAATAATAGAATGGAGATATAAGATTTTAATTACTTGTTGGTTAATTACCAAGCTAAATCAAGCTACTTTGGTGAATTGTTCTCTCTCAATTATAGGATGTATGAACTGCGGAGAATGTAAGCCTCTTGGTTCATCATGGCTAGACCCCAAATCTTGTATTACCTACCAGTGTGAATACGATTCTCTTCTCAAAGATCTGTTTATTGTAGAAAAACAACTTGGTAAGATTAATATGAATACAAATGCATCTGACAAATTCATTTTGGTAATATATATATATACAACTTGGTAATATATATATATATATATGCAACTTTGTAATACATATATACAACTTCGTAATACATATATACAACTTCGTAATACATATTTTCAACGTGGTAATACATATATACAACGTGGTAATACATATATTCAGCTTGACAATAAATATGAACGAATTGGTAAGACATAAATACAAAATGGTAGTACACATATCTAACTTGGTAAAACATATAGTAAAACTAGTAGGACATACAATGATACATACAGCTTGTAAATATATAAACAAATGGCAGACATTTGTGCAAATTGGTAATGCATATGTACACTTAGTAATACATATATGCAACTTGACAATGCCTATATACAAATGGGAAAGCCTATTATGCCACTTGGTAATGCATATATACAACTTGGTAATACATATATATAATTTGGCAATACATATACACAATTTGGCAATACATATATAGAACTTGATAATACTTGGTATCCAGATGATAGTCAAATAAATATAACTTGGTATGACATGTATACAAAGTAGTAAGACATTTTTACAAAGGATAGCACACATATATATATAATTGGCAATACATATATGCAAATGGGAAGGTAATTTTCTATCGTAGCATTATTCAGATCAGCGGTGTATTGTATCCTTCAATTTTAGGTTTTCAATTGCTCACTACATTAATATTTACTGATATTCAGGTTGTCAAGGCGATGGTGGAAAATGTTTTAATAAAGGCGAAAAGAAGAAAGACGACTGTAACAAATTTGTGTGTAATGCGAAAGGAAACTTCCAAGTCACAAAAGCAGGTATGTACAGATTTCTTTGTTTGCATAGAGTGTATAAACATGAAAACAGGTTTGTTTAAATTCCTGTTGCCACGTATGTAACTTTGCATTCACTAAGGTAAATCTGCGTGGATATTTGCATCACATGTGTATATTCATGAAAGTAGATCTTTCTGGATTCTAGTGTCGTTTATGTAAAGTCACTATTTTAAAGTTGGCCTATCTAGATTCATGTGTCCCATGGGTGTATTCACTAAAGTAGTTCTTTCTTAGATATATGTATTTTTGCTATTTTTCTAGTCACCTAAATATATTTGTCGCATGTACATATTGACTAAAACAACACTGTATGGATGTCCGTGTCTCATGCATAGAGTCACTTAATCAGGTCATTGTCGATTCTCGTGTTTTGGTTACAGTCACTAAGAAGAGTTTGAAGATACCAAAGGGGTAATCAGAATCCGTATATCGAAGAAGAACAGACAACACAATGTCCGAGAGAAAAAGTACAAATGAACAAACAACGATCTACAAAACACACATAAAGCTAAACATCGAATAACACGAACCCCACTAAAGTTAGGGGTGAATTCAGGTGCTCCGGAATGGTAAGCAGTTCCTGCTCCACACACTCATATTCCTGTGTCTCGTGCATATAGTCACTAAATCAGGTCAATATATAAACCCGTGCCCCATGTGTGTAATCACAATAGAAAATTTGCACATATATTCCCGTGTATGTACCACATTTGAATATTGCCTAAAGTATGTGTATATATTCCTATGTCAGATTTCAATAGTCACAAAAAAATTGAAGATCAGAGGGTTACTCAAAAGCCGAATATCGAAGCAAGACAGACAATTCAGTGGCCAAAAGAAAAGGAAACAATGATCTACAAACCACTAAAAATAAAACTAAAGATTGAGCAACACGATCCCACTAAAACGGGGGTCTAATTGAGGAGATCCTGAAGAGTGATCAGTTCAGGTTCTACTAGTAGCAATCATAGTGTTACTATTAAGCGATACACATATTTATGTCATATGGAAATCATGTGGACACCAGTATGCGTAAATATAAATATATGCAAATAACATAAGTAAAACAGGAACCCCATACAACACAAGTGGAGGTTAGAACGAACCGTATATCGTTTTACGGGGAATTCGTAGTGGACAGCACAACAAGGAAGCAACATGAAGAGGTACAATTGGAAGACAAGAACAATGCGAATCCACAAAAGCCCATGGGTGAAATAAGATAGTAAGCATTTCCTACTCCACTAATATCTCGTCTCCCATGTGTGCATTCAATAAGTAGGTCAGATTTTATTCAAGTGTCCTATTTTGAATGTCATTATAGCAGGTACGTATAGATCCCTCTATCACAAAAGTAGGTATGTGTTAACTCCCTTGTTCAATGTGCATAATCACTTATATAGGTAAATGTAGGTATAGAAATCTGCATCCCATGTGTAGCACCACCAAGGTATGCTACTACAAGAAGTAAAACTGTATTGTGTATTTATTTCTAGGATGTGAATGGAATGGAAAATGTTACGACATTGATGAGTCATGGCAAGAAGGGTGTGTATGGTATAAGTGTAACTTAATCAAAAAAGGTTCAAACTATGTGGAGACCAAGATTACTGAAACTCATGGTAAGTTATTGTAAAGGCAATGTTTTAATTGTGTTCATTGTAAGTAGGAAATTGGTATAAAATTTATATATATATAGATACAATTGAAATAAATGGGAAATGTGTCATCTTCAGTTTTCTAATATATATATATATATATAATATATGACATTCTACCAATAAATCGTACAAATTTGTCAGATATGGATTTTAGTGGTACATATTATTTCCTTTGACAATTAAGACACAATGTTGTTAGATACGTAACATTTAGAATATATTGTTGCTGGAAAGAAACAAATATATTCAAGTATGATGCAAAAATGATTCTTTGCAATGTAGTAATACAGTCAAACCTTAGGAATAAGACAAAGTGGTCTTTTAAGATAGGTGACTGCTTATTAAAGGTGACCTCATGGACATGTTTGTCTGTTTTCGTTTTTATATTGAGAATGTCTTATGGTTCGATTCGGTATGACTTCAAAACTTGCAATTATATGCTAATAATCATGAATGAAAAAAAAATGGCGTTATTTTATAGGATGTATTGGTAAAAACGGTAAATGTTTTAAACCAAAGGAGGTATATAAAGATGGATGTCTTAAGTACGAATGTAAACCCGGAGGTCAATTCAAACAGACCAGTTTTGGTAAGTGAAGGATTACATTTCAAAGATTTACGTCAATTCGAACAGGCCAATTCTGATAAAAAAAAACATTTGCATTTTAGATATTTATAGCAATGTTCTGATAAATTACATGTAATAGAAAAATATTTCAAACTGAATCTGGTCAGGATAGTGACTGTTTAAAAAGACCAGCTTTAATAAGAAAAACATTACATTTTAACGTCAATGCAAACAGACCAATTTTAATAAGAAAAACATTTGCATTTAAAATAATTATCCCAAGTGTATGATAAATTACATGTTATAGAAGAACATTTCAAGCTAAATCTGGCCATGATAGACAATGCATTGACTTTATAAATTATCACAAAATGAAATCAATTAATCTCAACTGAATTATTCGCTTGTTACACTCCAAATAGTGAACATTGTTTGTCGACTTTAAGAAAAGGTTGTTGGTTATCTGGTGTTCCAGGTCAAACTAATCACTACTCTTTGAACGTACTGATATAGACGTCCGCATCATGATGATTAATTTTGCAATATTTAAATGTTATAAGCTGATCCTACAACAGTGAATATCAGCAATTCAACCACTCAACTACATTTCACCTCTAATTATTGAACGCAAAGATGTAGCACGACATACGCAGTTGGTCATCCTGATCCTCGCTTAAGACAGACACAAACATGTGGAGGGGTTTTTAATCTGTTATTGAGTTTAAACCGACAAGATCCACGTGATATTCCAATATCCTGCACCACTAGAGTATCCCATCACGATATATACCAGTGTTACATGTATGAAGGTCATTTACATTCAACTTAAAGTCTTTTTAAATTCACAGAAACATACATTGATTGTTATCTTTTCTTTTATTATAGGATGTATTGGTTTTGATGGCAGCTGTATTAAACCAGGACAAACTATTGATAATGATTGTAATAAATACCAGTGTGATCGCTTCTCGCTCTGCCTTCAACCTGTTGATATGTGTAATTATTAATACTGTTTACTCGTATATTGTATTATATTATTGTTTGATTCACGCTGCCTTCAACCTGTCCATATGGGTAGCTGTCTCGTATATTGTATTATTTCTGGTTTTCAAATTGGTGAAAATTTATATAGCGGATGAACATTCATATTGACAAATGATATAGTAATTACGTAATATAGAGAACAACTTCTAAAACAGTCAAACCTGTATTAAGAATTCAGCTTTGGGACAAAGAAAACATTACCCAGGTGACCTCTTGAAAGAGGATAAATTTATATGTCAATTTCTATGACAGGACAAGAAAAGGTAACCTTTGAATACAAGTGACTGCATAAACAGATTTACCTACACTAACTTCTTGATATTTACTTTTTTTGCGATGTGATGATGCACTTTTCTTTACTATTTTACGTCCCATTTCTGATTGGATGTGTTGATTCTCGAATACCGGATATGTAGAAATACCAATTTTTTTTTGTAAGACCATCTACAACATGCGGATTATTATTTTTAATATTTGTCATTAACTAATGAAGATAAAATCAGACATATTGCCGAAGATATCATTAAACAACTGCAAAGTAAATATGTCGACAAATGAAGATAAAATATGTTACATTCTTTAGTATTTACTGTTGATCATTTGTTTTTAAGCCTGCAATTATAATGGAGAATGTAAGGATATGAATTCCACGTGGTTTGACAAAGAAACATGTCTTGGTTACAAGTGTGTGTATGACCCACAAACCAATGATGTTGACATAATAGAAAGAATCTCTGGTAGGTATAATTACAAGTGTGTGTATGACCCA
>JYMV01043248.1_pt1 | contig 13762 bp, 11 predicted proteins | sample 338911 | NCBI WGS metagenome assembly JYMV01 (sample SAMN03354496, study PRJNA234377) | hydrothermal vent metagenome | biome: Deep sea; feature: Hydrothermal plumes at the Eastern Lau Spreading Center, Western Pacific Ocean; material: Seawater | place: Tonga | collected 2009 | depth 2000 m m
TCCTCCTCAAAAAAACAGCGGATTTTATCTCCGGATTCCAGAAAATAACGGTCTGAATGTCTGGTTTGCTTATTTGTGGTAAAGATCGAAATCGATTCTGCAGGATCGAAAGCCTTTACAATTTCAGTTGCTTGATGACTCAAAGCTTCACATGCATCCTGTGAAACAAAGTCCTCCAAGAATAAAAAACCTTCCTGTTCAAACAATTCAATCTGCTTTTGTGTCAAAATCATAGTTTACTTGATCATCATGAAAAAAAAGAGTAGCCTTTTCCGGAAAGCAAGCTTTCACTGAAAATATTTTTTCTGTACCGGGGCAGACTTGATTAGGTCGAGTCTGTGTTTCATTTCTCAAATTAGAGTGGCATATGTTGTGGGAAGGATTCAAGCTAATGGGTGTAGGCATGGCAACTGTCATGCTGTTTTTGTTGGTGATGATTGCCTGCATTGAATGGGTCAGGCACCTAAATCGCGACTTCACTGCACTAGAACAACAAAAACAACAAGAGCGACGAAAATCCAGCAAAACCCTTACAAAATCGGAAGCATTGCCCACAGTTCCGGTTGAAGTTTTTGCGGCAGCAATAACAACTTTCGAGTCAGATAAAAATACTTCTTAACTGAAATTATTTCATTGCTTAAAACTAAAACCCAAAGGAAAAACATCATGGCCAAAAAACGAGTTGAGTTTATGGACACATCTTTCCGAGACGGCTTTCAATCCGTTTTCGGTGCAAGAGTCGCGACCAAAGATTTTATGGCGCCTCTGGAAGCTGCTGTTGAGGCGGGAACAACCTACTTTGAAGCAGGCGGTGGAGCACGTTTCCAAAGTCTGTTCTTTTATTGTAACGAATCGGCCTTTGACATGATGGATGCTTTCCGCAAAACGGTTGGGCCGGAGGCGAATTTGCAAACCCTTGCACGCGGAATCAACGTGGTGGCACTCAGTCAGCAGCCGCGGGACATGATCGATTTACACGCGAAAATGTTCAAGAAACACGGTATCACAACAATCCGGAACTTTGACGCATTGAACGATTTACGCAATTTAAAGTATTCCGGTGAGTGTATCACTAATCACGGTTTACATCATCAAATTGTGATTACCATGATGGATTTGCCTCCCGGTTGCGAAGGTGCGCATGACACTGAATATTATTTGAAAACCCTGCGCAATATTCTGGATTCGGATGTGCCTTTTGATTCGATTTGTTTTAAGGATGCCAGCGGCACGGCGAATCCCCGTAAAGTTCACGAGACTGTCAAAGGTGCGCGAAAAATGGTCCCGGAAGGGATGATTCTGCACCTGCACACGCACGATACCGCCGGAGCGTCGGTTAGCCAATACATGGGTGCGATTGAAGGCGGAATTGACAGGATTGATCTGGCGATGAGTCCGGTTAGCGGAGGAACGGGTCAACCAGATATACTCACCATGTGGCATGCCCTCAAGGGTACAGATTACACTCTGGACATTGATCCGGACAAAATAATTAAAGTGGAAGAAGTGTTTGCGGAAAGTTTTGAGGATTATTTTTTCCCTCCGGAATCGCGTATGGTATCACCGTTGATTCCGTTTTCTCCGATGCCCGGTGGGGCGTTGACTGCCAACACGATGATGATGCGTGATACCGGAACTTTGCATCTTTTTCCGCAAGTCATCAAGGAAATGTCTGAAGTTGTACGGCTCGGTGGTTTTGGGGCGTCGGTCACACCTGTTTCACAATTTTATTTTCAGCAAGCCTACCTCAACGTGACCCTGGGGAAATGGGAAAAAATAAATCCGGCCTACGGAAATATGGTACTTGGTTATTTTGGCCGGACACCAGTAGAACCGGATCCGGAAATTGTCAAGTTGGCTTCGGAACAACTCGACAAACCGATTTTCAAAGACGATCCTCTCGATATCCTTGACCCGGGAATTCCGAAAGCTGCCGAAGCACTCAAAAAAAATAACTTGCCGGAAACCGAGGAAAACCTTTTCATTGCCTCAAGCTGTGAAGCTAAAGGTATTGATTTTCTGCTGGGTAAAGGAAAAACTTCAATACGTAAAATTTCGGATGAAGCCGAAAAAGAAACTTCTACTCCGGCAAAAACAGCTGCATCCTCAGTACCATCAGGCCCAAGAGATTACACGATCACAGTAGATGGTCGTGCCTATCAGGTTCAGGTCAATGCTGGTGAAACACCGGCAGCAGTTTCTGTCCTTTCAAGAACTCCGGAATCTGCTCCGGCTGTTACGGAAATTTCCGGAATAGAAATCTCAGCACCAACTCCTGGAAACATTGTGCGGCTGGAAGTTGCGGTTGGTGACACCATCGCTAAAGAACAAACGCTGTTGGTGATGGAAGCCATGAAAATGGAATCGGAAGTAAAATCACCGCAAGACGGAGTTGTACAAACGATTCATGCACAAGCCGGAGACAAGGTACAAACTGGAGATGCATTAGTCACACTGAAAGGGTGAGACGATGCAATACAGGAAAAAGGCGGTTATGTTCAATTTACCCACCATCCAAATTTCACGAATTATAAGGGGGGTTCTGGCACGTGTTTTTGCAGTTCTGTTATTTTTGGGGTTGTCCGGAACTTTGTTTGCTCAGTCCAGTGACGATAAAATCAAAATCGTGATGCCAACTGACGCACGTGTAATCCGAGTCGATGCGAAAATTGATCAATGGGTTTATGCGGGTGATACGCTGGCGGTATTGAAGGATTCCAAAGGCGCGAAATTTAAGTTTCGAGCTGGGATTTCGGGACAACTTGTGTTTTGGCGGTTGCGAAATCTCAAACATTATGGAGCCGGAGAAACGGTGGGAATTCTGCGGATTGCTCCAGTGATTGTTGAGGAAATGGAGAGTAGTTCGTCGGTCGTTGCCCTGCCGGCTTTTAATGAAATGTTGCTCAACCTTTACAATTCTACCGGACTTGCCGCATTGTTTCGTGGACAGGGTTTGGATTGGACGGAAGGGTTTGGCCGCTTAATCATGATCGGTGTGGGACTCATCCTGCTTTATCTGGGTATTCGCCGCCAGTTTGAGCCATTGCTTTTGGTGCCGATTGGCTTTGGCGCTGTGCTTTCAAATATACCATTAGCAGGACTTTCGGAGCCTGGCGGACTCTTGTATTATATTTACGAATTCGGCATCACCACCGGAATTTTTCCTTTGATAATTTTTATGGGCGTTGGTGCAATGACCGATTTCGGACCGATGCTGGCCAACCCTAAAACTGCTTTGCTGGGAGGCGCGGCACAGTTTGGAATTTTCGGAACATTGCTAGGCGCACTGGCTTTGAACGGAATTCCAGGCATTGATTTTTCTCTCCGCGACGCTGCTTCCATTGGTATCATAGGTGGTGCAGACGGGCCTACTGCAATTTTTCTTGCCAGCCAGCTTTCTCCACGCTTACTCGGCTCCATCGCAATTGCGGCCTATTCCTATATGGCGCTGGTTCCTATCATTCAGCCTCCGATTATGCGTTTGCTTACTTCTCAAAAAGAGCGGGAAATTAAGATGACTCAGCTGCGTTATGTTTCAACTCGAGAGAAAATATTATTTCCGCTGGTCGCTCTAAGCCTCTGTGCATTGCTGCTTCCTTCAGCTGCACCGTTAATCGGCATGTTCATGTTTGGTAACCTGGCAAAAGAATGCGGCGTGATCAATCGTCTTTCGGACACAATTCAAAAATCATTGATTAATACTGTTACTATCTTTCTTGGACTTAGTATAGGCAGCAAATTGGCGGCAGGAGAATTTCTTAATCTTGAAACAGTTGGTATTCTAATTCTTGGCATGATCGCTTTTTCAGTAGGAACAGCAACCGGTGTGTTGATGGCCAAAATGATGAACAAACTGACAGCTGCACCAATCAATCCCTTGATCGGGGCTGCAGGAGTTTCTGCAGTACCAATGGCAGCCCGTGTGGTGAATCAGGTTGGACTTGAAGCCAACTCGCAAAACCATTTACTGATGCACGCCATGGGTCCAAATGTTTCCGGCGTGATCGGCTCCGCAGTCGCGGCAGGTGTTTTGCTGGCAATGCTGTAAAAAACCAAAAAACCGAACTCTCCTGCTAAACCAACTGAGTCAAGCACCTTGCCGTTCGACAAACTCCGGATAAGCGTGCAAGCCAAATTCACTAACATCCACTCCATTATATTCTTCCTCTTCTGATACACGAATTCCCACAGTATATTTCAATACAGCCCAAACTGCCAAACTACTCAAAAACGTAAATCCGCCAATCACAACAATACCTTTGAGTTGGGCAAAAAGTGTAACTTCGGGATTGAATATTCCAACTGCCAAAGTACCCCATATTCCATTTACCAAATGAACCGACAGGGCTCCAACCGGGTCGTCGATTTTGAATTTGTCAAACATTGGTATCGCAAAAACCACAAGAAGTCCGCCAATCGCGCCGATCAGGATTGCGAGATTCATGCTTGGATAATCCGGCCCTGCGGTGATGGCCACGAGTCCTGAAAGAGCTCCATTGAGAACCATAGTTAAATCCACTTTTTTGTATAAAAGTTGGGACAAAACCATAGCAGCCAAAGCTCCTGCACAGGCAGCAATATTGGTATTTGCGATTACCGCTGAAACCGCGTCAACATCGTCCTTAGAGCCTAAAGCCAATTGAGAACCGCCGTTGAAACCAAACCAGCCCAGCCACAACACAAAAGTTCCCAATGTAGCAAGGGGCAAATTAGAACCCGGAATCGGATGAATGGAACCGTCTTTTCCAAATTTTCCTTTGCGTGCACCCAATAACAAAACACCGGCAAGTGCTGCCCATCCTCCAACCGAATGAACAATCGTCGAACCGGCAAAATCACTGAATCCATCAAGCATTCCTCCTAAACTTGTTCCTCCCCAAGTCCAATGTCCTTGAATTGGATAAATGAGCGCTGTCAAAATCAAGGTGAAGCCCATGAACGGCCAAAATTTGATCCTCTCCGCAACTGTTCCGGAAACAATCGAAGCGGCTGTGGCAACAAAAACAACCTGAAAAAAGAAATCTGAAAGCAAACTGTGCCCATCTGCAGAAGTTCCGGACATCATGAATCCGCTACCTACAAAATTGTTTCCACTTCCATACATCAAGTTGTAACCAACATAATAATATGCCACACATGCCAGTGCATAGAGGGTGATATTTTTTGTCAGGATCGCGGTTGTATTTTTGCTGCGAACCAAGCCTGCTTCAAGCATCGCAAAACCAGCGGCCATCCACATGACAAGGCATCCGCTAATCAATAACCAAAAGCTGTCCAGTACATATTTCATTTCTACTGAAAATTCCATTTTATCTCCTTTGTCTATTGCTATATTACTGTTAATAATTAAAGTGCCTCATTTCCAGTTTGGCCTGTGCGAATACGAATGATCTGATCTACGTCATAAACAAATATTTTACCATCGCCTATTTTGCCGGTTTTTGCTTTTTGTTCTATAGTCTCAATCACCAAAGCAACTTTTTCATCTTGAACTACAATTTCAATTTTAGTTTTTGGAATGAAATCCACCTCATACTCTGCTCCTCTATATAATTCCGTATGTCCTTTTTGGTGTCCAAATCCTTTAACCTCAGAAACAGTCATTCCGACATTTCCGATCTCAGCCAACCCCTCCTTGACTTCATCCAGTTTAAAGGGCTTGATAATCGCTTCTATTTTTTTCATATCTTTCCTTGATCAGTAATTCACGAAATATTTAGTAAGACTCTAACCCTTCTTCATAGAATATACCAAGACATGTTTTTTATATTTATTTCTTATATCTGATTGTTTTTATATATTTATTTTAATTATTCATAATGCGCTACTTATGAGAATAATATTCTATGCGCTTAATTTATTGACATAAATGATTTGATTTGCTTAAATTTTCATCATTTTTTTTAAACGTCCAAACATAAGAACAAAATACATTAGTATAAATTTTCATCATTCAGGTTTAGATTAATATATAATTGGTAAGGCCTCTTTACTACTTGACAAATTTAATTTTACGTGTAATACTAATTTCTAATTTTCAGTCAATATGAAACAACAGGCTAATATAAATCCTTTGAACTGCTTGCCAGATGAATACTAAAGATAAAAAGGTGGCTTATGAAACCAATTACTTTATTCTGGAAACTGTCTCCATGTTTTAGATTGTTTCCAACAATTGCATAGCAAGTTGGCATGCACACAAATAATGACAAATTCCTCCAGTTGGAAAACTATCATGCATGAGCAAAATCCTGTATTTATTCCCGGGCCAACCAACATTCCTGATGTGATTCGCAAGGCCTGCGACATCGGCATAATGGACCACCGTTCAGCAAAGTTTCCGGAAATCCTGAATCCTGTGCTTGCAGGTTTGAAAAAAATTTTGCAAACGGAAACCGGCGAAGTAGTTGTTTTTTCATCTTCCGGAACTGGAGCTTGGGAAGCCGCAATCAGCAATACACTTTCCGCAGGCGACAAAGTTTTGGCAGCCGAACAAGGAATGTTTTCGCAAAAGTGGATTGAGATGTGCAAACGGCACGGACTCGAAATGCAAATATTTGCCGTTGAGTGGGGCGAATCCTGTCCGATTTCTGCTTATGCGGAAGCCCTCAAAGCCGACACAGAACACGAAATCAAAGCAGTTCTTGTTACACACAACGAAACAGCCACCGGGGTTTTGAGCGATGTTTCCGCAGTCCGCAAAGCTCTCGATGCGGTAGGGCATCCGGCCCTGCTTTTGGTGGACGGCGTGAGTTCCATCGCCTCAATGGATTTTCGCATGGATGAATGGGGCATCGACATTGCCGTTGCCGGCTCGCAAAAAGGTTTCATGTTGCCAGCCGGATTATCGATTTTAGGCATCAGCCAAAAAGCAATTGCCGCAATGGAAAAAGCAACTTTACCACGCTTTTATTTTGATTTGCGTGACATGCTGAAACACCTTGCTTCCGGAGGTTATCCCTATACTCCGATTGTAGGAATGTTGAACGGCTTGCGAAAATCAACGGAAATGTTGTTGGAGGAAGGACTTGAAAATGTTTTTGCCCGTCATCACCGTTTGGCGGAAGGAATGCGTCAAGCCGTGCTGGCTTGGGGTCTGAAAATGTGTGCCGTGCGCAAAGAAATTTATTCCGATACGGTAACGGCCATTGTGGTTCCGAAAGGTTATGACGGCACGTAATTGGTCAATCACGCCGCCAAAAAATACGGTGTCTCTTTTGGCGGAGGTTTGGGGAAAGTTGCCGGAAAAGTGTTTCGTATCGGACATTTAGGAAGTCTTACGGATGTGATGGCTTTGTCCGGAATTGCCACAACAGAAATGGCAATGGTCGATTTAGGTTTTCCGGTTGCCTTAGGTTCCGGAGTTGCTGCCGCTCAAGAATTTTATCACAATTCTGCAAAATAAAAGGAGATAAAAATGGACATTCCAACATTTGACGATGTCAAAATAGCGCAAAAACGAATCTCGCCGTACATCCACAAAACTCCGGTTTTGAGCAGTTCATTTATGAATGAATTAAGTGGGGCGGAATTGTTTTTCAAATGCGAAAATTTCCAGAAAGCTGGAGCCTTCAAAGTACGTGGGGCATCGAATGCGGTATTCGGTTTGAGTGAAGAAATGGCCGTGAAAGGCGTGGCCACTCATTCTTCCGGAAATCATGCTTTGTCGTTGGCTTATGCCGCAGCTCGACGTGGTATACCGGTAACTGTCGTCATGCCGCACACCGCTCCGGAAGCAAAAAAAGCGGCAGTGCGTGGATACGGCGGAACGATTGTCGAATGTGAACCCAGCACTTCATCGCGTGAAGAAACGTTTGCCAAAGTTGTGGCGGAATCCGGAGCAGATTTTGTGCATCCGTACAATGACCCGCGTGTGATTGCCGGACAAGCAACTTGTTCATTGGAATTGCTGGAACAAGCCGGAAATTTAGATGCAGTGATTGCTCCGATTGGCGGAGGCGGGATGGTTTCCGGAACTTGTTTGGCCTTGTCTAATGTTGCTCCGGAGACAAAAATTTATGCGGCAGAACCGAAAAATGCCGATGACGCTTACCGTTCTTTTAAGGCCGGACACATCATCGCCGATGATGCTCCCGAAACAGTGGCCGATGGTTTGAAAGTTCCGCTCAAAGATTTGACATGGCATTTTGTTTCCAACCATGTTGAAGATATTCTGCTGGCCACAGAAGAGGAAATTATTGAGGCCATGAAATTGATTTGGCAGCGTATGAAAATCGTCATGGAGCCGTCCAGCGCAGTGCCGTTAGCGACCATTCTTAAAAACAAAAACACATTTGCAGGAAAACGAGTCGGTGTGATTATTACCGGAGGCAATGTTGATTTGAGTAAATTGCCGTGGATGAATTCTTAAATTTTAAATTAGAGAAGTAAAATGAATACAGTTGATTATGAAAATTTAGAAGTTGGTTATGATGTTCCGGCTCTGCCTGGAATGGACGAGGCGGACATCCAAACTCCGTGTCTGGTGATTGATCTGGACGCACTCGAACGCAACATCAAAACTATGGCCGGATTTGCCAAAGATATGGGTGTGCGCCATCGGATTCATGGAAAAATGCACAAATCAGTGGACATTGCCAAATTGCAAAAAGAACTCGGTGGCTCTTGCGGAGTTTGCTGTCAAAAAGTTTCTGAAGCGGAAGTTTTTGCTCGCGGCGGAATCACGGATGTACTGGTTTCCAACCAAGTCCGTGATGCCGCAAAAATTGACCGTCTGGCACGCATTCCCAAGTTGGGGGCGCGCACGATTGTTTGTGTGGATGCTGTTGAAAATGTTGCAGATATTTCTGCCGCCGCAGTGAAACACGGGACGACTATCGAATGTTTGGTGGAAATTGATTGCGGCGCAGGACGTTGCGGAGTTGCGGCAGGACAGCCGGTTGTCGAGATTGCCAAGGCGATTGAAGCCGCGCCGAATTTGAAATTTTCCGGAATTCAGGCCTATCAAGGCGCAATGCAGCACATGAAAGATTACAACGACCGCAAAGCCAAAATAGAGATTGCCGTAGAAATGGTTTCGCAATCCGTAGAAATGCTGAAAGCCGAAGGCTTGGAATGCGATATTGTCGGCGGTGCCGGAACCGGAAGCTATTATTTTGAAGGCACTTCCGGAGTCTACAACGAATTGCAATGCGGTTCCTATGCCTTCATGGATGCCGATTACCAAACTATCAATGACGAAAACGGAAAACCGATTTCTGAGTTTGAAAACTCAATGTTCATTTTGACTTCGGTGATGAGCCACTCCAAAAGCGACAAAGCGATTTGCGATGCCGGATTAAAAGCGCAATCGGTGGACAGCGGATTGCCTTATATTTTTGGGCGCAAAGATGTGGAATACATCAAATGTTCAGACGAACACGGCGTGATTTCCGACCCAAACGGTGTGCTGAAAATCAATGAAAAATTAAAATTGGTTCCTGGACATTGCGACCCAACTGCCAATGTTCACGATTGGTATGTCGGTGTGCGAGGCGGAAAAGTCGAAGTTTTGTGGCCCGTTTCGGCGCGCGGTAAGGCTTATTAAAACTTAACAGAAAAATATCATGATCATTGTTCCCGAAAAAGTCATTCCAAATTTAATCGACCGCACAACTTCTTTCAAGGCAGTCGAGGCTGTTTTTGCCGCCATGTCGAATGGAGATGCTTACAATTTTCCGGTAATCCGCGAAAATATCGGTTACGCAGACGCACTTTACGGTTTCAAATCCGGATTTGATAAAGTGGGTTTGTCCTTGGGATTAAAGTCTGGTGGTTACTGGCCGGGCAACGAATCCAAAGGTCTCACCAATCACCAGTCCACCATTTTTCTTTTTGATGCCGACAGCGGAAAAGTAAAAGCAATGGTTGGCGGAAATTATTTGACTGCAATGCGCACAGCGGCCTCGTCGTCGGTTTCAATCAAACACCTCGCCCGCGAAGATGCCAAAATTTTGGGCATGATCGGTGCTGGGCATCAATCAGCTTTTCAGTTGCGGGCCGCAGTCGAGCAACGAAAATTTGAGCGAATCCTCGGCTGGAACCGCAACTCGGAAAAACTCTCTCGTCTTGAAGCTGTAGCCGTGGAACTTGGTTTACCGTTTGAAGAAGTAAGTCTTGATGAACTTGGTGCACAGGCGGATGTAATCATTTCAATCACTTCCAGTTTTGCGCCAATCCTAAAAGCAACTCAAGTGAAAGCCGGAACCCACATCGCCTGCATGGGAACCGACACCAAAGGCAAGCAGGAAATCGAAGCGGCGTTGGTCGCCAAAGCAACTGTTTTCACCGATGAAATTGCGCAAGCCATCACCATCGGAGAATGCCAACACGCTATTGCCGACGGAAGTATGACAGCAGAACGGATCACCGAAATCGGTGCTGTCATTTCTGGAAAACATTCCGGGAGAACGAGTGCAGACGAGATCACTCTTTTTGATGGCACTGGAGTTGGGCTTCAAGACTTGTCGGTGGCTTCAGATTTAGTGAAATTGGCCGTCAAATCCGGTGATGCTCTTGAAATTGAGATTTGAATCACTGCAGATTTGGGCTTTTGTAAGATTTTTTAATCACTTGATTGATCTTGGATGGTTCATTAATCCCCTTTCTATACAGCCTGTTTTCTTTGCCAGTGAGTTTATTACTGGAAGTGCTTAGGCTTAGCTCCTGTTTTCGTATATACAAACTAATAACACAAGTCCCTGGAACTCAACCCAAAACCACATCCTAAAGGACAACAGCAACTCTGAATTATTTTATTGATCCTTTTATTTTTTTCCACTATTCTTGAAAATTCGAAAATTTACAATTTATAAGGAGACTCATGAAAAATATCACAATTACTGGTAAAATGCATCCGGGATTTGACGAAATACTGACAGAAGAAGCTCAGGAATTTCTGCTCAAGCTACACCAAAGATTTAATAACACCCGCAAAGCTATGCTGGGACGGCGAACAGAAATTCATAACAAAATTCTTGCCGGCGAAAACCCAATTTTTTTACCTGAAACTGAATCTGTCCGTAAAGGAAATTGGAAAGTGGACCCCATTCCGGATGATCTGCAGGATCGTCGCTGCGAAATTACAGGTCCCGCTGAAGCAAAGATGATGATAAATGCTCTCAATTCCGGAGCAAAAATTTTCATGGTCGACTTGGAGGACTCGATCACGCCAAACTGGTTCAATCAAATTCAGGGACAGGCAAACCTCTCTGCTGCCTACGAACGTACTCTTGAATTTACCAGCACTGAAGGAAAGGAATATCGACTCAATCAAGGCGAATTGGCAACACTGATCGTACGTCCACGCGGTTGGCATTTGGATGAAAAACATATCCTGATTGACGGAGAAGTTGCTTCAGGCTCTCTGGTGGATGCCGGACTATATTTGTTCCACAACATCAAGCGCACATTAAATAAAGGTACAGGACCGTATTTATATTTGCCAAAATTGGAAAACCACCTTGAAGCAAGATTATGGGATGAGGTTTTTATTTTTGCGGAGCAGGAATTAGGTGTAATGCATGGCACCATCAAGGTTACTGTTTTGCTGGAAACAATTTTGGCCGCTTTTGAAATTGAGGAAATTCTTTATGAGTTGCGCGAACACATGGCTGGAATCAATGCCGGGCGCTGGGATTACATGTTCAGTGCAATCAAAAAGTTTCGACATGTACCAGAATTCCTCTGGCCGGACCGGGCTCAAGTCACAATGACTGCACCCATGATGAGGGCCTACACAGAGTTATTGGTGCAAACTTGTCATAAACGTGGTGCGCATGCAATTGGAGGAATGGCAGCCTTCATTCCCAGCCGCCGAGATGCAGAAGTAAACCGTGTTGCCCTGGCCAAAGTTAAAGAAGACAAGGAACGCGAAGCACAGGACGGATTTGACGGCTCATGGGTCGCACATCCGGATCTTGTACCGGTTTGTACAGATGTTTTTAGCCAGGCTTTTGAAGAGGGAAAAGTTAATCAGAAACACCGTCTGCGTGAAGATGTCCAGGTAACGCCTGAGATGATGCTGGACTTCAAAATTCCGGGAGGAAAAATAACTGAATCCGGTTTACGCAACAATATCAGCGTGGGCATTCAGTACATTGCAGCATGGTTAAAGGGTACTGGTGCAGTAGCGATTTTCAATTTGATGGAAGATGCGGCGACTGCTGAAATTGCCAGATCACAGGTTTGGCAATGGAGTCATCATCCCGAAGGAAAACTGGATGACGGACGCAATATCACACTCGAGATGGTTCAAACTATGATTCCGGAAGAACTAGCTAAAATACGGGAAGCATACGGTCAGGCTTTCGACGAAGAAAAAATGAATCAGGCAACAGATTTATTTACTTCACTTGTCTCAGAAAAAGAGTTTGAAGAATTTCTCACCATTCGGGCATACGACCAGTTGGTCTGACTTTTCTTGTTCACACTTCAGGGAAGCACCTCGTCATTTGTCTGCAGCCACTCTTCCAAAAACATCCGGATACCTGTTTTGGTTTTCGGGTGCACATATTCTTCAAACTAACTGAGTACCCGTGAGTCATGAATTCTCGTATGATACTTATATTATTGACTGTTATATGTAATCTCAACCGAAGGGTGAGGTCTGAAAATGTGCTGATATCTTATAAGATCCCTCACATACTTTCGGGATGACACGATAAAACTCGTGAATGTCGAATGAGTGTTAATCCGCGATTAATAATAGATCAATCTAGGAAGCCAGAGAATGAGTTCAGGAAACACAATAAAGAGAAAGAGTCCCACTGCCTGAAGAAAAAGAAATGGAATTGCTGAACGGCAGATCATGCCAATGCTGAATTCCGGCGACGCAACTCTCTTCAGGTAGAAGAGCGCGTATCCGAAGTTCGGTCTCAGGAAGGACATCTGCATATTGACCATGCTTACGAGTGTAAGACGAACGGATGTTCTAGAATCATCGGGTCGCTGGTTCGAGCCTGGCTTGGGGAGCCAGCTTTAATCAATAATCACGGGAAAGGCCTTTTACATTTTTACCTTCCATGTGCCACTCCTGTGCCAGTTGGAAATAAGTTTTTAAATATCCCCTAAGCCTTACGCAAGTATAAGCCTTATACATTTAAGGCCCTTACGCCATTAAGAAATTTCCACGCCAATTAATACTAAGATCTTACATGGATACTTTCGCCTATTTATAGAGGCACAAGTATAACTTAAATAATTATATCAGTTAGATAATTATTAGCAATTATAATAATAAGGAGAGTAATGGCAAATATAATGGAAAGAATAACGGCGGATAATAAAACTACTTATACGGCAAGAATACGTATTAAGGGTTATCGCCAACAAACGGCAACATTCCCTAGGATAACAGATGCGCGGCTCTGGATCCAAAAGACTGAGTCCTTGATGAGGGAAGGCAAGTACTTTAGCCAAGCCGAGGCTAAGAGGCATACATTTGCTGACATGACAGAGAGATACATAAAGACCGTGTTGCCAAACAAGTCAGCAAAAGTGGGGTTCCAGTATGCACAGCAGCTGCGCAAGTGGAGCTCGTGGCTTGGTGCATTGTCCCTAGACAAGATCACAACGGCCCTCATAGTTGAGTACAGGGATAAGCTTGCCCTTGAAAAGACAACTCGAGGCGGCTGCAAGTCAGCTGCAACTGTTAACCGTTACCTAGCTGCCTTGTCGAGTGCATACTCGGTTGCCATCAAGGAGTGGCAGTGGGTTGAGGAAAATCCTGTCAAGAAGATAGGTAAGTTCAAGGAGAAAAAGG